>Ga0118677_10006488_pt1 | contig 19785 bp, 17 predicted proteins | sample AliMusrvi5mmetaG_FD_86154 | JGI IMG/M metagenome (GOLD analysis project Ga0118677, IMG submission 86154)
GGTTGCTTCCGATGCAATTGAAATAATTACCCCTAACTATTCAATGAACTTAAGTAACATCAATAATCCCCTTTGAAACAACGATTTTCACCAGTGTGGCCGTATTTTTGGCATTGAATTTCAGCAAAAGATTTTTTCGGTGACTGTCGACTGTAAATGTACTGATGAAGAGTTGAATCGCAATTTCCTGATTGGTTAGTCCGTCGGCGATTAATTTTAGAATTTCACTTTCACGTTTGGTAATCATGGGTGTGTCGTAATTCTCCTGTGGATTTCCTTTCATCAGGTCCTTAACACCTTTGCCCAGATAAAGTTGCTTTCCGTTTAAAAGTTGGCGAATTCCTCCGATAATATCTTCAATGTCTGAAGTTTTCAAAATAAACCCATCTGCCCCCTGGTCAAGCATTTTTTCGACGATATGGCGTTGAGCAATAGTCGTAATGGCAAGAATTTTTATTCCGGGAAACCTTGCTTTGGCAATCCTGCAAAATTCAATCCCATTCATATCGGGAAGGTTGATGTCGAGAAGAATCAGATCGATTGAATTTCCGTTCAGATAGGCTAGTCCTTTAGCTGCATTTGCGACTTTAAAACATTGGACGTCGGGATCGGAGTCAGTAATGATTCGGGCCAGACTTTCGCTAACGATAGGGTGGTCTTCAACAATAAGTATTCGTTGTGACATCGACGATTTTATTAAACAAAATAATCGCCCTAAGATATTAAAAATTCTATTGTACTTTCAGTTCCTTTTCCTGGTTGGCTCAATATTTCGTATCTTCCGTTAAATGCAGTAACCCGGTCATCAATGTTCTTCAGTCCATGTCCTTTTTTTGTTGCATTGGATTTTTCATTTTCATATCCAATGCCGTCATCAATCACCTGAATGCATACCCTATCTTTTTCAGTAAACAGTTGAATATCTATCTGTTTTGCATGGGCATGCTTGACAGCGTTGGTCACCAGTTCCTGGGTGACGCGATAAACCGTAATTTCCAGTTCTTTGTCAAACCTCAAATCTTCACCAAATGTGTTGAAACTGATCTGTGGTAAGCCTTCAGGGACAACCTGCCTGATGAAATCGTTCAATGCAATCCTTAGTCCATAATGCATCAGGGTTTCAGGCATCAGGTTTTGTGCAACGCGCCTCATTTCGGTGATTGAATCATCTAAAAGGTTGAGCGCATGATTAAAGTGCTCCAGATTTTCGCTGGTAATAACCGCATTTTCTTTCATGAAAGATAATTTTAATTTGACTCCCGAAAGCAGTCCACCCAATCCATCATGCAAATCGCCTGCTAAACGGGCACGTTCAGCCTCTTCGCCTTGTAATACCGATTTTGCGGCGACCAGTTGACGTTCTTTTTCGAGTTCATGTAGTTGCTTTTCCTTGATTTCAAGCTTTTGATCAGCAATAATTTTTTTGTTTCGGATATTCCGGAAATACATCCAACTTAACAGAGAAATAATCATTAACAAAGCAACGAGGAAATAGATAACCATCGTTCGCTGTTGTTTTACCAGGGTTAAGTTTTCAATCTCGCTTTGCTTTTTTTCTGCCTGATATTTTGTTTCGAGTTCAAAAATCTGCCTCGATTTTTCGTTGTTGTAGACCGAATCGCGGATAGTCATGTATTTGATGTAATAGTTTCGGGCATTTTTGTAACCTTTCAGGTAATCGTAGGTTTGTGCGATTGCCTCATACAAGTATTGAATACCATCCATATACTTGTCGGACAATGAGATTTCTTTTGCTTCATTAAAACAAACAAGAGCCTGATCATATTTATGCAGTTTATTATAGATAAGCCCCATACTATATAACGAATTTGCCATTTTCTCCTGATATTTTTTCTCCCGATAAAAGGCGAGGGCTTTTGCAATGTAATCGATGGCAATTTCAGGTTTATTCATTCGGTTATATACCGCACTTATAGCGTCGTATCCATTTGAAACTCCATCCATATTACCTTTCTTCCCGCTCAGAATGATGGATTGGTTTAAGTAGTCGAGTGCAAATTTAAGGTCGTTCTGCTTTTGTTCTGGAGACCGTTGTTCGCAATATTCACGCGAATCATACAACGATCCAATATGGCTTAGCACCTTAGCTATATTGATGGTATCTTTCATGTTTTGATAGATGGCCAGCGCTTTTTCATGGTATTCCAACGCCTTGCCAAAGATTTCCTGATAGTAATAAACCCTTGCCAGTTCGTCATTCAAATCGGCCATCCGACCTTCGTTGTTTAGCTTTTCTTCAATTTTCAGAGCATTGATAAAACACCTAATAGCATTCGCAAAGTCCTCTTTTAACATGAAGTATTGACCCAATTTCTGCAAGGTAACTGATATCTTCTTAACAAATCCGGATTTTTCTGCCAGGAAGATTGCCTTGTATGCATAAATTAACGCCGAATCGTTCCGGGTTTGGTTGCATCTTGAAATATTTTCCAGGTATTCATTCAATTTTATTGAATCCGTATGGTGAGGAATGATTGTTTCAATGTTGCGATCGATCACCCTCTGTACAACAGAATTGATGTCATTAACGTGTTGTGCCTTAACCTGATTACTTATTAAGACAGCTGTGGATATAAAAAGCAAATATCGGATAACGAAATGTTTTTTCACGGTTAAACATGGTATTGTTAACAAAAATAGGATCATTTAAGGAGTCGAAAATCACTTAAAAAGGGGATTTACTGAAGTTTGTTGATAAATCACCTTTTTAGGGGATATTCGTTCAAATACAATTCCATAAATTTACTCAAAATTAGAATAGTAGGTTGATTCAAACTATAAACCGTTTTAACTTTAATTAGTTTACAAAAAAACAATACTATGAAAACAATCAAATTTTTATTCGTGGCTATTTTATGCCTGGCATTTTTTAATATGAATGGCCAAATCGATATTAACGGGAAAGTAAAAGATCAGACAACCAACCATGCCATTAACCAGGTTGATCAAAGTGTCAATCAAAGTTTAAATGCTGTCGAAAACGGAGTGAAAGGTCTCTTCAAAAAGAAAAAAGCTAAAGAAGAGCGTACTGAAGTAGTAGCCCAGAACAATTCTAAAGAAGAACAAAAGCCTGAAGTACAGGATGTAAAATCTGCAACTGACACAAAACCCTTGTTGCAGTCGTATTCAAAATTTGACTTTATTCCTGGTGAAAAAGTTATTTTTTACGATGATTTTAGAGAGGCCTCAGTCGGAGATTTTCCTGCCAGCTGGAATACCAATGCATCGGGCGAAGTGGTGACCACCAATCTTTATCCTGGAAACTGGTTTAAAATGATTGGCAAGGGTTCTGTCGCATTGGATGAAGGTGTTAAACTGCCGGATAATTATACCATAGAATATGATGTCATTCCTCATGCAAGCGGAAAAGATTTTGAAAATTTTAATTTTGGATTTTACCTCTATAGTGCAGCAAATCCCAAAGATTTGAACGAAGGTGGAGCTGTTCCCGGGAAAGTGGGCATAAAAATGGAATTTGGTTCGCGCAGTTCCTACAGTGCTTACAATGAGGGCGGCTATACAATGGAAAGTACCAAAGAAGATGCCGTAATGAAAACAGATACCAAATATCGTCTTTCATTCAGTATCCAAAAAACAAGGCTTAGGGTCTATCTGGATGATGCCAAGATTTTTGATCTGCCCAAAATTATGACATCTGGTTTCCAGTATAACATGATGCGATTCGAAGTGTGGGATGCCGGCAACCCAATGGTGACCAATTTCAGAATTGCAACAGGACTACCTGATATGCGCAACAAACTTCTGACAGAAGGGAAGTTGGTTAGTTATGGTATCTATTTTGATGTGAACAAAGATGTGGTGAAACCCGAATCGTATGGCACACTTAAAGAGATAGCCAATGTGCTAAAGGAAAACCCGGCTGTTCGGGTAAAAATAGTCGGACACACCGACAGCGATGGTGCTGCCGCTGCTAATCTTGATCTTTCAAAACGCCGTGGTGCATCAGTATTGAATGAATTGGTAAAGGATTTTGGTATCGATGCTGCACATCTCGAATCAGATGGACTGGGAGCAACCAAACCTATAGCTCCCAACGATACCCCTGTCAACAAAGCGTTGAACCGCAGAGTGGAGTTTATTAAGCTATAACCCTTTCATCTATTGAGAATGAAAAAGATTGTTGTATTAATTTTTTTAGGGCTCATCAATACTCTTGCCATCGCACAGGTGATGCCGGAAGCTTTTGTCGGACTTCTTCCTGGAATTCCATCTGATATTTGTTCAATGAAATATGGGGAGCGGGAAACGTACCTGAGCAAGGTTGATTCGCTTTTGGATTTAGTGAAAACGGAGATACAAAGACGTAAGCAAAGTGATAAAGCCGATAATAAAAATTCCCAACAGCAGGCATTGAATAATGCTGCGCAACAATATGGCCTGTCACCACAGGATATGCAGAATATAAAAAGCGGTAGCATGACCAAGGCTCAAAAGCAAGCGATTGCCGACAAAGCATTGCAGAATAGTTACAATATGTCGTATGCTGAAGCAAAAGCCCTGGCCAAAACAAAAAGTGACGGGAAAAAAGCCTGGGCAGAGGGGTATTCAGCTGAGGTAATCGCGGACCAAGCCGCTGATCCTAAAAAAACAGAGGATCTGCAATTCAAATACAAAAATCAAAATGAATTAATGTCTTTGCAAAAACACTTATTGGATAGTATGAACGCGATTACGGTAAAATTCGAACATCAGAAACAGGATATTGACAATGAACCTCTTGCAAAAGATCTGTTAAAAACTATCGGTGAGTTAAATATTGAAATGAGTGGGAAAAGCGATGAAGAAAGAAATGCAATTTTAAAAAAGATTAAGGTTAAAAAAATGACCTATTGCCATACCTTTTTTCCGCTGTATCTCAATATACTGAATAATGAGTCCTCTTTCACAAAAGCTTCGATACCGGTTTTATACAAACTCGAACGAATATCCAATCAACTCACTAAACTACAAACAGGAGCGAATATTAACTTTCAACCTGGTTCGATGGGGCTTAGTACTTTGGCCGGCTCTTTGCAAACCTTACATGAGGTTTTTAAATACAATATTTTGGATGCCAATGATGAATAACGGGAGGGATTACATTAATAAAAATAATCAACGACCAACGTGAAATATTTACTTCTCATTTTTTTCATTTTTTGTCTTGTTTCTGCGATGGCTCAAAAACAAACCGCTATTGAACTGAGGCAGGAAATGGCCAGAATCCGGAAATCAACCAACTGGGATGATCCGGAATCGGCAAAGAAAGCCAATGAAAAGATCAAATTACTATCCCGCCAACTGATGATGACTACCAGCTCTCAATTTCCATCAGGGTCGGACAATAGTCAGCGGGCTGCTCATCCTTCAGGACAAACATCAGAGGAGGTGGTTGATACCAAAATGAAATTTATCAGCCAGATGATGAAAGGGGCAGGCAAAGACGCCGATATCCTTTTTGCCGAACCTTTTCGGGAGGAAATTACGGAAGCCTATAAGGAAGAAGAATCGCCGAAAAATATCCGTCCGGAGGTTTTAAAGGAGATGACCGTTTTGGTGATTGATATGTCCCTGCCTACTGTTCAGCGGACGATTGATATCATGCAGAATTATAAATCAATTAAAACACTTGTCATTACAGGGGGCGAAAAGGGCGCTTTTGTCAACTTGCCTGATTTGTTAAGACGTGCGTCGCAATTTCCGCTACAGAGTCTGTATATTATTAATTTTAGGCAATTCGTAACCTCAATCCCTTCTCAAATCAATCAATTCAAAAACCTTTCCACATTGGCCCTGTTTAATAATAAAATAGGGCGCTTGCCCGATATGAATGAATTGTCCTCCTCTCTGGAGACCCTTTTTATTGATATCAACCCGATAGGCACTCTTTTTCCCTCCATTAACCCGATGAATAAACTCAAAATATTGGGTCTGGCTAAAACTGCAGTTTCTGAATCCGAGATCAGTAGAATCAAACAATTATTGCCCAAATGCCAAATACAAACAAAATGAAAAGACTATTTCTGTTTATTTTTTTGCTGGCAGCAACCAATTCTTTTTCTCAGACAACCAAATTTTTTATTAAATCAAATCTTACCGCAGAAGGAGGAGATACTCGTCCGATTCAAGGTTCAGTCGCTTATTTTGTTTCTCAATTTGACAATAAAGTGAAGGCGATTTATCCCTGTTCGGTGATTACAGCCGAATCCGATATTGGCGTTTTACTGCAACATGAGCGGGAACTTGAGCTGTTGGGCACCAATAAGGAAGGAGGTATTCAGAGTATTGCCAACGCTTTGAGTTGCGATTACCTAGTTGTTTATACTTTATCAACGGTAGGGAGTGTTTTTGAAATGCGCGCATACATTGTCCCATACTCGAACAACAAGAAGATTCAAAGTCCCATGATACTGGCCGATGCCCATGGCCAGTTCTCAGAAAAATCCGGAGGACCGATATTAGATGCCTGCGATAATATTGCCGAAAAACTGGTAAAGGAGCTCAAACAATTGGAAATTTGCGTGTTTAAAGGTCCGGTTAATTTACACAGTACCGGTAGTACAAATACAAAAAAAACAGAAGAATACGCAGTTTATTGTAACCAAAAAGATGGAAAATATCGGAAAGTAGTCACCATAGATAAACATACAGACAATTATTGGAAGTTGGAAAGAATCGGAAAGAATTATAGTAATGGCAAAAATAGTCTGATCAAATCAACGGGTGAGAATAGTTTCTCGGTTTCTGAAGAGCAAACGGCTGAAGAACAAAACGATTGTAACAAATGTGCTGCAGGTCCTGAAGGTTTCAGAACTTTGACAGAAAAAGTTACGACGACTTCAGGAGGTGCAGGAGTTTCAAATCAAAGTTCGGTCAGCGGCATTGCGAAGGACTCAGCAATTGTCCTCGTCCAATTTCATGAAGACAATACCTATACGATAAATATAGTCGCAGTAGCAAAAAAGGTACCTGTCAAAGAGAAAACAGAGAGACATGCACAGGGAATATGTGAAAATAACGATACGGCCCCGGTAACCATAGACAAAAATACTGAATTGGCTATCGAAATGACCTTTGGACCCTACCCAGGCACATCAGCCGATAAAGTATTGATTCAAAAACAAACCATTAGTAAAATAGATCCGGTCACAGAAGAAAAGACTAATTTGACCATTGATTTTAACCTGAAAAGGGACTAATAAAATTTACAATTATGATTAAAATTCGTAAATTTAAAATGGTACAGATCTCTGGTTATTTGGCTATTATTTTTAAAAAGCTAAACTGGTCCTTTTTCTCTGATTCTTCATGATTCCTTCATTATCTGTATGATACATTTGATTCGTAAACAAAATTATTTAAATTATCAATTATGAAAAAATTAGTTCTTGCATTAAGTTTTGTATTCGTTTTAGGGTTAGTTGATGCTATTGCTCAGGATGCCAAACCAGCTCAAGCTGTTAAAAAAGCACCTGTAAAAACTGAAAAAGCGGTTGCTGCCAAGCCCGCAGTTGCCGCTAAGTCAGCAGTAAAAGCCAAACCAGCTGTAGCAGTTAAGCCTACCAATAAAGGCACCAAAAGATCGGATGATGCACCAGCTGAAAGTAAAGTTCCGCGCAAATAAAAGTGTGGAGCGAACTGTATTAAAATATTGAGAACCGCAGATTTTTTCTGCGGTTTTTTGTTGATTTATTTGTAAATGTCAATAACTGGCATACAATATCCGGGTAATTAAAACATGACTTTGTCCCGAATGGTAGGACTGGCATAAAAAAGGAGGTGAAAGTTTAATTTTATATTACTCAACACCAATCCGGTAAAATTGAAACCCCTCACCATTTGGTTAATTCCTTATCTCAACCGAAGCGAATGACCTTTTAATCCCTTTCGAGTATTTTACCTTAGGGTATCCAAACAGGACAAATAACCCCTCCCTGCTCTGAAATTTAATTCCATATTTTTCCCTGAAATTCTTCGCCTTTTTCCCGTATTGAATAAATGGATGAATTCCTCCGATCATACAGGTTCCCAGTCCCAGCGATTCTCCTGCAATCATTGCATAGGTAGCGGCAATCAAAGAATCAGCAGGATCGGTAAAAGGAGATCCATAGAAATAGATAGCCAGCGGCGCATCGTAGGTGATCACATCAACTCCCTTTTTCATACTACCGATATAAATCTGAAATATGGGTTTGATAAATGTCCTGAACATTTCGTCATTCGATTTGCCCCAAAAAGGGCGCATTAAGGTGATAAACCAATCGGAAACGAACCATTTCATCCCCTCGAGAAAGGCACAGAAATCTTCGGAAAAATGTCGAACTATTTCCTTCGATCCAAGAACCAGAAGATGTACGTCAGATGGGGGAATTCCCATTGGCGCAGTAAGGGAGACATTGATAATTTTATCGATGATCTCTTTTTCCACAGGCTTATCCTTAAACTCGCGTATGCTTCTTCTCGACTTTAGCAAATTCAGTAGCTGGTCGTAATTAGCGAAAGTTTCCCCTTTTGGAAGATCAAACAGGTCGTCGGGGGATAATGTCCGGCCATAAATCTCAATTGCTCTTGTAGGACATATTGCCATACAATGACCACAGGCAACACAGCCGAACAGAGGCGTTGGAATCAACGTGGCTTTGCCGTTTACAACCCGGAAACCAAAATCTTTGCAAACCTCGGCACACAAACCACAACCGTTGCATTTAGCCTCATCAAGAGTGATATCGCCCTTTTCTTTGGTTCTGGAAGTTGGAATTGCCATTGTTATAGAGTTAGATATTAATGTAGTATCCCAACAAATTTATAGAATAAAAATCAATTATCTTTGCACTTCACCAATAATTAAATGAGGATGGGAAGGATTTTAGCCATCGATTACGGGAATAAGCGGGTAGGATTAGCAGTAACTGATCCGTTAAAGATGATTGCGACAAGACTTACCACTGTCTCCTCTGAAGAGATCTGGAGTTTTTTGGCCGATTATTTTGCCCGTGAGGTGGTTGAACTCGTGCTTGTTGGCTATCCAATGCAGCTTAACAATCAACCTTCAGAAGCAATACGGTATATCAATCCTTTCCTGAAAAAATTCTGCCAGACTTATCCGGAGATGCCTGTTCAGCAGGTGGATGAACGATTTTCATCTAAAATGGCGTTTCAGACAATGATCGATGCAGGTGTAAAAAAGAAGGAGAGACAGAACAAAGCGACAATTGACGGTGTTAGTGCTACAATTATCTTACAATCGTATCTTGATGGACAGAAATTTTTAAAGTAAAAAGCATGATTTATCCCATAACTGTGTACGGCGATCCCGTACTTCGAAAGATAACTTCCGATATTGACCAAAGTTTTGAAGGATTGGAGAAACTGGTCGAAGACATGTTTGAAACAATGCATAATGCTGAAGGAGTAGGACTTGCAGCACCTCAGATCGGGCTTACGTTCCGTATTTTCGTGGTCGATCTCTCACCGCTGGGCGATGAAGAACCATTACTCAAAGATTTCAGACGTGCATTTATTAATCCTCATATTATTGAAAAAGACGGTGATAAAGTGCTGATGGAAGAGGGTTGCTTAAGCATTCCCGGTTTACGTGAAGATGTGCTCCGTTTTAACACCATCCGAATGACCTATTTAGATGTTAATTTGCAGGAGCATGACGAGCTATTTTCAGGATTTACAGCACGTGTTTTACAACATGAATACGATCATCTTGATGGAGTCATGTTCGTAGACTACTGTTCACCGCTTAAAAAAAGGGTACTTAAGGGAAAGTTATCCGATATCTCCAAAGGAAAGGTAACGACCAGTTACAGAATAAAGGTTCCCAGAACCTAATTCGTGATAATGAGCAATATATCTGAAATATTAATGCAGTCGTCCTTTTCGCGTACCGATCTGGAACAGTTGTTACAATGTGAAGGAGTGGATACACAACTTTTATTTGAAACAAGCAGGGCAGTCAAAGTAAAGCATGTTGGCAATAAGGTTTATTTCAGGGGATTAATAGAATTCTCGAACGTTTGTGATAAGGATTGCTATTACTGCGGTATACGAAAATCAAATCCTTCGGTTAGACGTTATAATCTGACAGAAAAGGAGATATTGGATGCCGCCCGTTTTGCGGATGAGAACAATTATGGTTCCATTGTTTTACAGTCAGGTGAAAACAGTTCTCCCGCCTTTGCCGACCGGATAACAACTTTAATCACTCAGATAAAACAAATTAGTAATGGCCGGTTGGGGATTACCTTGTCGGTTGGAGAACAATCGGTGCAGGTTTACCAGCGCTGGTACGAAGCCGGAGCCCACCGGTATTTGTTGCGTATCGAAACATCCAGTCCGACACTTTACAGCAAGATACATCCACAAAACCCACAGCATGATTTTAACCGGCGTCTTGCCTGCCTTGAGGCTTTACGGGAAATTGGTTATCAGACTGGGACAGGTGTGATGATTGGTCTTCCGTTTCAAACAATTGGGGGTCTCGCAAATGATCTTCTCTTTTTCCGGGAGTTCGGGATAGACATGGTGGGAATGGGTCCTTACATTGAGCATACACAAACACCCCTTTATGCTTTTCATCATGAGCTCTTACCCATTCAGGAGCGGTTTAATCTTTCGTTAAAGATGATCGCGGTATTGCGGTTACTCATGAAGGATATTAATATTGCGGCTGCGACAGCACTTCAGGCGATTGATCCTTTGGGGCGGGAGAAAGGGATAAAGGTCGGAGCCAATATTATCATGCCGAATATTACGCCAGGCCTTTATCGAAATGATTACAGTCTCTATGAAAATAAGCCGTGTACCGATGAAGAACCGGCTCAATGCAAAGGATGTCTTGATGCGCGAATCGCACTTGCCGACAGTGAGATTGGATACGGCGATTGGGGGGATTCGATTCACTTTAAGAACAGGAAGAGTAAACTGAAATAGGTTGAATTAAATAGAAATTAAAATTCGAAATTACCCGAAAATCTCCCTTAACTCCTTGTTGCTTAATTTTCCTATCCAGTTTTCACCCGTTGAAACAGTCATATCAGCAAGATGTTTTTTCTTTTGAATCATCTCATCAATCTTTTCTTCGAAGGTGTTTTTCGTGATAAAACGATGAACCTGAACATTTTTCTTTTGCCCGATACGGTAGGCACGATCAGTGGCCTGAGCTTCCACAGCCGGGTTCCACCATAAATCATAATGGATTACCTGCGTCGCAGCTGTAAGGTTTAATCCCGTCCCGGCAGCTTTAAGAGAGAGAAGAAATATTTTGTCGGCGCGATTATTCTGAAACCGGTCAACCATTTCCTGTCGTTGTTTGATGTTACAGCCCCCATGTAAAAACATTGTCTCTTCGTCAAACCTTTCACTGATGAACTGTTGAAGTAAATTCCCCATTTCACGAAACTGGGTAAAAATCAAGACTTTTTCACCACTATCGATAATTGCTTCAAGCATATCCAACAAAAGAAGGGTTTTCCCGGAAAGTGAAGGATCAATTTTCCCGTTTTTAAGAAATTGGGTTGGATGGTTACAGATTTGCTTGAGCGCCATAATCATCTGCAACACTAAACCCTGTCGTTTAAAAAGTGACTGATGGTCAGTATCGTTTATCCCTTCAATCTCTGCCATGGCCATTTGCACTGTTTTCTCGTATAAGGCGGCCTGAGGTTTAGTTAATGTATTATACTGATTTTGCTCAATTTTATCGGGTAGATCTGAAATAATATTTTTATCAGATTTCAACCGACGCATCAGGAAGGGGGCAGTCACTTTGCGAAAACGTGATATGGCCTGTTCATCATTAAACAGTTGAATAGGAGATGCAAAATCTGTTTTGAATGATTTTTCATTACCCAGATACCCTTTATTGGTGAAATCCATGATTGACCAAAACTCTGAAAGCCGGTTTTCGACCGGAGTACCACTCATTGCGATTCGAATGTTCGAGGGAAGACTTTTTACCATCTTGCTTTGAGCAGTGGAATTATTTTTAATATTCTGCGCTTCGTCGATGACTAAAATCTGCCATCTCTTTTTCTTCAGGATATCGATATCACTTCTCAGAATCCCGTAGGTACTGAGCATCACATCCATACTAAAATCCTGCAAATCACGGGTCGAGCCATGATAAATATGGGTGGTTAACGATGGGGCAAATTTTTCAATTTCAGCCTGCCAGTTGTTCAACAATCCGGTAGGTACCACAATAAGCGCTTTTTGCTTTGAATTGATGGCACCTTCTTCCTTCATTTTTTGAAGAATGGCAATCACCTGCACCGTTTTACCAAGCCCCATATCATCGGCAAGAATACTACCAAATCCAATTTTCATGTTGCGGTACATCCATGAAAAGCCGCGATGCTGGTAAGGACGCAATTGTGCGTTCAACCCTGCAGGCAAAGGGATCTCCTTATCAGATGTCAGCTCATCTATCATTTTTTTCACTTCACTCGTCAGGGTTACCTTAGCTCCTTCGTATTCTTCCATTAAAGCAATCTGCAGCAAATGATACGGTGAGAGTGGTTTGGTATTTGTGAAATGTTTATAAAGCTTTTCCAAATCATTCTCGTCAACATAAATATAGCTCTCTTTAAATTTCATCAATCCTGATGCGTTACGAATCAGACTTTTATATTCTTCCGGAGTCATAACCTGATCGCCTATGGCAATCTGCCAGTCGAAACTGAGCAAATCATCGAGCCTTATGAAACTTCCTTCACCGGCAGATTTGCTTTTCAATTTTACAGATGCTCTTGGACGGAGCAACTCCTGAAGAGACTTTGGCAGGAATATTTTAATATCAAGTAGTCGGATTGCCGGTAACATATGCATTAAAAATGGGGCAAACTCATTTGAATCGAATGTGATAAGCTGAGTTGCAAGTTGATTAATATGCTGATCCAGACCTTTGATAAATGGTGAAAGCAAAGAGAGCGATTGCAGTATTTTAAACCGGTATTTCTCGTGTTGCTTTTGAGTGAGGATTGTGTTAAGCGAAATGGGCAACTGATCCGGATTCGAAACATCTTCAATACTGATGCTCACTTCAAAAGTATTTCCAGGCAGCTCAGTGACAGTAATCACCGGTTTGAAGTTTTCAGAAGTCAGGAAATAGCGATTGAGCCAAACTTTGATGCCACCACTGAGGGCATTTTCGCCTACTCCCGTGAAACTGTATGGATGGTTTTTAAAAAAAAGCATCGTAAATTCATCAATGGGCACACTCCCTGAAAGCCGTGGAATAAGAACAGTCAGAAATAAGGATAACACGTTAAGTACAGGATCGCCAATTGGTAATGGAACCACCTTATTTCGAAGAATTTGCTGTGATAAAAGTGTTTCTGGTGGCAATGTCGTCTTAAGCCTGCTAAATAAGGACTTTACCCGGTTGTCAATTAAAGCAGGAAGCCAGCGGATATAAAATTTCTTGTTTTCGAGTTGCACAATTTGCGGGACCATAGCACCATTAGCCATTAAATGCATTGCTGAAAAAAGTATTTTGTGCAATGCTGCCACCGAGGGTTGATAGTCGGTGAGATGGTCAGGATTAAGCTGCCAAAGCTGAAGCATGAATTCAATGTTCTTGATCGCTTTTTGATGTTCATTGACTACTTCCCAATCACCGTTAAAATTGGCTATAATTTTTATTTCGGTGCGATGACTTATTGGTGATTTGCCTCCTGAGGCAGGAAAATACTCTTCCAATCTTAGACTATTTTTAAAAATACGCTCTGTCTCTTTTACAATTTTTTGAATGACTGATGTATATTGATTGCGAAAATTGCCTTGATTGTAAAAAGGTGGATTATCTGGAAGAATTTGTATCAGGGGCTCTGCAATATGCTGTAGCTGCGAAAAATCAATCCTCTGATAAGCCTGATCGTCTTCAAAATTCAATGTATTTTTCTTGTCCTCCCCTTTCAGCAAATCTGCCAATTGGGCTATTTCGGCAGTCTTATTTGACTCAATGAAAATATCTCTTTTGCTGAGTTCTTTGATCAGGTTTACATTATGGATCTGGAACACCAAAAAAGGATTGTTGTCAATTTCCTGACTTACCAGGTAAATGACTGATGCCAGGTGTTTGCAGGGAACAGCCCAGTCGGGACATGAGCATACCATTTTAAAATCGGTCCATTGTCGGGGAAAGACCTTTAATCCGAGATTCTCGGAGATTTCAAGGATTTCGGGGTCCAATTCACGATTGAGTAATTTCGAAATCAGCATTGGACGTTTCACAATCTGCGCCATTAAAAGTTCGATCTTATCAGGATCAAATAGGGGAACTATGATGGTGACTTTATAAGGCTTGGGCCGGCTTCCTGAGACTTTGGCAGAAATCTGGTTCTCTTTAACTTTTATCTCCTCGACACGGCCATTACGGGCATACGAAGCTCCACGAGGTAATCGGTTGTTAAAGTCAATATTATCGAGCGATTTCAGCCAGTGCTCACCCCACCAGGTCTTTCCAAATTGTTTTGCCATCGGTCAGTTTAAAAATGGTCAGCGAATTTCCCAAGTCAAAATTAAAAAAATATGTTAATTGAAAAACTAACATATTGTTTCAAATTGATTATATTTGTATATAAACAAAAAAGCTGCTTATCAGTCGTTTATTTACTCTTAAAATTTTAAATTATGGAAGCTTTACCGGTTGTTCTCATTATTGCCCTGATCCTTTTGTTCCTTAGTGGAATCCGTATTGTACGGCCAACCAACCGCGCATTGGTTGAGCGTTTTGGAAAGTACCATCGATTTGCCGGCTATGGCTTTAACTGGATACTTCCGGGGATCGATCAGATGTACAAGATCAATGTTACGGAGCAGATGATCAATGCCGAACCGCAGGAGATCATTACCAATGATAACCTTAACGCAAAGGTGGATGCCCAGGTTTATTTCAAAATAAAGGCAGATGAAGATAGCGTGAAAAATTCACAGTATAATGTCAATAATATTGAATATCAGATTGTAAACCTGGCACGAACAACTTTGAGAAACATCATTGGCACAATGACACTCAAATCGGCCAACAGCGAAAGGGGCAAAATCAATAAAGAGCTTCATGCCACACTGCTTGAGGAGACCATGAACTGGGGAATTGAAATCGTCCGAACTGAACTAAAAGAGATCGACCCGCCGAAAGATGTGCAGGAGACGATGAATAAGATCGTCAAGGCCGAGAATGAGAAAATAGCCGCAATCGATTACGCAACGGCCACCGAAACGAAGGCAGATGGTGAAAAGCGTGCCGAAATCCGTCGTGCAGAAGGGATCAAACAGGCTGCAATATTACGTGCCGAAGGGGAAGCCCAGGCTATTCAGCTGGTGAATGAGGCCGCTGAAAAGTATTTTGTTGGAAACGCACAATTGCTCAGGAGAATACAGGCCATGGAAACCTCCCTGAAGGATAACTCAAAAATTGTAGTTCCTACAGGCTCTGACCTTGTCAATGTAATGGGTGAAATGGGTGGTGTTCTTCCGGTTAACAGAACAAAAGAGAAAGGTTTTACACCCTCTGATTCACCGAAAATTTAACGATTAAAATATCCGAAACTTAAAATTCTGACCGCTCCATTTGGAGACGGTTGGAATTTTATCTGAACGGCTCCTCCATTGGCAGTGTTCAGAATCTTAGGTTTTTCTGGTAATACAAGTGATTCATCGTTGAATTCATTTCCTCCCGATTGTGTCCGGTTCCCAATAATCATCGCTTCCGGCAGATATTCACAAACCTTTACCATGTCGGGTTTGGATCTTCCTGATATAATTAGCAGGTCTGTTTTTGGGAAGGATTTCCAGTCAATGACTTCATCTTTTCGGTCGTTAAGAACACATAAGGACAAACCCTCAAAATTCAGAAAATTCTGCTGTCGGGAGAATTTATTGGTATTCTGTATTGAAGAATCTGATATACTGATAAGCGAAGATTTTTTAATTCTTCGGTATCCTTCATAGGGTTTTGTGTAGTAAGTTAGCTTTTTAGCTGTACTGCTGGTATCTGTTGTCAACCAAAGTGTCTCCCTCCCATCAGTAAGGGCAATTAAAGACCGTCCCGGTAGGTTAAACACGATTACCTCCCTCTGAAGCAGTCTTTTAGCTATGTTTATATTGCTGACTAATAGCAATACGCATATCAGGACTAATGCACCGAGCAAGGCTTTGTTTCTCCTGTAAACAATAAAGATTGATATCAGGATGGCGAAAAGAACAACCATTAGCAGGGTGAAATCTGAAGGGTACAAACCTTCAATGATGGAATGGGGCAGTTTTTCGACAAACCGGACTGAAAAAAGCATCCCCTGACCAGCCCAGTCAAGAATTCGGGTAATGAGCATTCCCATGAAAGGAAATATAGGAGCAACGGCAAAAACGATAAATGAAAGGTACAAAATAACCGATACAAGAGGAATAACCATGAGGTTAGCTAACAGGAACCAGGTGGGAAATTGATGAAAATAATGCAGAAGAAAGGGGAGTGTACCAATTTGTGCGGCGACTGAAACGGATATCAGTGTCCATATCTGGTCCAAAATCCAGTATTTGCAGTAGATTAGTCCGTACAGAAAAGGGTGGAAATAGACGATTGAAAATACAGCCGCATACGAGAGTTGAAAACCAACATCATATACAAGGGATGGATTGAAACAGATCAAAACAAAGGCAGACGCAGCTAAAGTATTGTATATATTAGGATTACGACTCAAACTCTTTCCGATGACAATAAATGTAAACATGGCAGCTGCCCTAAGTACGGAGGCTGAAGATCCGGTAACCAGCGCATAGCCCCACACAGCAGCAAGAATAACCAACAAATGGAGCACAATTCCCCATTTTCGTCTCTTCAAAAATCGCAGCAACCAGTCTAACACGACATAAATAATGGCCACATTCATACCTGAAACAGCCAGCACATGAATCACTCCCGTTTTGGAGAAGCTTTGGGTCGTTTCCGGCTCCAGCTCTTCGCGTGCACCAAGCGATACTGCCGAAACGAGGTGAAAAACTTCCCCCTTAAGTCCGGACTTTTCAATTATTCTGAGTAATCTGTCACGAATGATCAGCGAAAATTCAACAAGATTCGGGATCTTTTGAACTTGTAGAAAGTGGTAATTGCCATTTTTTAGGTAGATGCGATGCCCTATCTGATTCCGGATAGCATAAGTCTGGTAATCAAATTCAAACGGATTGCCGGTTTTTTGCAGCAATTGAGGCTCCCCCCGAAACCATACAACAGAACCTGGTTCAGCTGTCGCCACTGAATCCCCTTTTTCAAAATAGGCTAGTACTTTGATTTTCGATGGAATCAACCGAATTACCGTCCGGTACGATTTCTCTTTTTCAAGTGGATACTCGTCAGTGACAGCAAAGTATTCACCCCGGGGCAGTGACTTTGGAACATACCTCAGGTCTGTCGCGATAAAGAGGCCAAGGAAAAGCAACGCAGGGTAAAGGAAGATGCCAAAAAGCGTTTCCTTTTTGAATGAGACAGTAACCAGGAAAGGGAGTAATGATGTAAAAAAGAGCGAAAGGATCAAAAAAAGCCATTTCTGTTCAGGCCGGCACAAGTCGCCTAAAATGACTCCAGCAATAAACGGGACGAGGAGCCTGATAAATGGGGCACTATGCAGCCTGTCGCTAAGTTGGCTCATACTGATAGTGAATTGTCGATTAAAGTTACGACAATTTAGATAGTGTATTACAAAAATAGTGAATTTAAGAACTGAAATTTTTTGTATAGAAAGTGATTTCAACGGGACATTACACCTTCGTTCGTCATCCAATGTACTCAGGAATGATCGTCATGTATTTATTTTTAGTCAATTCTTTGTCAGTTTTGTAATCTTTACATCAAACCTGATTAATTCAACGATCTGTATTCAACAGGCGTATAACCTGTTTCGTTCTTAAACATACGGCTAAAGTGCTGAGGATGCTTAAACCCCAATTCATAAGCGATCTCGCTGACTGTTTTGCTGGTATCAAACATTCGCTCTTTTGCAATATTCATTAATCTTAACTGGAGATGTTCCTGTGCCGATTTTCCGGTCTCTTTTTTTATTAAGTCGCCAAAATAGTTTGGTGACAGATGTAAATGGTCCGCAAAATACTTTACAGTGGGTAAGCCTACAGTTTGAGGTATTTCAGATTGAAAATAGTTATCGAGTAAGTTTTCGAATTTTACCAATATATCTTTATTGACATTACTCCGGGTGATAAACTGACGGTCGTAAAAGCGCATACAATAGTTAAGAAGCAATTCTATATTGTTTGAAATAAGCGTTTTACTGTGTTTGTCAATGCTCTGTTCCAATTCATATTCAATCTTATTCAGGCAGTCGATCACAATTTGTTTTTCCTTCTCCGACAAATGGAGCGCTTCGTTTACCTCATACGAAAAGAAGGTATAATCCTTAATGTTGTGTCCCAGCGACGTGCCGCGAATTAAATCGGGATGAAAGAGCAAAGCCCATCCCTTTGGTTGAATAATCTCTTTACTGGTCACTCCCACGATTTGTCCGGGGGCTACAAAAACAAGTGTCCCTTCCTGGTAATCGTAATAATTGCATCCATATTTCAAATCGCCGCAATTCACCTCCTTTAAAAAGACACAGTAAAAGCCAAAATGTATTCGCGCACTTTGCGCAGGTGTTGCATTAGACATATCCACAACACTGACCAAAGGATGTAAGGTTTCGACCCCCCTCATTGAATTATACTGGGTTATGCTGTCCAGTTTCAAGATCTCGTCCATCATTTTTGTATTAATTTCAGGTAAAGGTAAGTTGCTTTTTATTTAAATAACAAATGGTAAAATCAATATCAGTAATACGGGTACAAGAAGCAGTAATCTGTATAACGATCCGTCGCTTTTTTCGTCTCATCTTTGCACCGTGAAAATATTAAGAGTCAAGTTTAAGTAAAAGAAAATATGCTAAGCGTAATTTTAAACAATGGAGTTGAAATGCCAATCTTAGGATTTGGCGTATTTCAGGTAACAGACCCAAAAGAGTGTGAAAACAGTGTCCTCGATGCCATTGAAACGGGTTACCGTTCAATTGATACAGCCGCCTCCTATATGAATGAAACGGCTGTTGGCAATGCCATCAAAAAAAGCGGAGTCGCAAGGGATGAATTATTCATTACCACTAAACTTTGGGTGCAGGATTCTGGCTACGAAAACACTAAAAAGGCGTTTGAGAAATCTTTAAACAAATTACAACTCGATTATCTGGACTTATACCTTATCCATCAGCCTTATGGTGATGTATATGGTTCGTGGCGTGCGATGGAGGAGTTGTACAAAAGCGGAAAGATTAAGGCAATTGGGGTGAGTAACTTCCAACCCGACCGGGTAATGGACCTGATTACTTTTAATGAAGTCGTACCGGCTGTTAATCAAATAGAGACTCATCCATTCAATCAACAGATTGAAGTCCAAAATTTCTTAACAGAGAATAAAGTTCAGATTGAATCATGGGGGCCATTTGCCGAAGGGCGTAACAACCTTTTCCAAAATGAACTGTTGCAATCTATTGCAATCCGCTACAAAAAGAGCATTGCACAAATCGTTCTTCGCTGGCTTACGCAAAGAGGTGTTGTTGCTATTCCCAAATCGGTTAAAAAGGAAAGGATTAGAGAGAATTTCAACATCTTCGATTTTGAATTGAGTTTGGAAGATATGGCAGCTATTGCAACGCTGGATATGAAAACAAGCAGCTTTTTCGACCACCGTGACCCTGGAATTATAAAATGGAT
>Ga0118677_10006489_pt1 | contig 19782 bp, 14 predicted proteins | sample AliMusrvi5mmetaG_FD_86154 | JGI IMG/M metagenome (GOLD analysis project Ga0118677, IMG submission 86154)
CGTGTACGTCCCGGGATTCAGCACGAAGTTCCCCTGCCAGCGAACGGAGAAGTTACGCGCGGGCACGGAAGGATCGGGCGGGAAGTTCAGGTAATCGAAATTGAGCTGGCTGTCGGTGCGCACCAGGATGGTGTTGCCGGAGAGCGTCGTGTTGCTGTAGTAACAAGCGGTCCACGCGCCTGTCGCAGCGGACGGGCACGCGCCGGAGGGGGTCGACGACGACGGCGTGGTCACCTGGATGCTGTTGCCGGCGGCCGAGTAGTTTCCCGCGGCATCGAACGCCTTCACGGCGTAGGTATACGCGGCGCCGGCAATGACCGAGGTATCCGCGTAAGACAGCGCGGACGCGCCGGTAGAAGTGCCCGTGGAGGCGATGGGCGAGCCGTTCCGCAGGATCTGATAACCGGCCACCTCGACGTTATCCGTGCTCGCCAGCCAGGTAAGATCCACTTCCGTCGCGCTCTTCGCGATCGCGGAAACCAGCGACGGCGATGTCGGCGCCTGCGTATCCGGGACGGCGCCCGAGGACACAATGACCGTGGTCTGCGCCGTCACCGCGCCCGTGCTGCCCGTCGCCGTGAGCGTGTACGTCGTCGTCGCGGCAGGCGTAACCGTGACGCTGGTTTTACTGGTCACGTCGCCGATCCCGTTGTCCACGGTGACGTTCGTGGCGCCTGAAACATTCCACGCGAGCGTGACCAGTTGGCCCGGCGCCGTCGCGGAAGGGGTCGCCGTGAATGAGGAAATCACCGCCGGAGCCACGGGTGGTGGTGGCGCGGTCACCGTTCCGTTGCTCTTCCACGTTACCTGCGCGGTCGCACCGCCGGATTTTTCGTAATATTCGACCTTGATGACGTGATTGCCCGCGCTGAGCGTTTTCGTCAAATTGTAAAAAAGCGCGGATCCATCGGTCCATTTTTCAAAGGCGAGATTGCCGTCGAGATAGAACCGGATGCCGTCGGAAAAGATCAGAGTGAACGTATAATCGGCGGCCGCGAAGACGAAATTGCCCTGCCAGCGCGCGGAGAAATTGAGCGGTTGCAGGGAGGGATCCGGCGAGCCGTTTTCCCAGTCGAAGTTAACGTCTTTGTCGGTTCGGATCAGCACCGGGTCGCCCGAAAGCGTGGTGTTGCCGTAATAACAGCCTGTGAAGGCCTGCGTCGCCGGAGGCGGACAGACTGGCGGAGGAGTCTGGGCCTGCGCGGCGACCGCCGCGAACAGCAGAGCGAATAAGGTAGTTGTGCGCATGAAAATCAGATCGTAAACGCATCAATTTACGCTATTTTCCCGGCGCGTTACTACCGCCATCACAAACTTCTTTTCTTACCACCGTACTCCAGGACATACTTCCAGAGCTTTCGGAGTAAGCTTTTATGCACTCAAATTGTCGCGATTTTTCCCTGATATCGCTCGCTCAGAGAAACCTGATCTAATCCGTATTTGTCTTCGCCGCGATCTCTGCGGTGATGGAGGCCACGAACTCGCCGGTGGCGATGGGACCCAGATCCCCGCGCTTCCGGTGCCGGACCGCGACCTTGCCCGCCTCGGCTTCACGACCGCCGATCACCAGCATGTAAGGCACTTTCTGCATCTGCGCGTCGCGGATTTTGAGGTTGACCTTCTCGTTCCGGTCGTCCACGGTGGCGCGTACGCCGGCGGCTTTCAACTGCTCCGCCACTTCCTGCGCGTAAGGCAGCTGTTTGTCCGTAATCGGCAGCACGGCCGCCTGCACGGGCGCCAGCCAGGTGGGAAACGCGCCGGCATAGTGTTCCACCAGAATGCCGAAGAACCGTTCCACGGACCCGAACAGAGCGCGATGCACCATCAGCGGGCGGTGCTTCCGGCCATCCTCGGCGACATACTCGAGTTCGAAGCGGCGGGGAAGCGTGAAATCGAACTGCACGGTGGAAAGCTGCCAGAGACGCCCGATGGCGTCCACCAGTTTCACGTCGATCTTGGGACCATAGAAAGCCGCCTCGTCGGGGATGACCGCCGCGTCGATGCCCAGCCGGTCGCAGGCTTTGCGCAGCGCGCCTTCGGCGAGGGTCCACTGGTCGGCTTCGCCGTCGTACTTGCCGCTCGCGCCGCCATCCCAGGTGGAAATCTCAGCCTTATAAGATTCGAAACCGAAGGTCTTCAGCGTGTCGGTCGCGAAATCGAGGCACTTCACTACTTCGTCCTCGATCTGCTCCGGGGTGCAGAAGATGTGCGCGTCGTCCTGCGTAAAGCCGCGGACGCGCAGCAGACCGTGCATGGTGCCGGACCGTTCATACCGATACACAGTGCCGAGTTCGCCCAGACGCACCGGCAGATCGCGATAGCTGTGCTGCCGATCCCGATAGATCAGGATGTGGCCGGGACAGTTCATCGGCTTCAGCTGGTACTCGGCGTCGTCCAGTTCCATCGGCTTGAACATGTTGTCCGAGTAGAAGCCGGCGTGGCCCGAAACCTTCCAGAGGTCGCGCCGCATCACGTGCGGCGTGTAGACCAGCGAGTAGCCGCGCTGCAGATAGGCGTCGCGCATCCAGTCTTCCAGCTGCTTACGGATGATGCCGCCTTTGGGATGGAAGAAGATCAGACCGGGGCCGGCCAGTTCCTGAATGCTGAACAGGTCGAGTTCCTGACCCAGCTTACGATGGTCGCGCCGCTTCGCCTCTTCGAGCTTCGCAAGGTATTCGTCCAGCTCTTTCTTCGTGAACCAGGCGGTGCCGTAGATGCGCTGCAGTTGCTTATTCTTCTCGTCGCCCTTCCAGTAGGCGCCGGCGATGCTGAGCAGCTTGAAAGCCTTGAGCTTCGACGTGTCGGGGACGTGCGGGCCCCGGCAGAAATCGATGAAATGGGGCCCAAGCGTGTACTCGGAGAAGATGTCGTCCGCGCGCTCTTCGATCAGCTCCACCTTCATCGGCTCGTTCATCTGCCGGTACTTCTCCAGGCCTTCGGGCTTCGCGATCAGCTTGCGATCGAACGCGAGGCTCTGGCCCTGCAGTTCCCACATTTTCGCCTCGATCTTCTCGAGATCCTGCGGCGTGAAGGGCTCCGGACGGTCGAAATCGTAGTAGAAACCGGTATCGATGGGCGGCCCGATACCGAGCTTGGTTTCAGGGAACAGCTCCAGCACGGCGGCGGCACAGAGGTGAGCGGTGGAGTGCCGGTAGACCTCGAGAGCCTCCGGGTCTTTGTTGGTGAGAATCTGGACCGCGGAGTCCTGCTCGAAGGGTCTTTTCAGATCGTAAAGCCGGCCGTTCACCTTCGCGACAATCGCGGCATCAGCGAGACGGGGGCTGATCTTCTGCGCCACGTCGAGGGCGCTGGTTCCTGCCGGGACCTGCTGTACACTTCCGTCCGGCAGGGTAATTTGAAAGCTGCTCATAAGATTCGGGGAATCTTCAGGTTATCACTCATGGCGGACGCTTTCGCCCGCTCCGTCGGCCTCAGCGAGGTCCGGCGTATAACGGGCGGCCGACGCGATCCGTCTGCGCGCGGAAAAGGAAGCCCTCAATAGTGGTGACGTAAAGCTGAGTGAGATCTTCTCCGCCGAAAGCGCAGTTCGTTGGGCGCGTGCAGGGCACCGGGTGGGTTTCGAGCACTTCGCCGGAGGGCGAGAAGACGTAGATCATCGGGCCCGGTCCGCTGACTTCCCAGCCGCAGCAGGCGATGATGTTGCCTTCCGTGTCGAGCCGCATTCCGTCGATGCCGCGATGCGCTCCGAAATCGTGCAGCACCTCGCCGGCGCCCAGCGACTTATCGTCATTCACGGGATAAGCGCGCAGTTGGCGCTTCTCGGAAGGTTCGCGGCCGCTCTGGGCGACGTAAAGCGTCTTGTAATCGAGCGAGAACAGCAGGCCGTTCGGGCGGGTGGTGTCGAATGTCACCCGGCTGATCGAATAATTGTCCTCCGCGTCCGGATCGAGCCGGTACACGGAATCGTGATCGAGTTCCTTGTGCGTGCGGTCCTGGCTCCAGGGCCCGGCGGAATTCTCGTAGAACGGATCGGTAAACCAGATGGAGCCCGCCGGATCCGCCACGAGATCGTTGGGGATGTTCAGGCGTTTGCCTTCGAACCGGTCGGCCAGCACTTTGACGGAGCCATCCGGTTCAAAGCGGACCACGCGGCGCAGGTCTTCGGTGACGCCGCCCTGGCAGGCATAAAGCCGGCCCTGAGCGTCGAAAGTGAGACCGTTCGAGCAGTTCGTGTCTTCCCGCCAGACGGAAACCGCGTTCGCAGCCGGATCGTAGCGCATGATCCGGCTGTGCTGAATGCGGGTGAAGAGCATGCCGGAGCCGTCCCAGGCATTGCCCTCGGACACCTTGCCGTAGGCAGGGTCCAGCGTTTCAAAGTTCCAGTTGGCCAAGCGCGGTTTCTCCTGAAAACTACCGGGCGGCCAGCAGGGCACGAAGCCGGCGTGCGCGTTCCGGCGCCCGAAGCTGCCGCAACGCTTTCGCTTCAATCTGGCGAATACGTTCGCGCGTCACGTCGAACTCCTGGCCGATCTCTTCCAGCGTGTGCTCGCGTTCACAACCGATGCCGAAACGCAGCCGGATGACCTTTTCCTCTTTCGGGGAAAGCGTCTTCAGGATGCCGGCGGTTTCGTCCCGCACGTTCGATTCGATCACGGCATCCACGGGCGAGCCCACCCAGCGATCTTCAATCAGATCGCCCAGCGCGGATTCACCGTCGCGGCCGACCGGAGTTTCCAGCGAAACGGGATCGCGCGAAATGGTCTTGAGCTTCTGGACCTTTTCAACCGGAATATCCATACGCCGGCTGATCTCTTCGTTGGTCGGCGTACGGCCGAGTTCCTTTTCGAGCTCGCGGGAAGCGCGCAGGAACTTGTTCATGCTCTCGTTCATGTGAACGGGAATACGAATGGTCCGCGACTGATCGGCAATGGCGCGCGTGATCGCCTGGCGGATCCACCAGGTGGCGTACGTGGAAAACTTGTAGCCGCGGCGATATTCAAACTTGTCGGCCGCGCGCATCAGGCCGATATTGCCTTCCTGAATCAGGTCGAGCAGGTGCAGGCCGCGGTTCACGTACTTTTTCGCAACGGAAACGACCAGGCGGAGGTTGGCTTCCACCAGATCTTTCTTCGCGCGCTCGGCTTCCTGTTCGCCGTGCCGGATGACGGTGACCGTGTGTTTCAGCTCTTCGAGCGAAGCGCCGGCGCTGACTTCGCGTTTGCGGATTTCCCGCTTCAGTTCGCGGATGCGCTGCTGCTGAGCGACTGCGTTCTTGGCTTCGAGCCTCTTCAGTTCGCGATCGAGATGGTTGAGTTCTTCCACCGCGCGTTCGATTTCGCGAGTGAAATCGCGCCAGCGCATCAGAACCCACGGCACACGCCGGATAGCGAGCGACGTTTCCACCAGCGCGCGATAGAGACGCAACAGCACCTTTTTGCGCGCTTTTTTGTTGCCGGCCGGAGCGACTTCCAGCTTTTCCTGCAGGCCGACAGCTTTCTTATGAGCGCTCTGGATGTCGTTGAAAGTTTTCAGGATATCGGTGCGCTTCTTCGAATCCGCCGGCGTGCCTTCCTCGATGTCTCCGCCGATATCGACGTGGTTGTCGAGATCTTCGGAGTTCTTCTTCAGGGTCTCGGCAAGTTCGACGACAGCAAGTTGCACCAGGGCGGAACGGCTGATCGCCTTCTGCATGCGCAGTTTGCCCCGTTCCATGCGCCGGGCGAGATCCACCTCACCCTCGCGCGTAAGCAGCGGTACAGCGCCCATTTCGCGGAGATAGACGCGAACGGGATCGTCTGTATAAATCGATTCTTCAACCTGCTGCTGGGGGTGAAGAAAATCAGCTTCCGCTTCAGGATCGAAAAATTTAGTGGCTTCTTCGTCGAAGTTGATGCCTAACGGGGCTTCGTGTAAAAACTGATCATCATCCGGATCCATAAAAATTACCTTCCCAGCAAAGATACGCGCGTGTTCGAACGCACGCCAAGGCCAATCATGTTTATTGTTTTGTTAACTTTAGGAATGGCGAAACGCCTCAAAGCCGCACTAGCGGGAAGGGAGTCAATCCTGGCACAAAGGCGCGGGACTCCCGGGACTCATGTTAACACAGTCGAAGCAGTTTTGGTCCTCAATCCTTTGGATGCTCGATTTCCGTTGTGGTTACAGAAACATACGGGCACACGAAGCGGCTTACCACGGCCGCTTCGTGCGCGCCAGCCTGTCTTAGCCGAGAAGGATATCGCGGCAGAACTGCAGACACTTCGCGACTTCAATGACGGAGTCGGTGCCCTGGTACTCGTACTCGATGTTGGCCGGGAACGGATATTTCTCGGTCTTGAGGAGTTGTAGTACCGCTCTGATCGGAGTCTCGCCGTCGCCCCAGCGCAGGTTGCCGCCGCGTCCGCCGCCCGCGGGGTTCCGGGTCCGGTCTTTCAAATGGAGGTTGGAAATCCGGGCGTGATTTTCCTTTATATAGGAGACCGCGTCGTAACCGGCGGCGGTGAAATGCCCGATATCGAGATTTACACCCATGTATTTTCCGAAGGACATGATCTTCGCGTAGCTCTCGAGCGTGGCGAACTGTTCCGGATCGTTCACGGCGTCATGACCGTGGCCCGCCCAGAGCATCTTGTACTTGTCGGCGAAGGGCGCCACGCGTTTCGCGATCGAGACGGTGGAACTGGAGGAAATTCCGCTCACGCCGAGGGCCTGCGCCATCCGGAAGGAGTAGTCGATCTCGTCATCCTTCACGTTGCCGTTCAGGTTGTAGCAAAGAATCCGGAGGTCGATACCCGCGTCGTCGAACTGTTTCCGGATGCCTTTATAGGTATCCATGGAAACGCCGGCCCGCCATTTTTCCATCTCCGCGCGGGCAGCCTGCTGCGCTGCCTGGGCAGCGGCCTGCTGTTCGGGCGTCATCTGACCACGACCGCGTCCACCGCCGCCGCCGAAAGCAGGCCCGGCCGGTGCGCCCGCAAGTGCTTCGGCGTGATTCGACATGAGTTCCACGCTGCTGATCCCGAGTTTGGTGATTACAGGGATCAGATCCTGCGCGGTAACGCCCTGGCGAAAGCTGTAGGTAATGACGCCGATCTGCACTCCCGCGTAGTTCGAGTTCGGCTTCGGGGGCGGACCGCCGCGGCCGAATGCACCGGGGCCACCCGGCGGCGGACCTGCCGGTGGCTGCGCTTCGGCGGATCCGGAAAGTGCCAACTGAGCGGCGGGTACGGCCCCGAGCGCGAGTTTTCCAAAATTTCTTCTTGAGACCACTGTGTTTTGCTCCCTGGCCGGCGAACCGGGCGGCCACTCGGAGTATAGGCGACGGAAGGCACACCTTGGTTATGCGTTACATTGCATTTACAAGAAATTGCGGAATGAATTCGCGTCCGGGGCGCTTCTTCCCTGCTCCTCTAACGTAGCTTCGCGGCTGCCGAGGGATCCAAGAACAACGTCGCGGCGGGGTGGCGCCGCAGCGCCGAAGCGGGACAGGACTCGGTCTTGGGACCTTCCAGCGCGGCTTTCACGGCGGCGCTTTTGTGGGGTCCGTTCACGAACACCAGCGCGCGCGGCACCCGAAGGAAGAAGGGAACGGTGAGCGACAGCGCCCGCTTCGGAACTTCGTCGAGACTCGCGAAAGCGCCGTCATGCACCTGCTGCATCCGGCAGACATCGTCGAGATCGACGGGCCGTACGTCGCGGGGCTCATTGAAATCGCAGACCGGGGGATCGATAAATGCGAGATGTCCGTTTTCCCCGATCCCCATGATGACGAGCGAGGGTTGCGCTTCCCGAAGAAGTTCGGCGTAACGGGCACATTCGGCGTCGGCGTCCGGCGCTTCCCCGTTCAGTTGGTGGAACGCGGCCACGGGCACATGGTCCAGCAGACGCTCGCGCAGGAAGCGGCGGAAAGACGCGGGGTGATCGCCACTCATTCCCGCGTACTCGTCCATATGGAAAGCGGTGATCTTGTCCCAGGCAATGTCCGGCTGCAGCCGAAGCGCGGCAAGAAAAGGGTCCTGGGAAACGGCCGAGGCGAACACGATCGCCATGCGGCCATCGCGGGCAATCGTGGATCGGATCAGGTCCGCGGCTAGTTTCGCGCCCGCTTCGCCCGCGCTTCGCGCGTCACTGCAAATCCGCACTTCCAGAAGATCGATCGTCATAATCTCAGCTCAAAGCCTCAGCCAGCGTTCCCGGTTGCCCGCCACGAATTCATCGTCCATCAGGTGCGGGTATTCTTTGCAGACCCGGTCGATCTCCTCGATCTGACCCGGCGAAAGATCTTCTTTCGGATCGAGGCACCAGCGGCCGGCGAGAAGACCCTGACGGCGCAGAATCTCATGTAGTCCAGCGATGCAGCCGTGGAAGGCGTTGCGAACATCGAACAGGGCCGCGTTGGCATCCGTCAGGGCGGCGCCCTCGGCCAGCAGATCCGCGGCCTCTCTGGTTTTCAGGCTCTCCGCCATTTCGACGGCGCTTCGGGTCCAGACGGCCCACTGCCCGAGCAGGCCGCCGCTGAACCGCACGCTGCCGGAGGCGAAGCAGAATTCGGTAATCAGATCCGGAATGATGTTGTCGTCGTTGCCGGTGTAGAGAGCGATGTCTCTCGCCCGGCCGCTGTCGGCGACGGCGCGGAGCACATCCAGAGTCTGGTAGCGATTAAACGGGGCGACCTTGATGGCGCGCAGTTCCTCGATCTCGTCGCAGCAGCGGCGCCAGAACTCGTAGGAAAGCGGGCGGCCACCCACCGCGGGCTGCAGATAGAAGCCGCAGAGCGGGATCTCTTCGGCGATCGCTTTGCAGTGCTGCAGCAACTGGTCGTCGGTGGCGTGCGGGAGCGCCGCCAGACTCACCAGACCCAGTTCATAGCCGACGCCGCGCGCGAAAGCCGCTTCGGCGGTGGCCTGCGCGGTGGGCCCGCAAATACCGGCAATCCGGAGGATGCGCTTGTCGGATCTCTGCTCGAACTCCCGAATGGTTTCGACAGCCAGACGAAGCACCGGTTCGAAGAGGCCGACGTCGGGATCGCGAATCGCGAACTGGGTCGTGTGGACACCCACCGCGATGCCGCCGACTCCGGCTTCGCAGTAGTACCTGGTGAGAGCCACCTGACGGCGTTCGTCGAGGACGCGGCGGGAGGTGAGCGCAAGCGGGTGTGCGGGTATGACGATCAAAAGCGGCCGTCCGAAACTTCGAAATGGGTTGGCTTATTCAGGGTAACTCCGCCGGCCTCCGTCCACTGCGCGACGCGTTCGAGGAGGTCCGCGCCGGAGACCGCGGGTGGTCCCAATAAAGCGTGGCTGACGGCGGCGTCGCTGAGCAGGGCGGTGCTGCCTTCTTCGCCCTCGAACCGGCACGGTTTGCCGAAACGGGCGGCGAAGAAGGCGGCGCAGTCCCGCACGCGGAACGTTTCGGCGCCGGTGATGTTCAGAATGCGCGGCGGCGATGCGCAGTATTCCAGAGACCGCAGAGCGTACGAGTTCGCGTCGCGCTGCCAGATGACGTTGAAGGCCGGCACCGCCAACGGCACGGGTTCACCGTTCCAGATTTTGCCCGCGAGATCGACCAGCACGCCGTAGCGGAGGTCCACGGCGTAGTTCAGGCGGAAGAGCAGACACTGCAGACCCAGAGCGCCGGAGAAATACTCGAAGACGCGTTCGCGGCCCAGGCAGGACTGGGCGTACTCGCCGACCGGCGCCGGCGGATCGGTCTCCTTCGAGCCTCCGTCGGCCAGGCGGCGCAGGGGATAGACATTGCCCGTGGAAAACACCACGATCCGGCTGTTCCGGAAGCGTTCCGCGACGATCGCGGGGACCACGGTGTTCATCGCCCAGGTGAGTTCGGGATTTCCCGTGGAGCCGAACTTGCGACCGGCCAGATAGAGCACATTCGGGCAGTCGGGAAGCTTTTCCACCTGGGCGCGATCCAGCAGATCACAGCTAAGGCTATCGACCCCGCTCACGGAGATCTGCCGGCGGGAGACGGCGATCACGCGTCGCGCCAGCCCGGCTGCATCGCTGGCCCGGCGGCATAATGCCGAAAGCGATGGCCCCATCTTCCCGCTCGCGCCCAGAATGAGGATGTCACCGGTCAAACGCGCGGCGCAAGCCACGTCGTCCGGGGACGGACGCGAGATATTCTCTTCCAGTTCGGTTTCGGTTCGCGTTTTCGGCCCCTGCCTGGTTCGCCTGTCTGGCAGTTTAGTACACGCCGGTGTGGAATTCTGTAAGGAATGAAGATCCTCTTTCTGCTGGCGGTTCCGGTCCTTGGCCTTGCGCAACGGTGGGCGCCGCAGGTCAGCCATTCGAAGGCTTCCCTGCGCGGCGTCTCAGCCGTGAGCGAGCAGGTGGCCTGGGCGAGCGGAAGCAAGGGAACGTGGCTCCGCACCACGGATGGCGGCGCGAACTGGACGGCGGGCACGGTGCCGGGCGCGGAGGAACTCGATTTTCGCGGCATCTCCACGCGGGACGGCCGCACCGTCTGGCTGATGAGCAGCGGGCCCGGTGAGAAATCGACGGTCTACCGGACGCAGGACGCGGGCGAGCACTGGGAATTGCTGTTTACCAATAAAGAGCCGAAGGGCTTCTTCGATTCCATCGTTTTTCGGGATGCGCGGCACGGCGTGATTTTCGGGGATCCGGTGGATGGTCACCTGACGGTTCTGACCACGGAGGATGGCGGACTGCACTGGTCGAGGCAAAACACCCCGGCCGCGTTGCCGGATGAAGCGGCGTTCGCGGCCAGCAATTCCTGTCTGGCGCTGGGGGACAAGAGCACTGTCTGGCTGGCGACGGGCGGACGGGGCGGGGTTCGCGTATATCGTTCGCCGGACAACGGCAAGACCTGGACTGTCGCGCCGACGCCGATCCGCAACGACGCGCCCAGCGCCGGGATCTTTTCGGTCGCGTTCGCGGATGCGGCAAAGGGAATCGCCGTTGGAGGCGACTACGCCAAACCTACGGAAGCGCGCGACAACATCGCCCTTACCTCCGATGGAGGACGCACCTGGACCGCGCCCACCGGCGCGAGCCCGACGGGTTTCCGGTCAGCCGCCGTCTGGCTCGAAAAGCTGCGCCTCTGGATCGTTACCGGCACTTCCGGGTCGGATGTTTCAGGCGATGGCGGACTCACCTGGAAGCGCTTCGACGACGGCGCTTACAACGCTCTTTCCGTTGCCGCGGGACGTGTCGCATGGGCCGTCGGGCCGGAAGGACGCATCGCGAAACTAACTTTTCCAGACCGCTGATTGGCCTTCGCCGGGCAGGCCCTGCAGAATCTCGTGCGGCACGTACCGCGATTTGTAACTGAGCGACGGGCAGCCCTCCACCCAGTAGCCGAGATAAGCATAATCGAAGCCGGCCGCCTTCGCCCACAGAAGCTGATTCAGAATCGAGTAGGTGCCCAGCGACTGATCTCGCCATTCCGGATGGTAATAGCAGTAAACCAGCGAAATGGCGCCCGGCACGGCGTCCATTAAAGCGACACCCACCAGCACTTCGCCGTCGAAATACAGCCATTGTTTGCCGGAATCCGCCGCGCCCGCGATAAAATCGCGGTAATAGGTCTGCAGCGTGACCTGCTGCAGTGGCCAGCCGCGGTGCCGGTGCATATAGCGGTGATAGCGATTAAAGAGGTCCACGTGCTGGCCGGTCGCGAACGCGGGATGCAGTTCCGCGCGGAGGTGGCGGTTCAGGCGCAGCACGCGTTTCTGGCTGCGGCTGAGGGTGAACTGCTGAACCGGCACGCGCATGCTGCGGCACTCGCGGCAACTTTTGCAGGCAGGCCGGAAAATCTGAATGCCGAACCGGCGATAGCCGCGCTCCATCAGGTCGCGATATTCACCGGCATCCATATTCGTGACCAGGCGAATTTCGAGTGACGCCCGTTCCTGGGGCAGGTAGGAACAGGTTCTGGGATCTTCGATAACTCGAAACAGTTCCTGCATCGCCGCTCCGGCTGCTTTATTCTACAGTTCCGCACCCCGGCAAGGCGTCGTGGAAAAGACTCTCGTCCGCTACAATCGCAACAGTGCGCCGCATCCTGCCTGTGGTCAATGTCCTGATCGCGATCGCTCTGATCGCGGCGGGCGCCGTATTTTACTGGATTTTTTACCGGTCGCTGCCCCAGACTTCGGGAACGATCGCAACTCAGGTCGGCCAGCCGGTCGAGGTGACGCGCGACGCGCTCGGTGTCCCTCATATTAAAGCGCAGACGCTGGAGGATGCCCTATTCACGCAGGGCTACGTGACGGCGGAAGACCGTATGTGGCAGCTGGATACTCTGCGCCGTCTGCCGGCGGGAGACTTATCCGAGATTATCGGCGTCGCCACTCTGGAAACGGACCGGGAGTCGCGCAGGCTGCGCCTGCGCCGCCTGGCCGAGCAGATCTACACGCAGTTTTCTCCGGCCGACCGCGCGAGTTTTTCCGCCTACGCGCGCGGCATCAACGCGTACATCGAATCGCACCATGGCCGCTATGGCCTGGAGTTCCGGCTGCTCAACTACGATCCCCGTCCCTGGAGCGTGGTGGACAGCATTCTGATCGGCCTTCACATGTTCCGGACCCTGACCACCGACTGGAAGAACAAGCTGGTCAAAGAACAGATGCTGGCGCAGGGAGAGCCGGATAAAGTTCGTTATCTGTTCCCTTCCCGCACCGGGCTGGAGTTCATGCCGGGCGCGGATATTCATCCCGGTTCCAACGCCTGGGCCGTTTCCGGCGCGCATACCGCGAGCGGCAAGCCTCTGCTTTCCAATGACATGCATCTCGAATTCAGCCTGCCGGGCGTTTGGTACATGATGCACCTGCAGGCTCCGGGCATGAATGTGGAGGGCGTGGAATTGCCGGGTGTCCCGGGAATTATCAGCGGCCACAACGACCGGATTGCCTGGGGTGTCACGAATCTGCAGTTCGACGTGCAGGACGTGTATCTGGAACGGATGGATACGCGAACCGGCCGGTACGTGTACGCGGGCAAGGTGGAGCAGGCCCGCCAGGAACGGGAAATCATCAATATTAAAGGGAAGCAGCCGGAAGAGATGGTGGTGTGGGTGACGCGGCACGGGCCGATCTTTCAGCAGACGGAGAATCGGGCGATGGCACTCCGCTGGACCGCGCAGGATCCCTCCATCTTTCACAACGTTTTCCTCGATGTGGACCGCGCGCGGAACTGGGATGAGTTCCTGTCCGCGATCACGCCCTATGGCGGACCCGGACAGAACTTCGTTTACGCCGATGTCGACGGCAACATCGGTTATCATGCTGCGGGAAAACTGCCCATCCGCCGGAATTATTATGGCGATCTCCCGGTGGACGGCTCGACTGGTGAGAACGAATGGGACGGCTATATCCCGTTCGAACAACTGCCGCGGGCTTTCAATCCGGCGAACGGATATGTGGTCTCCGCCAATCAGAATCCCTTTCCGGCGGACTTCCCGTACCACGTCAACGGCACCTTCGCGTCGCCCCACCGTTCCCGGCAGATCTTCGACATGCTCGCGGCGGGCGGGAACAAGCTTACTCCGGCCGACAATCTGCGGATTGAAAAAGACGTCTACAGCGGTTTAAGTAAATTCGTGGCCCGCCAACTGGTAGCCGCTTATGAAAAGCGCGGCGCCACGAACCCCCTGTTCACCGACGCCGTGGCGATGCTGAAGACCTGGGACGGCCAGATGGACCAGAACAGGGCAGAGCCTTTCATCGTCACCCTCGCCTTCCAGTACATCCGGAAAGCCATCGCCGACCGCGCGTCTCCGGGCGGCGGAGCGATTTACGACCCGCAGATCTCGGCGTCCGTTGTGGAACGATTGCTGCGGGAGCGTCCGGCGGGCTGGTTCGCCGACTATGACGAACTGCTGCTGCGCTGCTTTTCCGACGGCATGGAAGAGGGGCAGCGCCTGCAGGGCAAGGATCCGAAGCACTGGAAATGGGGGAAATATATGTTCCTCGACGGGAAGCATCCGGTCGGAGGCCAGATCCCGGTGGTCGGAAAGTACTTCAACATTCCTCTCACGCCCATGAGCGGAGGCTCGACCACGGTAAAACAGACCTCCCGCAAGCTCATACCTTCCGAGCGCATGAATCACTCGCTCGGGAACTGGGACGATTCACTGTGGAGTCTGCCGGTGGGTCAGGCGAGCAATATCGCGTCGCCGCATTACAGCGATCAGTGGAGCGCTTACTATGCGGGGCAGGCTTTTCCGATGCAGTTCAAAAAGGTCGAGGGGAAGAGCACGGTGAAGTTCGTGCCGGAGAAGTAGCCACCGCCGGAACTATTCGGCGATCCGGAAGCCGTATTCGTGGATCAGGTTTCCGGCCGTACGATAGAGGCGAACCAGATAAGCGCCGGGTTCGAGGGGTCCCGGCACTTTGACCTGACAGGAGCCCGGTGTATTCGGGCGCAGGGGAGGTCCGCTCCAAACCCAGCTTCCGGAATCGGTGACGATTTCCACCTTCAGGTTGCTCTCTCCCGCGGTTTCGAGCAAAGTCAGCCGGAGTTCGCGGGTGGCCCGGACCGCCGGCACATCGCCCCGCATCGCGCTCAACTCGAGGCTCGCCAGGGCCGGAACTCCTGAATCGGGACCTTTCGAGCCGCCCGGCGAGCGGTGAAGGCCCACGATCAACACCGACGCCAGCACCACCGACGCCAGCACCACCGACGCCAGGGGTCCGGCGAAAGCCAGCCGGGGCCATACGGAAAAGGCACTCTGCCGCCGGTCTAAAACCTGCCGGCGGAACCAGCCGGACACTTTACCCGAAGGAGCCGGCGGATTCCCCTGCAGGGCACCCCGCAGCGCAAACGCCAGTCCGGCCACCTCCTCCAGTTCCACCCGGCACGGCTCACAGATCAGCAGGTGTTCTTCCGTTTCTTCAATCTCGCTCTCCGTGAGGCGGTCGAGCGCGTACATTTCCAGTTGTTCGCTGGACCGGTGGGCCCAAAACCGCGGACTTTCGACGACAGTCACAGGGTCGTCCATAACGGATCCCCTTTCGGGAGTTCCAACCAGCGCAAATGCTCCATATACAGGAAAAGTGCGGAGGGAAGAAAAACTTCTCAACCTTAATATCAGATTTTTTCGGAAAAATCAGCGCTTTCGGAAACCACTCGGGCTGTTTGCCATGAATCTTCTGCCCAGTTCGCCGAATCTCGCCTTGGCGCGCGATTTCAGCAGCCGGAACTGATTGTAACTCAGCCCCATTTCCTGGCAGATCTGCTCCTGCGGCTGGTCCTGCACGTAGAACCGGTCCAGAATCTCCCGGTCCCGCCGGGAGATTCCTTTCATGACGCGCCGGGCGATCTCGGCTCTCTGCTGCTGCTGCAGTGTTCGTTCGGGATCGTCCTTCCAGTCGGTGAGGGAGAAAAGAGTGTCTTCGTAATCGACGTAGGTGCGGCGCTTGCTGACGTTGGCCTCGATGGCGGCCGCGATGCGGCGTTTGACAACTGTACGCACGAATCCCATCAGGCGGGCGGGGTCGCGCAGTTCTCCGTTCCGGATTGCCTGGGCAACGATGACAAAGCAGTCGTGGACCTTGTCGTCGAGCTCATCGGCGCCCAGATTCCGCATGAGGAAGTAGCGGATTCCCTTGCCGAAAATGCCGTAGAGCTCCTCCATTGCAGAGGGGTCGCCGTCGTGGATCCGGGCGACAAGCGTAGCCCAGTCCTGAATCCCGAACGCATCGTCCTCCTGCCTGGTTCCGCGGCCGTCCTCCCCCGACGGGGGTTCGGCGCCGGGTTCCATGCCGGGCAGGAAAGGCTGACGGTCCTCCTGTTCGGGCCGCAGCCGTGCCGGTGCGGCTTTCATAAGGTCCGGCTCAGAAGGAAATATCCCGCCCAGCTTCCCGGCAAGCGGCGTGCGGAAGGGCTCAGGAGAGCCTTCCGCTGTGCGGTCTGCAGGGCGGCGGCCGCGCCTTGTTCCGGAGCGGCGTGCAGGGAGCGATAGAAATCGGTCATCAGGGATTGCGCCGCGTCGTCCGGAATGTCCCATTGCGTCGCCAGCACCGCCATGGCGCCCGCGCCAATCCACGCGCGCGTCAATCCCATCAGACCCGCGCCCGGCAGAGCCTGGCCCTGCGCGGAGTGGCAGCCGTTCATCACCACGAGCTTCGGACGCACGCCGCGAGCCACGATTTCACGGGGACCCAGCAATCCCATGACGCCGTCGGAATCGAGGCTCAACGCGATCACACCCGACTGGAACTCGTCTTTCTGGGCCACGATATGAGTCGCGAAGTGCAGTATGGCGGGGTTCGTTTTCAGTGCCGCGCGAACGGGCACGATCCGCGCGTCCGGGCCGGTCAGCAGGCGCGATCCTGCCGGCCGGCCCCATGCCCTTATACAAGCCTCCAGTTCCGGCGCCGTGTTGGGGAGGCGGGGGAGGGACTGGCCGGAGTGAAAGCGTGTCCCGCGATATCGCTCGTCGGCCGGGCTGTAGACGGGGTCGCCGATACCCAGAAAACCGGCGTCCGCGGGAATCGATCCGCGCTGCGCGAGAAGCGCCCCGGGAATGATCCGGATGTCGGCGTGTTCGATCAGATAGACCGGTTCGGCGCCCTGATTCGTGACCAGAGCGGCAAAGGGCAGCTCGTAAAGTGGTCCGTCGAGTTCGAGGAGCCAGTGCCTGCGGGCGAGGAACGATTCCGGCACGTGACCGAACAGATCCCGGTAGAGCTTGCGTCCCTGTTCATTCGCGGCGGCGCCATCGCCATCCCGAAGCGCGCGGCGAAGCGCGGAGACTTCGAGTTCAATCTGTTGTGTCGGGCACAACCGGACCGCTTCCATGCGGGAACGGTCGACCGCCCAGAGCCAGGCGCTGATTTTCGAGGCATGGAAGCTCAGCAGGACCGTCTCGTCGTCGAGAATATTCCGGATGTGAGCGAGAGGCGTTTCCGCGTTCGATTCGGTCGGTTTTCCTCCCGCGTCTGTCTCCATCCGCTGCAACTCCTGACGGAGTGCGTTCGCCTTTTTTCCGGCGTCGGAAGCCGGCGCGGGCGCCGACCGAACCAGGGACTGATACCTTGCGAGAACATCCCAGTAATGAGAAGGGAGCCTGGTGCGCCAGTCGTTCGCCTCCGGGATGAGGGCGCGCAGACTCCAGAGGCGGTCCTGCTCGGCCGCATCAAAGGTTTCTTCAAGCAGGGACCGATCCCCGGTCTGCATCCACAGGCGATTGCCGGAATCGATGTACCCCTCGAGCACCTGACTGAGACCGCTTTCCAGCGCCACGCGGTCCTGGTCGGCGGGAACGATGTCGGTTCGCATTTCCGCGGCCATTTTGCGCGATTCGGCATAATCGGCGAACCCGCCGCGAATGTCACCCGTTTTGGACCGGAACTCGCCCCGGTCCGCAAGTACGCCGAATCGGGGTGTAAACCGGGGCGGCGAGGCGACGGCGCTGTCGAAGAGCATCGCGGCGGAATGATCGTCGCCCCGCAGATGTCTGACCTTGGCGAGACCCACCAGGATGGATGCCGACAGAAATACCTTATGGGTTCGCGCCAGCCGGAAGCCTTCATGGAAAGTCCACTCGGCCAGGTCGGTGCGCTGTTTTTCCAGAGATTTGCGCCCTAACGTTCCGAGGGCAGCGATCGCATTACCCACATCGCCAAGGTCGAGAAATTCATTCAGGCATTGCAGAAAGAGGGGAATCGACTCCTCCACCTGCCCGAGCTCGGCCGTAGCGAAGGCGTTCTGATAGAGGAGAAAAGCGTGCAGGGAACGGTCTGTTTTCTCCGCCATCGGTAAAGCGTCGCGCGCGATCTGCAACGCTTTCTCCGGTTGCCCAATGCGGATATAAAGGGCCGCAATGGAGTTCAGCGCGGTCTCGAGAAGGACGGTTTGACCAAAGTTCAGCGCCTGTTCTTTGGCGTCTGTCAATTCCACCAGCGCCTCCCGGAACTGAAGCAGCAGCTCAGAACAAATGCCGCCGTTGATCCGGTTTCCCACGGCCACCTTGTAATTCTTTTCCTTTTCCGCGAGCGCGGCGGCAGCCCGAAACATTTCGCGGGCTTCCAGATAGCGCCCCTCGTTATAGAGGGTTACGCCGCGCGTCTTCAGACGCACGAGTTCGGGGGAGCCGGGAGATTTCTGTTGGGATGGACTTGCTGCGTTCCGGGAAGAACCGGTCAGCAAGAGCGCCATCAGAGTCGAACCAATGATGACGCCGACCGTCACGGTTTTTACGGGCACCAAAACCTCTGGTCCGGCCGGTGATAGTCGCCCTATGAGGGCGGAACTATCACCGAGTGTACCAAAGCAAACGACGGATCGTAAAACGTTTTTCCTGACATCGATTCCGAGACAAGGCAGGGCCCTGTTAGAATCCGAACAAATAAAACAAGTTTTGGGCCAAGGTCAGCACCACATCGCTGATCATCGAGATTCTCTCCTCTGCAGCCGTTTGCCGCGCGCGACTTGCGACCTCACGCTAGCGGGCAAGGGCAGGAGAAACGCTCGCCGGACCTGCTGAAATGGGCTGTAACCCGCTGAAAAGAAAACAAGAAAAATTTATGCGAAACTTGTCACTGATGAAACTCGCCTGGCTCGCTCTGGCTCTCTCAGCCCTCTCTCTCACCGCCCAGGAACCGAAAGTTCCCCGAAAGGCTGCCGACATCGGAATCCAGACAGCGCCGGAGAAATATGTCTGGCTTAGCCAGCAGAGCGGGAAGACCTGTGTCCTCGCCTTCATCCTGACAACCTGCCCGCACTGCCAGTTCACGGTCGGGCTGCTGAACAAAATCCAGAAAGACTATGCCGATAAGGGCGTGGTCATCATTGCCTCGGCGATAGAACCCATGTCTTCCCTGCACATTCCGGATTTCATGAAGTTGCTGAAGCCCCAGTTCCAGGTGGGCTACAACGAACAGAGTTACGTGCAGAAGTTCTTAGGCCGGCCCGATAACGATCCGATGTTCATGCCGCAACTGGCTTTTGTGGACCGCACCGGAACCATTCAGGCCCAATATGCGGGCGACGACCCTCTGCTGGCCAGGGACATTCAGGAGAAAAGTCTGCGCGACGCGCTCGACAAGACGCTGAAGGCAGGAACAGCCCGAAAGCAATGAGCCGTATTCCGGACGCTCCGGAAACACTGGACAAGGCTATCCCGGGCACCGGCGTTTGGGCCACTGGCGGCTGGTGGGGAGTGGTGGCCCGGTTTCTGGTTCACGGGCTGCTGGTTTCCACGTGGGTATCCCGCATTCCCGCCGTGAAAGGGGCCATCGGCCTCAGCGACGGCGCGCTGGGACTGGCGTTGCTCGGCAGCGCGATCGGGTCTATGGCTGGAATTCCGGTGAGCGGCTGGCTGGTGGTGGACAAGCCCGAGGGCATGACCTCGACCCAGGTGGTGGGCAAGGTGCGCTGGCTGTTCCAGGCCGAGAAGGCCACTGCCGTCGGCCGGCTGGCGTCAAACGCCTCCCTGACGCTGGCCAATCCCACGGTCAACGAACTGATCCCGCTCACCAATGACGATTACGAAGATGAACTGCACGAGCGGGATCTGCTTCAAAGGACTTCTCACCGTTCTGGCATGTTGCTCAACAGCGACGAACTGCTGTCCCTGGTCCACTTGCCGGGGGCGGCGGTGCGCTCGCCTAAATTGCGCCGGGAAACGAAGAAAACCAAGGCCGCGCCGGCCTTGGCGGCTGGTCATCCGCTACTGCTGGGCGAGAACATCCACAACGGCCGGACCGTCGAAATCTCCCTGGCGCCCACCCAACGCCTGCGGCACATGCACGTCATCGGCGCCTCGGGTACCGGCAAATCCACTTTTTTGCTGAACATGATTTTGCAGGACATCGAAAACGGCGAAGGACTGGCCGTACTC
>Ga0118677_10006490_pt1 | contig 19782 bp, 14 predicted proteins | sample AliMusrvi5mmetaG_FD_86154 | JGI IMG/M metagenome (GOLD analysis project Ga0118677, IMG submission 86154)
GTCCGGTGTGAACGGAGATGGAAAAGCGGCAGTAACCTGGGATCTGGCTGCGCCGCTGCCGGACAAAGCACCGGCCTTTGACAAGAATCCGGTCCGGAGCGCCAAATCCGGATTGGCGCTGATTGACACATGCGAGTTTCGCGTGAAGCTTGACAATATTTCGGCAACGGTTCCGTCGGGTTCCGGGGCGATCACCGTATCCGGCCTGGCGACCGGCCCGGATGTGCGGATATATTCGACCGGAAACGGTCAGGCTGCGGGAATTGAAGGAACAGTGCGGATTGCCGGTGTGAGCGGCCTGGCGGGAGCTGCGGGCACGCTTCCCGTACAGCATGGTTCTTTTGCCTTTAACGGTAGATTTTCCGGCGGGAGTGAATTTCGCCTGAGCGAACAGCTGCGCGTTGACCCGCTGGGAATTTCTCACGAGGCCGAATTGAACGTCAGCCGCATTGATGCGTTGGGGGACGAGCAACAGCCATTTAGTACGGCGGCACTGATCAAGCGCTTGAATGCGACCCTGATAGCCTCTGTGGACGGCAAGTTTTCCCGGGAACTGCAGCAACTCCTCCCCGGAATTGCGGTCGCGGGGGCGGTCGGCGGCAGCATCCGGGCCGATCTCGGCGCCGGTCACGATCTGTCACTGCGCTGTGGAGTAACAACACGGGATTTCGGCGTTCGACTTGCCGACGGCACAACAGTCGAAGGGCTTCGTTCCGATATCGCCATCAACCGGGTCTATGTCTTGGCTACACCTAAAGGTGGCAGCAGCTGGACTCCGCTTTCGGCGTCCCTCGTCCGTCCTTCTGCTGTGTCCACGGCAAATCCGGGGGCGGCGGAAATCGCCGGCCGGATCAATACTGACCTGCGCGGTGATCTTGGCGGGGTCCGTTCGTTTTCGGTCAAACGGATAGTTGTCAAGGCGTCCGGTGTGCCGCTCGAACTCACTGAACTGGAAGGCGATCTGCTCTTTACCCGGGAAAAAGCCGGCATCAGTTTTCTTCAGGCGGACCTGCTGGGGGGGACTCTGCTCGCTCGCGGCCTGTTCGATCTGTTGCCGGAAATTCCGGTGCTTGCGACCGCCGGATCGTTTTCAAACCTGGATGTGGCGTATCTGCTGCCGAAAGATGCCGCAAAACGACGGGTGAACCAGGATTCGGAGATTACCGGCGAAATGAGTTTCAGTGCGCCATTGACGCCTGAACAACGTGAACTGTTTGAACAATTGCGGTTGTCGCTGAATATTCGTAAAATTGGCGCTGATACGCTTGAACGGGCACTTTTCAGTCTTGATCCGTATGAACGCAACGAGCAGGTGGTCGCACAACGTAAAATGCTGCGCCTTGGCGGCCTGAAGGGGTTGCGTGCCCAGGCGGTTGACGGTGCTTTCGGTCTGGAAGGGGAAGCGTACGTCAAGGGAATTGAAGTCGAGCTGCCAAAAGTTGAACGCCTGCGCATATCCGAACTGCCGCTTCGTCAGGAACTGCAGAAGAGCAGGGCGTCGATTATGTCCCTGCGTGGTCTTCTTGAGCTGGTACGGGCCGACACCCTGGTTGTCGGGGCGAATGGTGGACTAACACTGAAACGGAGGACACATGAGAAATAAACTTCGTGCAATATCAATAACCATTAGTATTGCTTTATTACTTTCCGGTTGCACCCTGGCAAAAGTTGATGTCAATGTCGTCAGCGAGCGGACTTCGCTGGAAAACCAGGTGCTCGGCACCTATAACAGTCTGAGTGAGGACATGCTGCTGGTGGCCTCGGTCCGGGGCGTATCGCCCACCGGAAAAGTGGATACTCCACCCCGTCATACTCCCGAACAGGTCGATGCCACACGTGCGTTGGAAACGGTCGCCTTTCATGCCGATGATATCGAATCGTTCAAACGGTTCGGCTGGGTCGGCGAAAACCAGGATGGACTGTTGACGGCTTTTAAACGAGAAACCCCCAAAGTGTCTTCTGAAGAGTTGAAATCGTTTGCCGCCAATTACAGTGAAGCTGAATTTCAGCAGGTGGTAAAAGAGGTCAACCAGTCCCGTGAGGTACTCATGTTGCGGGTTGTTCAAACGAATGAAAATTTTACGAGCAAGGATTTACCGGCCATACGCAAGGTTTTTGCCCGAATCAACCGCCAGAACAGCGTGCCGGGCAGCAGGGTGCAGGAAGCTGACGGCACGTGGAAACAATTATGAAGCTGCTTCGGATATTCCACACGATCAGGTTACTCTGTTTCCTTGTGATGATTTGCCCGGCAATGGCAGCGGCGCTGCCGCTTGGTGATGAGCTGTTGGCGCCGGCGGTGCCGCGGTCGGCTCCCCGTTCACGTCCCGAAGTGCAGCCGCAGCCGGCCATTTTCAGCTCCCGCCAGGTTTTGTACGTGGCCCGCGCCGCTAACGGCAGCCGGATGGTTACCGTTGAGCGGGGCGACAAAGGCGATGAGTTGTGGCTCTATTCGTTCGGTACGGTTCCCGAGATGCCGCGCCTGCTTCATGCCAGTCCGGTCCGGTTGGCGGCCCCGGCTCTCAATGCTGCCGGAACGGAAGTCGTGTATGTTGATGCACAGGATGATGTTAAGGGTGATATCTGGCTGATAAATATCACAAAGCCGGAAATTGCACCCCGGAGGTTGACCGGGCGTGAAGCTGCCGATGATGCTCCGGTATTCAGCAGCGACGGCGCTTCAGTCGTATATCAGCGCCAGCTGCCGGGTTCCGATCAGAGAAACCTGATGCGGATCCACCTTTCTGATAACCGCAGCGAACAGCTGCCGATCAGCATCGATGCGGCTTTTGCGGCTCCTTCACCGGATGGTGCCAGATGGGTTTTCGTGTCGCGCTCAGCTAATCCGAACGGTGATCTCTGGCTGTGGGATGAACGGGACAAACAGCTAACCCAACTTACCAGTAGTCCTGAACGCGACCTGTATCCGGCTTGGGAAAGTGCCGATACTATTCTTTTTACCCGTCAATCCTCTGCCGGAGGCACCGCCGCAACCGGCCAGGAACCGGGACAGATCCTCCGCCTGCACCTGAAACGGAGCGGAAATAACGGATTTCCGTTTGTATCTCCACTCACCTCCGTTGCGCTCATGGCAGTGGCACCACTTCCCGCAGGAGATCATTTTTATTTCGTCGCCGGTCTTGCAGGAGGTGGGCAGGTCATGTCGCTGCCGGTTTCCGGTGAAATCCCTGATCGCCCGTCAGTTGCCGAGCAATGGGCGTTGGCAAAAATACTTCTGGAGCGTCAGCCGCCCGATCCGGCACATGCGCGGTTAGCCGCAGCCCGGGTGCTGGCCCGGGAGGAAGCTCCAACCCGTGAAGGTGCTCTGGCCGGTCTGGCGTTGGCAGGATTGATGGAACAGGCGGGTGAAACTTCTGCAGCAGAGGAACAGTATGGTGCAACGGCAGGTCGCTATGCCGGCTTCCCCCGTGAAGCGGCATTGGCCGGAATTGCCCGGATCAGGGTTCAGGCTGCGCAGCGCTGCAGCGATAATGCCTCAGTTCAAAAGCGTCAGGAGATCATCAGTGCTGCACAAAAGGCGATGCAGGTAGTTGCTCTGGGAAATGGCTCAGATGCGGCGGCTCGTTACCTGATCGACAGTGCCCGGCTGTTCGCCGATTTTGGTGGAGGAGCTGCCGATCTGCTGACTGCTGTCGGGCTGGCGGAACAGGCAGCCGCTGTGGTGGATGCCGGTCGTCCGCTCAAGGCGGAAGCCGCGTTGCGCCGGGCGGTTCTGCTGGCAAAGCTGGAAAAGGGGGAGGGGGCGCTTACCGCGCTGGTTGCGGTTGCTACCTCGTACAACGATCAGGAAGAGTGGGCCGAAGCGGCCATTGCCGCTGTCCTGGATCAGGCTGGCGATCTCGTTGGCGGCCTCCTTGGCTTTGCGCAGATCGTCCGCCAGCGTCTTGAGTTCCTGCGCCGCCTCCTTGGCATGGGCCAGCGAGTCGGATTTGCCGTCGATCGTGTCCTGCAACGCGCGAATGGCGGCATCCAGTTCGCGCTTGGCGTCAACGGGATTCTTGGCGGCAAGGTCATCCCCCGCCTTGTCGACCCGGCGGGCAGCCTCGGGCAATGAAATTTCCTTGGCAATGCCGCGGGTCTGGTCGCCATAATTCTCCGCGGCGGTCTTCTGCTCCGACCGGAGCGCCTGCCCCTCTTCGACCTGCTTGGCCAACGGCGCCACGTTGGCGGCCAGAGCGCGCAATTTGTCGAGCACAACCTGCTGCGCCACGTTCTCGGCGGCCGGCGCCAGCATCGTCGCCAGACGGGAAAGCGTCTCCGCCACACGCCGATGCCCTTCGCCGGCGGTCCGCAGGTAGTTGGTGCGCGCCTGCATCTCGACGAGGCTCTTCTCGAGCGCCTGCAGAATGGCCTGCATCTCCTTCTGGCGAAGGCTTGTCACTTCCTCCGAGAGGTGGCGCTCGCGCGCCAGTTCTTCCCCGTTGAACACATTGCTCCATTCCATCTCGTGCGTCACAACCTGCAGCATGCCGCTCAGTTCCTTGAAACCCTGGTCGGACTGCACGGCCTCGCGCAGGAAGTCATCGCCGTCCGCGGCGCGTCCGGCCACGACACACACCAGCGTCGCGGCCAGCGCCAGGAATGGAACCGCCGCCCGCCGGAACACGCCGACCGAAACCCGGCACAGGATCGCCCTTTTCATGGTGTTGCGCCCTCCGCCAGCAACCGCTGGGAAATCGCCTGTTCCTGCTTTTTCTCGCTGTCGCGCAACTTGCGCATCAGCACGGACATTTGCGTCATCTCCGCCGAAAGCACACGCTTGAGCTCTTCCGGATCGACCACCTGCAGGCCGATCTCCGCCGACTGCCCGACGTTGGCCCTGCCCGGCCGGTTGTCGATGACCGATACGCGGAATACAATGCGCTGCCCCGGCGCGGCGTTCAGGTCGGCCACGCGCAGGATCTGCTCCACGCTGGCAACCTTGCCCGTGATGGCGGCGTGCTCAAGCGAAACGGTCCCCTTCCGCACGGAAACGTCCTTGTCATTCACCCGTTGCTGAATGTCGTAGGACAGTTCCAGCCGCGCCAGCCCGTAGTCGTCGCGCATCTGCGCCTCGAACGGCAGCAGGCTGGCCACCGAGACGAAACTGTCGGATTTCGGTTGCTTCACCTCGATCGTGGGCGCCGCGTCGGGCACGATGTTCACGGTGCGTTTCAAACGGTCGGCATTCTGCATGCCGTATGCATCCTGCATGGCGATCTCGTAACTGAATGAATTGGTCGCCTCCAGCGACAGTGCCCAACTGCCATCGTCCTGTTTCTGCAGCGGCACGGGCTTGTTGTCGGCCAGCAGGTTCATCTCGTGCGCCTCGCGGTCGGGGACAACCACGAACTTCAGCCGGCTTCCCTCGGGCGCCGTGAGGCTGCCGAGCGGCTCCGTCGCCGGACGTTGCCGGGTATAGGCCTGCGGCACGATCTGCACCGATCCGCGCCGGACATACATGGGCTCGGCCACGCGCACCCGATAATCGTCGGATTCGAAGTCGCCCATGCGGAAGGTGAAGGAGAATGACTTCTCCGGCGCGGGGATGACCGTGCCGAAGGCGTTGGTCCCTTCCGTGGCCAGCAACGGCAGATCGAAACTGCGGTGGCCGGGCATGCGCACGTGCAGCGTGCCGGATGGCGGAATGCGCCCGCACACCGTGACTTTGAACGGATAGTTCTGGCGCGCGGGCGCCACCGGCCGCCAGTCCACCGCCCCCAGCGTGGTCGCGGTCGGATAGTAGACCTGCGCGCCGCACATCCGCTGCAGAAAGACACGGGTAGTCCCCGGAAAGAACGCCAAACATACGGCCACGGCCGCAGCCGCAGCGCCCCCGAGCCGCCTGGCCAGACGCGCATGCCGGGGATCGTGCAACCGCAAGGCGCACGGATCGGCGCATTTCGAGCGGGCTTCCTGGATGACGCGGTTCTTGAGTTGCGTGTCGCCGGGAATCCCGGGGCGCTCGCCGAATTCGATCGACGCCACCAGGCGGGAATGCGCCGGACGGCCGGCGCGCTCCTGCGCCTGTTCGGCCACCCGCGCCATCGCGTCGGCGTCGACCTTGCGCGGGATCCAGCGCGGCACATGGCGCCGCAGCGCCAGTATCCCCGCCACGAGCGCGCCGAGGGTCAGCGCGATCCGCACGGAGCGCGGGAACCGGACCAGCCAGTCCGCCAGTTCGTAGGCGGCCAGGGCGAGAAAGACCAGCGCGACCGACACGCACAGCAGCGTGGCCGCTTCGATGGCGCGGCGGCGCGCTTCCGCCAGCAGCAGGCGCTGCTGCAGCCAGGAGACGGATTCGACCTCCGCCGGTTTGTAAAGCGTGTCCGCCATGAATTAAGCCGTAGCCGTCACGCGCCCTCGCAAGAAGCATGAAGCCGACAAAAAGGAACGGCTATTTTGCCATCTTTGGCGGCGACTGGCGATAGCAGAAGTGGGGCGAACGCATCTTAGAACCTTGCCCGGCGGCGCGCAGGGGACTGCGCGCCCTACCTTGCTGGCTTCGTGGATTTGCATAGGTAGGACGGCCAGTCCCTGGCTGCCGCAAACGCAAGATATGGTTTACGGATAGGTTCTTAATCATTTTGCCGCCGTCGGAACGCCACCCCGTGGCGCGATTTCTTCGCTGCGCGCGGGGTTGAAAAATACACGCAGTTGGTTTATTCTATCGGACATGGATGCGATGGCTATTTCGTTTGACGGTCTGGGCGTCCGCTTCCGGTCGCGGCAAAACGAGGTGGTCGCGCTGGATAACCTGAGCGTGGCCGTGCCGGCGGGCAGGATCTTCGGCTTTCTTGGGCCAAACGGGGCGGGCAAAACCACGGCGATCCACGTGCTGCTCGGGTTCCAGCAGGCGACCTCGGGGAGCGCCGCGGTTTTCGGCTGCGACGTGCGCGAACCGATCGCGCGGCAGCGCATCGGCTACCTCCCGGAACACCCGGACGTCTACCGTTTCCTGTCTGGCCGCGAGATGCTGCGGTTCGCGGGTAAATTATGCGGGCTGTCCGGTTCCGCCCTGGAGCAGCGCACGCGCGCCGTGCTGCAGGAGGTCGACCTGACGGAGGCCGCGGACCGGCGCATCGCCACCTATTCGCGCGGCATGCGCCAGCGCATCTGCCTCGCGCAAGCGCTGATCCACGATCCCGACCTGCTGATCCTGGACGAACCGACCGGCGGACTGGACCCGATCGGACGGCTGCTGATCCGCCGGATCATCAGCGACTGGCGCAGCCGCGGCAAGACGGTCTTCTTCTCCTCGCACGAGCTCTCCGAAGTCGAACTGGTCTGCGACCGCGTCTGCATCCTGGCGCGCGGACGCGTGGTCGCGCAAGGCGTGCCGCACGAACTGGCGGCGCCGGGCGAGCGCCTGGAACAGTTTTTCATGCGCGTGGTGGCGGACGACGCCGCAGCGTCGAAGGGAGGCCGCTGATGCGCAACATCCTTGCCGTGGCGGGTGTGGTCCTGCGCTGCTGGTCGCGGCGCAAGGAAGGGTACATCCTGGTCCTGATCCTGGCGGCCGTGCAGTATGCCGTCGCATCCATGCATGTGTTGTCGGCCGGAGGCGCATCGCTTTACCTCTACGACGTGGGGCTGCTGCTGACGTGGTTCCTCGGCTGGATCGTTGCGATTCATGTCGGCGCCAGCGAACTCCCCGGCGAGGAGTCGCGCGGCACCATCTTTCTGCTGCTGGCCAAGCCGCTGAGCCGCGCCGAGTTGATCGTGGGCAAATGGCTGGGCGCCTGGGCCACGGTCGTCATCTGCACGCTGGCCTTCCATGTCGTTTCGCTGCTCTCGGCGCTGGCCGTGGGCGTGCAGCCGCCGTTGCCGGCGCTGGCGGAGATGTGCCTGCTGCATCTGGTCTCGCTGGCCGTGCTCACGGCCATGGCCCTTGCGGTTTCCACGCGCCTCAACCGCGACGCCGCTGTGTCGCTGACCGTGACCGCGGCGCTGGCGATCTACCTGATCGTGCCGAAGATCCCCAAGCTCGTCCATTATGCCGCGGGATGGCGCACCGGCATGCTGGAAGTGCTGTATTACGCGCTGCCCCATTTGGACCTTTTCGACCTGCGCCGGCGAGTACTGCACGGCTACGGGCCGGTTTCCGGAAGTGTGCTGGTCACGCTGGTCGCCTATGGCGCAGTCTGGGCCGGCGTGTTGCTCCTCATCGCCTGGATGGCGTACCGCCGGCGGCATTTCCAGAGGGATCGGATGCTGGAGTAGCGCGGGCTCGCCCCGAGCCCAGCGCAGAGGTCCAGTGAACAGTTAGCAGTTAGCAGTGAATAACGCCAATGCAGTCTATTCTGAATCCTGAATTCTGAATTCTGAATTCAAGTCCTAAAAACATCATGCGCGTAACCCTCACACCCGGACTGCTGCTGGCGACGCTGCTGACCGCGTCGTTTGTGCTTGCCTGCCGGCTGACCGGATCCGCCGGGATAGGCGAGGCGAACCGCGGCGACGACGTCCTGGAGAATCTGCTCGGCGGCAGCCGCATGTTCGTCGGCGGCCTCGCCATGAACCGCGCCGACATCTATCTGCACCGCGGTCTGACCGCCATCGATACCACGGCCTTCACCAATCGCTGGTTCCAGCGCCTGGGCGCCGCGGTCTCGCCCAACATCGTCCAGCACCGCGAAGGGCCGGACGGGATGAAGGTTGTTCTTCCGTGGGTCATTCTGGCGGCCCGCGCCGCGCCTACCAACGCGGATTATGTGCTCACGCAGACTTTCCTGTTCCGCGCCATTGGCGAGCCGCAGCGCGCGCTGCAGGAAATCCGCCGTGCGCTCGCAGATCAACCCGGAAACCCCGAGTTGCAACTGGAGGAGGCGCGCATCCGCCTCGCCCTGAACCAATGGGATCGTGCCGCGTCCCTGTTCGACACCTGCGCCACCCGGATCGGACCACAGCCATCCGAACAGCAGAGTCCGCTGCTGGCGGAGGCGTGCATGTGGCGCGGCCTGCTCTACGAACGCAGCGGTGAAAGCAACGCGGCCGCCGCCAGCCTGTCCACCGCCATCCGGCTGGAACCAAAAATGTACGGCGCCCTTTCCAACCGCGTGGCCGCGCTGCAAACCGGCCAGATGCCGCCGGTGCCCGTGTCGGATGTGCTCGCCCGGTACCAGCGCATGGCGGCCAACCCGCTCTGCTCGCACGACCACGACCATGGGGACGGCGACCACGACGAGGATGGGGACTGAATGCGCCAGGCCGTCGCCATCGTTGCGGCCATGCCGGAGGAGAGCGATGCGCTGCTCGCCCTCTTTCCCGAGCATGCCAGCAAGCGCCACTTCCACACCGTCCTGCACGAGGCCCGGCACGGCGCACAGGAGATCGTGGTGGCGCGTTCCGGCGTCGGCAAAGCCAACGCCGCCAGCACGCTGGCGCTGGTGCTCTCGGACTTCGATGTCGGCTGCGTGATCAACATCGGCACGGCCGGCGGACTCCAGCCCGATCAGCGCGTGCTGGACCTCGTGGTGCCGCGCGAGGTGGTCTACACCGACGTGGACCTCACCATGTTCGGCCTCGCGCCCGGGCAGATGCATGGCGAGCCGCCGCGCTTCTTTCCCGACCCGCGCCTGCTGGCGATCTTCGACCGGCTCGTGGCCGATGGCGTCGTGCCGCACGCCTGCCACCACGGACTGCTCGGCTCCGCCGATTCGCACATCGCCCAGCCGGAACAGATTACGCGGATTCGCGAACGATTCCGCAACGAGGTGCTGTGCGTGGAGATGGAAGGCGGCGCCATCGCCCAGGTCTGCACGCGCTTCGGCGTGCCGTTTCTGATCCTGCGCGCGCTGAGCGACGTGCCCGCGCAAGGCGACGGCGTCCTCGACTTCCAGACCTTCCTCCATCAAGCCGCCGCCACCTCCGCCCGCATCTGCCTGGAGCTGGTCAAGCGGCTGGAGAAGATCGAGAAGCTATAGCAGCCCGTCGAAAAATCTATACGAACCCGGCGGCGACGGCGCGCCGCCCTCCAATACAAAGGCGATTTTCATACAATTGGAGGGCGAGCCTCTGTGCGAGCCGTTTTTCAACGGGCTGATAAGGACTTCTATATCAGAACCAATTGCTTTTGGAGCGCGCCGGACAACCACACAGGCGGAGACGCCAGTTGCACTTCCAGCAATTCCTTCGGTTCGATCTTGTGCAATCCGCCACCATAGGCGCGTCCGGCCTGCAGTACGTACTCCGCCGGCACACTGTTCAATGCGCAGCCGAGTTCCAGCATTCGATCCCGGGCTCCCGCCAGACATTCACTGAGTTCCAGAGTTGGATAGAGGTTGAGAAAGACATTTGTAACGATGGCGGACGAGAAGTTGACAAAAAACCGAATGGGGCATTCCCGACGACTACTAGCCCTTCCCATGTACGATGCAAGAAATGGAGCGGGTTCCCGCTTCTCTTGGAAGTACCAAACTTCCCGCTGGGCACAAAGACAACCCTGGTGAATGCCTTTCGCGACCCCCTCCTCCAAATAAGCCCATAAACCGGGATGTCGTTCTCTCACTTGTCCCGGCGAAATCGTGCAATCCAGCAAATAACGAAAATTTGTCACCTGCGGCAACCCGTCGCTGTCGGATTCAATCACCGATCCTTGGATGTAACGCGGACTGGGAAGAATCGGCTTCAAATAGACATCCGGAATGTCGTACTTGATCGCTGTCTCCCGGTCGATGATGAAAAAATCGTTTGCTCCCGTCGCAATGCCGCGCCGAACCGAAAAAACGTCTTTAAGACGCAGCGTATCCGAAGGCAGCGTTTCCGCGCCAAAATGGGGCATGGTCCACTTGCTCAAACGGGCGAGTTCTGAACATGGCACCGTTTTCTTCTGCTGCGGATCGAGGTAGTTTCCGCCATACGACATTTCGCACGTTGAATCCCGCGCAGGTGCTGCTTTCCGGTACGTCACAATGCACGACGAAACAAGCGCGTCGTCAAACTGAACGTCGTCAGGATCGAAATGGTGTACCGAGAGCAGTGTCACACGGGACGTTAGGTATTCCCGCAGCACACGTCCGTAATTCACGTATAGAAACTCGGCCGGGAGCAGCCACGACGCCACCGCGCCATCCGCCAGAAGCGCATCGGCCAGAAGCACGAAGTAAACGTAAAGGCCGGACAGGCCGCTTGCCTGCAATCCCAGACGCTGTAAAACCTGCGATTGGAGTCTAACTTTGAGCTCAGGCTCCAGGTGGTGATGCCTGACATACGGCGGATTCGTGCACAAGAGGGAGAATTTGCCGAAATTTGTCGGATCGGAAGCAAACTTGATGAAGTCGCAGGAAAGAACATGCAACCCGGATGGCGACCAAAGCGCCTGGGCAATATCCCCATAAGCAGGGTCTATTTCGCATCCGGTGGCGGACACGATTCGAGCGGATCGTGCATTGCGGAGAAGTGCGCTGAAAAACACGCCTGAGCCAAGCGCCGGCTCCAGAAAGGCGATTGACGATTCGGACGGCAGTTCGTTCAGCGCGCGGGAAACGATCTGACAAGCCACGGAAAACGGCGTCGAAAACTGGCCTGATTTGTTTCGTTCCTCGGCGTTCTTGCCATCGTCCGCAAGTTTCTGCGCGTCGGCCCGATTGTCTTCCTGTGCCTGGTTATTCGCGACTAGGTATTCACCCGGGGTTTCTCGCGTTTCCAAGGCTTTTTTTTTAGTCTTCGGCACAAACAATGCCGCAAAGTCGCCTGTCCGGTGTTCCCACACCCAGTCAATCCCCTCTGCGGCCTCGTAACCGAGATATCCCGGTTCGAAATAGCCGCACAGATAGAGCACAAACTGCACTGAATCGCCGTATCTTTCCCGCAACTGCCGGAACTTCTGGGCTTCTTCTTTCCGCCGCTTGTTCGTATTGGTGGCGTCGCCCGCAGATTTCGCCTCGATCAAAACAGGCAGGTCGGCAATCCTGGCTGTCAATGGTTTGACCACGCAATCAATCGGGATCTTGACTGAAGACCGCTGGCTGCCTGCTGACAATGAAAGACGAAATGTGAACGTCCCCGAAAGCATGGCATAGGGATCCTTCGCCTCTTTGGTGCTAATCTCCTGGTAACCATTCTTGCGAAGCCAGCGCCGCAAGGCCGTCAGTTGGCGTCGCTCTTGGGCATTTCGAATAATGGGGTCGGATGATGCGCCGCACATTCTGTCGGCGATCACGGTCGCAGCCCGATCAAGTTCCAGTTTGGACGGTTTCTCTCCCGAAGCGACCCACGGCATCAAGTCGCCATCGATCAATTCGCCCAAGACATCGCAGAGTTTCTGGAGATTCTCCAGCAGTTCCTGTTCGGGCATTCGCTTGGGCAACCTCGGCGGGATATTCTCCTTGCCTTCAAGGGACCCAATGAGTGCTTTATTTACATGCGCCAGCCCCATGAGACGGTCGCGCGCCAAAGGAGGCGCTGTAACCATTCGCAGAATAGGGAGCAGGCCTGGAGCTGCGTGCAGAACCTCTGGAACAATGTGCAAGAGGTTGCCCGTCTTGCGGAAGGCATCGAGAACCGCCGTTGTGGTAAGTTTCCGTTGTGTTCGGTAGGTCTCCGGCGCGAAACGGATAAACCAGTCGTTATAGAAGTCGATCGACTGTTCGACGTCCGCCTTCCACAAGTTCGGTTTGTCTGCGTTGATCGGCATGGGCGTAATTTATCCCATTCGAGCAACGGCGTCACGTGTCAGATTTTACAGACCCTTTGGCCCCGGCGGAACGCCAGAACTTCCTGATCTACAATTGCTGCATAACAGCCAAAATGCGAACCTATCGGGGTAAAAAAATTTAATTCCATCACCTCGCGGCTCACGCGTCTGACTGATCGCCAAAACGACGACTACAGAGACATGTTACATGCCTGATCCATAACAAACGGGCGTCCGGACGGACAAAAAATCTCGCAGATGCGGAGGCCTTGGAATCGCTTCGGCAATCCGGGACGACGCCCCTTTTTACCTAACCATTCCCATCGTCATTTACTGCGCCACAATTATACGGGCGACAAATTGGGAAATGGCTATACCTGCCACCACTATTGCACCTTGGGCAAAAGGACGAACCGTGTCGCGGATCGGTTTCTCAGCCGGGCGGGGGCGCGTCAGACCGGTCCAACTGCAAGGCTTCGATGGGTGGGGCAGGACTCTTGTCCGCACCACCCGGAGAAACGCAGCAGATGGGCCGGTATCACGCGCCCCCGCCCGGCCCGATCTGCGACACGACGGTGCGTCAGCCACGGCCAGCACAACCGCTACGCCGCGCGGACGGCTTGGCGAGCCATCCCTACCCCATCAGACCCGCCCGATGAACCGCAGCAGGCCATCCAGAATCGTCAGCGGATGCGGCGGACAGCCGGGGATAAAGAGATCCACCGGCACCACGGCGGCGGCGCCGTCGTGGACTTCCGGATGCCCGGCATACGGCCCGCCGGCAATGGCGCAGGCGCCGCAGGCGATCACGATCTTGGGCGACGGCACGGCGGCATAGGTCTTTTCCAGCGCGAGGCGCATGTTGCCGGTGACCGGTCCGGTGACGAGAAGTCCGTCCGCATGCCGCGGCGACGCCACGAACTGAATGCCGAAGCGTCCGAGATCCCAGACGAGCGTTCCCAGCACATTGGTGTCCGCCTCGCAGGCGCCGCACCCGCCGACGGAGACCTCGCGCAGTTTGAGCGAACGTCCGAAGTATGCTCGTGCTTTCTCGACCAGCGCCGACGGAAACGCCTCCGGCGCATCGCGCACCACCAACGCGTCGCGGGCCGCCGCTGCCAGGTGAAAATCGGCGCTGAACGTCACGGCCTTGCGCGTGCAGGCGCGCTCGCAGGCGCGGCAGAAGATGCAGCGGCCCGTATCCAAAGCAAGCCCGTCACGACACGTGATGGCGCCCACCGGACACGCCGCCGCACACTTGCCGCAGGCGTCGCACGCCGCGCGGTCAATGCGCGGCCGGCCGGCGAAACGTTCCGGCAACGCCGGCGCCGGGCCATCCGGCCAGGACATGGTGCGGTATTTTTGTTGGATGCGTGTACGAACAATATCGAGCATTACGGGCTCCGGGAACAGACGGGTACGACTGTAGGCTGAAGACTGAAGGCTGTTAGCCGCTCTCTCCTAACAGTCTTCAGCCTTCAGCCTAACAGCCTTTCTCTACAAATCATGTCCACAATACGACAAATTGAAACTTTTGTTGCACAGCGGAAAATCGGAGACCTGCTGGTTGCGTACGGCGCAGGCCAGCCCGAACCAGTTGTGATACGAGGGGTCGAACACCTTGTAGCGCGCGAACCGACCATCGCCGCCGGTGAGCGCCGCATGGCAGATCTCGCCGCGCCACCCCTCCACCAGCGATACGACGAACTGGTCCGGTGCAAGTGCGGACGCAGCGTCGATGCGCACCGTGCCGCCGGGCAGCGCCTGGAGTTGTTCCTCCACGAACGCCAGCGACTGCTGCGTCTCGAGCCAGCGCACGTAGGCGCGGCCGAAGACATCGCCCGTATCCCAGGTGCAGACCGGCAGTTGCGCGAAGCGGAAAATACCGTAGGGAAAGTCGCGGCGCACATCGCGGGACGCACCGCATGCGCGCGCCGCCGGACCGACAAGGCCGAGCGCCTGGCAGGTCTCGATCGGCACGGTGCCGATATCCTCGAAGCGGGCGAGCACGGAAGGCGCGCTGAAGAGCAGTTCGATGGCGGAGGAGGCATCGCGGCGAAGTTGAATATTGCGGCGCACCAGTTCCGCGATCTCCGCCTCGCCAATGTCGTATGCGCAACCGCCAGGCCGGACCAGCCCGCGGCCGAAGCGGTTGCCGCAAAGCATGGCAGTCATGTTGAGCGCGTCGCCCCGGATGCGTCCGCAGTAGGACTGCGTGGGAAGGAACCCGACGTCCCCGGCCAGCGCGCCCAGATCGCCGATGTGATTGGCCAACCGTTCCAATTCCTGCGCGATGCCGCGCAACGCCTGGGCGCGCGCCGGCACGCGGGTGTGACCGAGCGCCTCGCAGATGCCGCAGTAGGCCGTGGCGTGACCGATGGTCGTGTCGCCCGCAAGCGTCTCCGCGTAATGGATGCTGCGCGGCCCCGGCCCGCCAACCAGCGCGCGCTCGACACCGCGATGCTGGTAACCAAGCGAGATTTCCAAATGGTAGACCGACTCGCCGTGGCACTGAAAGCGAAAATGTCCGGGCTCGATAATGCCGGCATGCACCGGGCCGACGGCAACTTCGTGGATCGCCTCGCCCGCAATGCGGAAAAAATCCATCACACCGCAGACCGGCGTGACCGCATCCGCATCGCGCCGTCCGGAGGCCGGAAAACGGACCGGCTTCAGCCAGGGGTGCCCTTCCGGCCGCACACCGCAGGATTCGGCGATGTCGCGCTCAAATAAATGCGCCTGCGGACAAGCGGGCGTCAGGGACGGATAGGCAGCGCCCACGGTGGTGCGGCCGACGAACAGCGCGTTCTCCGCCTCGGCCGCCAGCACAGCATGGAGTTCGGCGCCGCCGCCCGGCAGCGGCTGGCCGAAGAAGGCGGCGAGACGGCCGCCCGCCGCCACCGACGCCGTCACCTCCGCGGCAAACGCGTCATACGGCAGCGCGGGAATCTTCGCGCGTTCCACCGCCGCACCGTTGGAGAGAGGAAGAAACGTCATGACTGCGCCTCCTCCACAAGGAACAGCAATGGATGAGAATCGCGCCACGGGGTGGCGCTCCCACATTGTGAATTACTGTGGGAGCGCCACCCCGTGGCGCGAAATGTTCCGTCCACCAATTGCCGCGCATGCCTCATGGCCGCCCCCCCACGATCGAGGCCGCCTGTTGCAAGAACTCCCACAGGCCAAACGGCAGGCAGAGTCCCAGGATCGCCAGCAGCGCCAGCGGTACGCCCACGAGCAGGCGCGCATCCATGCCTGCGGTTGCTGCGGCCGCATGTTCCGGCGGCGGCGCGGACGAGTCCCACCCGAGCGCGATGGCGCGGCGCAGCACGGCGATGAAGGCCACGGCCAGCGCCGCCAGGTAGATGCCCGTCGTCCACCAGGCCTGCTGTTCCACGGCGGACTTGAGCACGAGCAGTTCGCTGATGAAGAGCAATCCCGGCGCCACGCCGACCAGCGCCAGCAGCGCCAGGACCAGCCCGACGCCCCAAACCGGCGCCTGCCGCACCACGCCGCCCATGCGCCGCATGTCGTGCGTGCCGTAGGCCTGCCCAAGGGTGCCCGCGCAGAAAAATCCAAGCGGCTTGGCGAGCGCGTGTCCCAGCATGTGCAGCATGGCGGCGAACGCGCCCAGTCCGCCCAGGCCGACGCCCAGCGCCATGATGCCGATGTGCTCGACGCTGGAATACGCCAGCAGGCGCTTGAGATCGCGCTGCGCCATCAGGAACCCCGCCGCCACGACCATGGAGAGCAGCCCCAGCGCCACCAGCACACCCCGCGCCCAGCCGACGTTGCCGCTGACGCCCTCGGCCAGCGGCAGACAGCGCAAGATGCAATAGAGCGCGCTGTTCAGCAGGCACCCCGAGAAGATGGCCGATACCGGCGACGGCGCCTGGCTGTGCGCGTCCGGCAGCCAGTTGTGCATGGGCGCAAGCCCGGCCTTGGTGCCGAACCCGATGACAAGAAACAGGAAGCCCGCCTTCACCAGCGCCGGATCGAGCTGGTCCTGCGCCCCGATGAGATTCGTCCAGAGCAGCGCCGTGTTCACCGGCATCCCGGTGTGGCGCGTGGCGGCCGCAATCAGCAGAATCCCCATGAAGGCCACGGCGATGCCGACCGAACACATCAGCAGGTATTTCCACATGGCTTCGAGCGAGCCGGGCGACAGATGCGTGCAGATCAGGAACGCCGTCAGCAGCGTGGTGGCCTCGACGCCCACCCACATGATGCCGAGGTTGTTGGCAAACAGCACCAGCAGCATCATGGCCAGCGCGCCAAACCAGAGTGCGGCAAAGCGCCGCGCGGCCTTGCGCGAAAACTCCCCGGCCGCGAGTTCAACCTGAAAATAGCGGCCGGCGTAACAGGCCGCCGGCACGAACACGGCCAGCAGCAGCAGCACGTGCAGCGCGGAGAGCGCGTCCAGCCGCAGCCACCCCTGCGCCGCGGTAATCGCGCCGCCATTCGACCAGACCACGATCGCGGCAGGCAGCGCGGCAAGCGCCGCGGCGGCGGTGCCGAACGCCAGCAGTCGTAATTGCGCGACCGGCGAAAAGCGCAGCAGCGCCGCCAGCGCGAGCGCCACCGGCGCTGCCAGCGCGAGATAGATATAGAACGACGGCGACATCCCGGGTCAGCCTTTCAGCGAAGTAAGTTGGGCGGCATCGATGTGGTCGAACTCCCGGCTGATCCGGTAGATCGCGATGCCCATTACGAAAACAGCCACGAACATGTCCATCAGCACGCCCAGTTCGACCAACATCGGAATGCCGCTGACAATCGCGAGGCCGAAGATGTAGATGCCGTTCTCCAGCGTCAGATACCCCAGCACCTGATAGATGGCCGTGCGCCGGCCAACCATGAGGAAGAGGCCGGTGGCCATGACCGAGAAGGCGACCGGCACGACCAGCTTCGAATGGGCCTCGGCCGAGAACGGCAGGCGCGAATCGAGCCAGAAGGCCGCGCCCACCGCCGCCACGCCGATCAACGTGGAGAGGCCGTAGCCGACCAGCGGCCGTTCCTCGTGCGTGGTCCGCGACGAACGCACGTTGCGCATCAGCAGCCAGGGAAAGACGCCGGCCTTGAGCACCGCGATCAGCGCGGCCAGGATCGCGACGCGCAGCTTGATCTCGCCGCCCTCGACCGCCAGCGGCAGCAGGCCGATCATGAACCCCTGCACCGCCGTCATGCGCACGCCGGCGGTCAGGCGGCTCGTGCCGAGCAGCATGAAGCAGGTCAGCAGGAGGACTACGAGCAGTGTGTCGGTGAAGTGGTTCATGGGGGAAGCTGTAGGGGTTAAGGGGTTAAGGCTGTAGGCTGAGACCCTTTATGGCTTCTTCGCTCTTTCGCCTGGTCCTCTTTCAATGCGAATACTCCATTCTGACAATTGAGTCGAAATGAACAAAAAAACGACGGAGTACTCATCGGATCGTTAGGCCCGTAAGCATAACCAGTCAAGATCGCTCCATTTGCGTCATTTGTAATCGCGTTAATGTATCGAACGCCTTTGCCCCCAATCTTCTGGAAGAAGACCGGGCGCACTCCGTTTGGAACATCGAACTGGTTCAAAACGGACACAAATTGATAGTCAAAATTCGCCCCATCCGGAGACTCAACGGAAAACAGCACAAGGATTTGGTTCTTCTGACTGCCTCGCTCCAATTTCATGCCCCATGTGCGCCTGGCTTCCACGTATTCGACTCCGTTATATGCCAGACAAACTTGCGTAATGTGTTTGTCAATCCCCTCCTTAACCGAATCAGCGGGGGCCGCTGCCGCAACGAGAAAGACGGTCAGCATTGCAATGGCAACAGTTTTCATGCTCTCAACCTGACAGCCTACAGCCTTAACCCCTACAGCCTAATCACCAGCACCAGCCCCAGCGCCGCCAGCGCGCTGGCGCCCAGCAGCAGGTGCGGCACCTTGAGCAAACGCAGCCGCGCCATGGCGGACTCGACCAGACCGACCACCACCGCCACAACCAACAATCCGCCGAACAGCAGTCCGGCCCCGGCCAGCGGCCGACCTTCCAGTTGCCAGGGGGCGAGCAGGTTGACCAGCAGCGCGCCGAACAGCCAGAGCTTGAGCGCCGCGCCATACAGGATGAACGCGAGATCGGGCCCGCCGTAGTCGAGCACCATCACCTCATGGATCATGGTGAGTTCCAGGTGCGTGTTGGGATCGTCGAACGGAATGCGGCAATTCTCCACCAGCAGCACAATCACCAGCGCCACTGCCAGCAACCCCACCGCCGGCGTCGCCGCCTGCCACAGCTTCGGCATGACGCCCAGGAACATGCCGCCCAGCGAGCACGTACCGGAGGCCCGCGCCAGCGCGGCCAGCACCAGCAGCACCGCCGGTTCGGTGAGCGCGGCGAACTGCACCTCGCGGCTGCCACCCATCCCCTCGAAGCTCGATCCGGTGTCGAGCGCCGCCACGACCGTGAAAAACCGTGCCAGCGCCAACAAGCCGATCAACAGGAACATGCTCCCGTTGCAGGCAACTGGCGCCGTCACCCCCGGCGCAGGCAGCAGCAGGAGGCAAAGCAGCATTGCCGCCAGGGTGACACAGGGCGCAAAGCGGAACACCCACGACGTCGTGCGGCTGTAGACCGCGCCCTTGCGCAACAGTTTCCACAAGTCGTAATAGAGCTGGCACAGCGGCGGACCGCGCCGGCCGGCAACCACCGCCTTGACGCGATTGATCACGCCGGGCAGCAATGGCGCCAGCAGCAGCGCAGTCAAAAACGGGATGAATGGATGTCCGAACGTCATCTTATCTCATCTTCCAAGCAAGCAGGACCAGCAGCGCCAGCACAATGGCCAGGATGTAGTAGTTGAGCTTGCCATGCTGCATCCATTGCATACGCCCCAGCAGCGACTCGACCCGGACGAACAGGGGACGGTAGAGACGCTCTTCGTACACGTCCGGCGTCTCGCTGGCGAACGCCGACTGCGCCGGAAAAAGCCCGCGCGGCGGCGTGAAGCGCCGGTGCGCCATCATCACGTGGCGCACGATGCGCAGGATGGGCTGGGCAAACGAGGAAGCCGTGTACTGCATGCGCGCCGTCGGCGCCGCATAGCCGCAGTCCCAGGTCCCCGCCGGCTCGACCGCCCGCCCCCGCAACAGCGCGCGTCGCAACGCAAACA
>Ga0118677_10006491_pt1 | contig 19782 bp, 15 predicted proteins | sample AliMusrvi5mmetaG_FD_86154 | JGI IMG/M metagenome (GOLD analysis project Ga0118677, IMG submission 86154)
TATCTCGTCGTCGACAACCACAACGTTGCACCAGTCCACCTCACCGATAACTGAGAGCACCTCCGACTGCGCGTCGTTGCCGGTGCGGCGTTTCTCAACAAACGCCATCGGAAGATTCAGTTTGGCCGCAAAGTTGCGCCCTTTCTTGGCAAAGCCGAGGTCGGCGGTAACGATCACCGCGTTGTCGGGCTTTCGTTCAACGAAGTACTCGCTCAGCAGATGGAACCCGGTCAACTCGTCGCCGGGGATGCTGAAAAAGCCCTGGATTTGCCCGGCATGCAGATCGACGGTGATATAGCGGTCGGCGCCGGCGGTGACGATCATGTCGGCCAACAGGCGGGCTGTGATCGGCACGCGCGGCTGATCCTTCTTGTCGCTCCGCGCGTAGGCCATATAGGGCATCACGACAGTGATGCGCGCGGCTGAGTCGCGTCGCAGGCAATCAATGGCGATCAGCAGTTCCATGATGTGATCGCTGACCGGCGATGAAAGCGTCTGGATCAGAAAGACGTCCTGACCGCGCACGCTCTCGTGCAAGCGCCAGAAGATATTCTCATTAGGAAACTTAATGCAATCGCGCCCGGTCAGTTTCAGACCAAGGTGCGCGGCAATCTCTTCCGCCAATTCCGGGTGGCTGCTGCCTGCAAATACCTTAATGCCGCCGTAGGCATTAGCGCCAAGATCTCTTATATGGTTTGTCACGCGCATGATGGCCGTCCTCCCTGCCGCTCTATTGTATGTGTAATCAGGCTTTTTGATGTCCATCTTAATAGTCGCGGCCATCATTGCCGTTCCGCCAAAAGCGTCGTTCGCCCTCAGTCTCTGCGTTCCTTATCCACCCCGAGGCCATGCGCGATAGCCGCGAAGCGCGACCCGATGCGCATGAGGGGGGAGCTGCTCTGGGTGATCAGTTCCGCGTCGCGCAGGGCGAGCAGAAAGTCCTGCGGCGAGGTATAGGGGCGCATGCGCACGCGGCAACCGCCGATCTCGCGCAACAGATGCGCGTCACTGCCGGCGCTGCGCGGCAGCCCCAGTTCGCGCGCCAGCACATCAGCCTCGCTATTCCTGGCGGGATCGAGCGTGCGCGCGTTGAAGACCTCGATGAAGTCCAGCTTTGGCGCCAGCCGCAACAGGTTCGCGCGCCCCAGCCCGGAGCGGATCGGATCGAGCGGGTGTGGCGCGCCAACGACGCCGCCCTGCGCATGTGTGCGCTCGATCGCTTCCTCCGGCGTCACCCCGCGTGGGATCAGTTCGTTGATAAACAGGCACAGCAATTCGCCCTGCGTGGTCTTGACTTCCTCGCCCACGATCACCAGGTCGGGCGCAGCCGCGTGCGCCTTCAGCGCTCCCGATATCTCGTTGTGGTCGGTGACCGCGATCCGGTCGATCCCCACGGCGCGACAGGTGCGGATGATATCGTTCAGACGGTTCAAGCTGTCTATGGAGTGATGCGTATGTGAATGAAGTTCCAGGTCAATCATCCGTCATCTTCAACACTTCTCGGAATTGTTCGCCCGGCAGGGTCGGCCCGACGATGCCGCGCTCTTCCATCTGCTCGATCAGCCGCGCCGAGCGGGTATAGCCGATGCGCAGGCGCCGCTGCAACAGCGATATCGATGCCTTTCCTTGCAGCCGCACTGTTGCGACAGCATCCTGGAATAGCTTGTCGTCGCGGTTGCCGCCTCCGGTCTCTGCCGCGGCTTCGGTCAATGCGCGCGCCTCTTCCCATGTGTTTGCGGGCGGGGTCAGCCCGCCGGTTAAGTCGGCCACAGGCGCAGGCCTGGCGTCGCTGTCGAGCGTGCCTGACATCGGCGTGCTTGGCCCGTTCATCGCAGCTGTAATCGGGTCTTTGCCCGCATTCTCGCCGCCCACCTGGGCGCGCCAGTGTCGCACGACGCGGTTGATTTCCTTGTCCGACACATAGCAGCCCTGTGAGCGCACGGGCAGGCCGGATTCAGGCGTGACCACCAGCATATCGCCTCGCCCAAGCAGTTTTTCCGCGCCGGGGGTGTCGAGGATGACGCGCGAGTCTACGCTAGTCGCCACCGTGAAAGCGATGCGCGCCGGGAAGTTGGCCTTGATGAGCCCGGTCACCACGTCGACGCTGGGGCGTTGCGTGGCGATGATCAGGTGGATACCGGTGGCGCGCGCCATCTGCGCCAGGCGGCAGATCGTCTTTTCGGTCTCGTCCGGCGCCAGCATCATCAGGTCGGCCAGTTCATCGATAACGACGACGATGTAGGGAAGCTTCTTCAGTTCATCGGGGCGTTGTGCGCCGGCAAACTCGGCGACCTTCAGGTTGAAGTCGACGATGTTGCGCGTCCCGTGCTTGGCAAAGGTGCGATAGCGGTTTTCCATCTCGCGCGTCGTCCATGTCAGCACGGCGGTGACCTTTTCGAGGTCCACAACCACCGGTGAGATCAGGTGCGGGATGCCGTTGTAGCCGGTCAGTTCCACTCGCTTGGGGTCGACCATCAGGAAGCGCAGATCCTCAGGCGAGTTGTAGCACAGCAGTGCCACGATGATTGCGTTCACGCACACGCTCTTGCCCGAACCGGTGGTGCCGGCAATAAGCAGGTGCGGCATCGTGGTCATGTCGGCCACGACCGGATGACCGCTCACGTTCTGCCCCAGCCCAAGCCGCAATGGGGTTTTGTGCGCAAGATGCGCGAATTCGTCAGATTCCATCACGTCCCTGAGGGACACCAGCGAGGTATCGCCGTTAGGCACTTCAATGCCGACGATGGCGCGCCCGGGCACCGGGGCTTCGATGCGGATGCGCTGCGCCGCGAGGGCGAGCGCCAGGTCGTCGGCCAGTCCCGCGATGCGGCTGACTTTGACCTTGACCTGTTTGCCGCCCTTCATCTCGATAAATCCCGGCTCCACGCCGAACTGGGTGATAGTCGGCCCGCGGTTCACCTCGACGACGCGCCCCGGCACGCCGAATGCGTTCAGCGTTTCCTCAATCACCTGTGCGCGCTTGCGAATATCCGACTCCTTAAGCGTGGCGTCGTTGCCGGGTTCCAGCGTAGTCTCCACGTTCGGGAGCGTCCAGGCGCGTTGTGTCTCGATGCGCGACGAAATAACCGGCGGGGTCTGCGGCGGTAGCGGGCGGCTCGCGCTCGACGGCGCGTTGGCGGTAATCGTATCTGTCCCGCCGATGATGCGCGGCTGCGGCAGGCGTGGCGTCGTGTTCGTCGTCGGTGAACGCAATGGCAGGTTGACGCCGTTTGTCGCGCTTTGCGCGCCCTTGCGCCCGTTGCTCTGGTTGATCACCGGCCCGTTTCCGCTGCCCCGCTGCGCAAAATCGCGCTGCGCAAGGTCGCGCTGCGCGGTCTGGCGAAGCGCCGGCATGCCGCCAAGCGCTTCCGCTTCCGCGTCTACGTCCGCGTCGTCGCTTGGTCGCAGTATCTTGCGGCCCTTTGGTTTGGGCTTCAGACCGTTGATGATCAAGTCTTCGTTATCCCGGTCGTGGTCGTAAGGAGGCACAATCACGCCGCTGGATGATCCCCCGACCTGGCGGTCGTCCTCTTCATCGTCGCTAGGGCGCACCACGGCGCGCTGTTGGAGGTAGTCCACGATCTGTGCTACCGATACCCCGACGACGAGCATGAGGGACACGATCCACATTACGATTAGCACGATAACCGCACCGGCAGGCCCGAGTGAGGTTGAAAGCGCGCTCAGGATGGCCCATCCGATATACCCACCACCGCTGCCGGCGTCAGCCAGCGCCTGCCCGTTGGGTTGCGATCCCATGCCGATTGCATGCAGGGTTACCAACAGGGTCAGATACACCAGTATGATCCCGACGAGGCGTCCGGCTGCGAGTCGCGGGAAGCGATCGCCAAAGCGCCGCAGCACGAGGTAAATGCCGATCAGCCCCATCATCACCGGCGCCACGAATGTGCCCCAGCCAAAAGCGCGCCCCAGTATCTTGATCCAGCCGCTGGTCAGTTCACCCTGACCGCCCGGCGACAGTGCGCTTAAAATGGTTAAGGCAGCCAGACCTATGAGGACATAGCCAATCAGATCGATATACTGATCGGCGGTGAGCAAAGGGCGCGCCGGCTCGGGCCGGCGTTGTGCCGCTTGTCGTGGCTTACGCTTTTGCGCGCTTTGCGCGCTTTTCCCGGCTGGCTTCTTTTCGAACTTCATAGGACAGATGTTCTAATTGTATCGCTAATTATTTCTGGTCTTTTACCGAACGATGATGACCCAACTATACAACTTGAAAACTGACCCGACGGCGATTGAACGCGCCAGCCAGATCATCCGCGCAGGTGGATTAGCGGCGTTTCCAACAGAAACGGTCTATGGCCTGGGTGCGGATGCGACAAATGCGGACGCAGTCGCGAAGATCTTTGCGGCCAAACAGCGTGCACTAAATGACCCGCTGATTGTACATTGTGCGCCGCCAGACACCGCTATTTTCACCAGCGAGCTTTTCGCCTGTGATCTGCCTGCGCGCATGGGAAACATGGCGCCGCTTGTCCTGCGCCAGTTGCTGCAGGATGGGATCATCGGCGTGTTGACCAACACCCAGCGCCGTCGCGCGAATGCCCTTATCGGCAGTTTCTGGCCGGGGCCGCTCACCCTGGTGCTGCCGCGCGGCGAGCGCATTCCACTCAATGTGACCGCCGGTCTCGACACCGTGGCAGTGCGCATGCCGGCGCATCCGGCGGCGCTGGCATTGATCCGGCACAGCAGGGTCCCAATTGCTGCGCCGAGCGCCAATCGCTTCGGGCATGTCAGCCCCACGCTGGCGCAACATGTGCTCGACGATCTCGACGGGCGCATCGATGTCGTGCTGGATGGCGGGCCGACGCTGATCGGCGTCGAATCCACTGTGGTTGACCTGACCACGAGTGAGCCGATGATCCTGCGACCAGGTGGGCTGGCGCGCGCGGCTATCGAGGGCGTAGTGGGGTTTCTGCGCGTGCCGGAGCCGTCATCCCAGTCCCAGCCGGATGACGCCGCCAGTGCCTCGCCGGGGATGCTGACCAAACACTACGCCCCAAGGGCGCGTCTGCGCGTCGCCGCCAATACGGATGAGATGGTTCGGTTGTTCGCCCAGTATTCCGCCCAGGGGCAACATCCAGGACTGATGCTGACTGCGGCGCAAGTCATCGTGTGCGCCGAACTAGCGCCGCAATATGTGCTGGGCGATGATGTTGCAGCGGTCGCGCGCAACCTGTATGCCGGGTTGCGCGCGCTCGATCATGATGGTGTGGATATGATCCTGATCTGCGCGGTCGATCCCACTGGACTCGGTGAGGCTGTGGCGGATCGGCTCAACCGCGCGTCGCGCAGAGACTGAGCTGGGACAACCGCACTGGGGGCAACCGCAAGGCGCGGAGCGTGCCCCTACTGGCGTTGTGCGCCGCTATTTCTTCGGCGCTGGTGTGGGCGTATCATCCGAAGCCTGCACATCCATTGGCTTCAATGGCAGCGGGTTGGCGGGCGCAGTGATCGTCACGTTGGCGTTGAAGTCATACACGTGCATCGTTACGGCAAAGTCAGTTTTCTCGTCCGGCTTGTCCTTGCCAAGCGTCGTCACATCGAGCAGCACCTTGTGGATGAAACCGTCGTCGCACAGGGAGAATTTCACGTCCGCGGCGGAGATAGCCGAAAGGTCGTCGACGCCAGGGAGCGCGCCGGGGTTCAGTGCGCTGACGGCCTTCTTCGCCTCGCTCAAATCACCGCTGTATACATCGCACTTCTTGGCGTCAAGCGTCTCGGCGCCCGACTTCTTAAATGTGCTCAGGTCGGCATTGCTGTTGCCAAGCGCAATGAGGAAGTCGTTGACCTGGAAGGGCGGGGTGACCGCCTCGCTTTGATCAGACTCAAGCACATACCATTTGTCTTCGGTCGCGCCGAGCAGGCTGACCGGCCCATGCACATAGGCTTTGTCGCCCACCATGAGCGCCTCTATTCCTTTATCCACGTCAACGCCCAGTAGCGTCGTCAGAAAGCCCTTCAGCGTGTAATGTCCTTCGGCGCCCTTGAAGTCGCCCTTCAGGTTAAACAGCACTGTCTCCGGGTCGGGTTTAGTATCGTCACCCGAAAGCCCCAGGAAGCCCTTACCCTTCATCTCCAGATCGGCGCGGTAGGACTTGACGCCGACGACCTTCTGGATCGCAGTAAATAGCGCGCTGGATTTGGCCGGCTCCTTCAGCGAGGGGGCTGCCGTCGGGGCGGTGATCGTCGCGACTTCCGGTGTGGCGGTAGCAGCAACGATGGGCGTGGGGGCCGGCGCCTGGGTTGATCCAGGATTTTCGGTTGCGCCTGGTTTCGATGTGGCTCCCGGTTGTGCTGTGGCTGGCGCAATGCCCGCAGATAGACCGCCATCGCAGGCTGCCAGCAGCACGATGGTGAAGACGAGCGGAACAGACATCACCAGTTGTTTACACTTCATCATGGTTCTTTTTCCTTTTGGCCGTCGCCAATTTATGGCGTCTATTATCATCGCACAGGAGTGGCCGGACGGCTGCCTACTTCCGGCATGTGCTCCAGTTGACCAGACTCGCCCGCCACCAGTCTGCCAGGTATACCGGCACGTTGGGCGTGTCCACCAGTTCGCTGGTCACGAGCGTGCCAATCCCGATCTTCTTTAACAAATCGACATCCACCGACAAGGGCGACGACACGTTGCCCCAGCGCGTGACCATGAATGGCGACCGATCGCCGACGTGGTTCACGCTGAGCGTGGTCGTGTTCACGACGCCTGCGTTCAACCCATACACGATGTTGCCCCCGCTGAGCGGTTGGTTGATCGCAGCGTCGGCTTCAAACAGCCATGCGGGGTTGTTCACCAGGATGATGTTGTTTGAGCGAAAACCGCGCGCCACATCCACCAGTCGCTGGGCGATGCTCTTCTGCCGCGCCGGCGACACGTCCTTCATCCCGTTGTACAGATCGAACCACACGCCGCCGTTATTGTTCAGATAGTCCACTTCGAGGCGCACCCAGTCCTCGGCGTCATCGACCATGTCGTCGACGGGGTCGGTAATGGTCGCATCCCACGACAGGATGACGATCATGCCGAGATCGTTGGCCAGGCGCACAAACGGGACGACCTTGGCCGGGACGAAGGTGGGCGTCAACTCCTTCACGTTGATCGCCAGTCGCACGACGCGCGCGTTTCCGCCCGCCAGGTCGCTCAAGCGGGCATCCCACTTATAACCGCTGTTCTCCATTACGGTCAGTGTGGGCAGGTTGGCGCCGTGCAGCACGACGCGTTTGCCGTTGGGGGTGTCGATGTTTTTCCCCTCGACGCGTAGATCGCATTGCCAGCCGGTGGGTTGCGGCGTGCTGGTGGGGCCGGCGGTTTGTGTCGCCGATGTTACGGCGGTGGGCGGCGCTTTAGCCGCATTGCGTCCGCACGCGCTCAGCACGATAAGCAGCGCCAGCGCCGTGGGCAAGGCCAATCCCCTCTTCAAGTGTTGCATGTGTCCTATTATCATGCGACTTAAGCGTAAAACGGTTGCGAAGGCGTTCATGAGAAAACTCTCACGCTTTCGTCTATCCGTCTTTCATCTTCGCGCAGCATGATCTAGAAGAGAATCCCCAGTTCTCATCTTCCTCCACAGGCAGCCCTGCCGTGAGGATTTCGGTGACGTCCCTGGATGGCGGTCTGGGGACGTTTTTTTATTGAGAAGTGCTGGTCGGTGCAACGGTGCGTTGATTCGCTTGACCGTCGCTGCCCCCGCTTGATCACTTGATGCTCTATGACCTGCAATGGCGGCATCACCGGCAGATCAATCACTTCCCGTCGACGCGCTACACTCTGCCCGCTCAATCTGTAGTGACAGTCTGGACAGTGCTCCAGTGCGCGCTTTCGTATCTTCGTTGGCGTCATTCTCTTCCGCGCCGCATTCTGCTCATCAAGTCAAGGAGTATCACTATGCTATTCATGAGTCGGTCGTTCCACTGGCTGACCGCTTTCACAGAACCTCATACCGACGGAAAATGGGACACGATGTTGTGAGACATGACAGTTACTATAATGAACAACCGAGGAAAAAAGCTAGCGTTGACCGTCGAATTGAACTCGGATTTCCACATCGTGGTCAGCGGTCAATTGGATGTCCTCAAGGCAATCGGCATAGTCGATGAGCGCCTGATCGCGCGACAGGGATCGGGTGAGATGATCGGCGAGATGAGTCTGCTCAACCCCGATGGCCTGCGCACTGCCTCCGCGCGGGCGCATTGTGACGTGTGCTTGCTGGAACTCTCGCGCGACGGATTCAATCGACTGCTTAATCGTTATTCGTTGCTCGCCTATGAGATGGTGCGGGTCATAAGCGCGCGCCTAAAAACAGCACATGACGCCACGATCCACGATATGCAACTCAAGAATCGAGAGTTGCAACAGGCGTACGAAAACCTGCAGGCTGCACAGCAGGAACTGGTCGAAAAAGAGTGGCTGGAACGTGAAGAAGTGGGGCACGAGATACAGATGAGTCTGCTGCCGAAACAGATGTCGGCGCTGACGGGCTTCGACTTTGGGGCGCGGCTGGCGCATGCGCTCCTGCATGCCGAGGCAACCCGGGGCGGCACACCGCGCGAGGTGCTGCAATCGACCAACCGGCATCTTCTCGCGATGAACGCCAATGAACTGTTTGTCACGGTGATCTATGGCGTGCTGGACGGTAACAATCGGGAGTTCACCTTTGCGCGAGCCGGCCATGAGGTTCCGTTGCTTTGCGATGGTCAAGGCGCCCCTATCCTGATTGAACAGCGGCATGCGATGCCGCTGGGCATATGGGATGATATCGCTCTCGATGAACAGACGGTGATCCTTCCGCCAGGAGGAATGCTGTTGCTTTACACCGATGGGGTGACCGATGCGCGAAATCGCGAAGGCGCGTTCTTTGGGATAGAGAATCTGCGCGCAACGCTACGCGCATCCTCAGCCATGCGGGCGCAACAGTGCTGCGATACGATAATGCAGCGCATGGCGGACTACAGCGGTGGAGGTCCCCAGGATGACGATATCACCGTTGTCGTGGTTCATGCCAGCGGCTGAGTGACTTGCTGGATCAGGTCGCTCGGCTTGTGTGTCGCGCGATCAGCGCCTGCATCAGCGTAATAGCCGCCTTGATCGCCTGCCCGCCCAGCGGATCCTGCCCCATGTCCGCAAAGGCGGCCTGTCCCATATACAGCCCGCCGCAGGTGAGCAGGTTAATGCGCACTGTTCCGGCTGGCGGCGCGGGCGGTCTGGGTTGTTCCCACAAGCCGATGTGAGGGATGATCTCCTGACCCTGCGACAGCAGCCGGTCGATCAGTTTGTCCATTTCCGGCTCCGCAATATCCCACACGACGCCGGCGCCGCTGTAGTTGAAGTAGCGCGCTGAGTGATCGGCGTAGGCAGCGACAATATCCAACCCCTCTTCGAGCGCAGCCTCCACCACAACCCCTTTGATCTCGCTGGCGATATCGGCTGGCGGGAAGGAGCCCAGTTGGCGCAGGCAATACCAGGCCTGCAGATAAACGCGCGACTCGAGGCGTTCCAGGTCCAGCACCTTTTCGAGTTCGACGATGGCGCCAAACGAGTCGCCCTGCTGGTGTCGCTGGTGGGCTACCGCGAAATGCGCCCAGGGCGAATCGTCGCCTGTCCTGGCCGCGAACGATGCAATCATTTCGAGTGACAGGTCGCCGAATAACAGGTCTCGGATGCTGAGCTGCGCGTTGGAGTTAGACATATGTTGGAGTAATTATATGAACACTATAATCAGGCACTATGGCGAGAACGATGACCCAGTCGAGTAAGACAAGTAAAGATGCAATCAAGGCAAATGCCGACAGAAGCAAGCCGCGGGTTATGCGCGTTGCCACACCGGTATATGATCGCCATATCGAAGTTTCTGAGGATCTTCGCGGTGGAAAACCACGTGTCGCAGGCCGCCGTATTGCGGTGGAGGACATTGTTGCGATGCACCTGTACCACGGTCAGACGATTCAATACATCATTGATAACTACAAGCTGACGCCGGCGCAGGTCTACGCCGCTCTGACTTATTACTATGATCATCGCGATCAGATAGACCAAAGCCTGACGGATGGCGTAGCCCAGTATGAGCGTAACAAAGCCGCACGCGTTTCACTTGTAGCCCAGAAGCAAGCAGCGTTAATGGCGCCATAAACGGCAATCATCTCACTCCATGCCTGACAACATCGAACGCATTCGTTTTCATCTGGATGAAAATGTTGACCCCGTGGTCGCGGTCGCACTACGTCGCGTCGACATCGATGTGACAACAACACAAGAGTCACGTTTACTCCACAAGCCTGACTTATTGCAACTCGATTTTGCTCGCATGGAGAATAGAATGCTGGTCACACATGATGAGGATTTTCTGGTCATTGCGAATTTGACTACAGATCATCCGGGAATTGCCTATTGTCACATCAGGGCACGCTCGTTGAAGCAGATTGCCGATGCTTTGGTTTTAATCCATGCAGTGCTTACGCCTGATGAAGTGCGTGGGAAGGTGGAGTTCATCTAGACCCGATTTGTCCTGATTGTGACGCACAGATATAACGCGACGAGACACGGTATGCAAAACGAACCATCCGATAGCACAGCGCAACCCCTCACGCCGGAGTGGCTGACTAAGGTGCTACGCCGGCACAGCGCGCTTCCGCAGGGTCGGGTGATCGACATGCATATCGCCACAGAAGATTCATACACCGCGACCATCACCCGGCTGCGACTGGACTATTCGCCCGATGCGCCGCAAAGCGCCCCGATGCAAGTGCTGCTCAAGCAGTCGCGACACGAATCCGCGCAGAGCGTCGTAGGCGCCGAGCAACGCCAGCATGAGGTCGACTTTCATAATCGCGTAGCCGCGCAGATGCCGGATGCGTCATTCCCGCGCTGTTACTACGCGGCTTACTCAGCAGAAACAGGCGCCAGCCGCCTGCTCTTCGACGATGTCTCTGAAACGCACTTTGCCGCGCCCTCGTCTGTGCCGCCGGGCAGGCCACACTGCGACCGCGCCATTGATGCGCTGGCTGCTTTCCACGCGTTCTGGTGGGACAATCCCGCATTGGCCGAGATTGCATCCTTGCCGGGCGCCGAATCAGTTGCGAGCGACATCGCCGGCATGCGAGATCATTTCCCAGGCTTCGCTGACTTCGCCGCCGAACGACTCACGGCGCCACAACGACATGTATATGACGTTGTGCTGGAACAGTTGCCCCGCCTGCTTGGCCGAGTGACGTCGGGCAAGCACCTGACGCTCATTCACGGTGATGCCAACCTCTCCAACATACTGCTCCCGCGCGATGCCGATTGCGGCAAGGGACTCATCATCGACTGGCAACTATGGGGAATCAGCTTCGCCGCACACGATCTGGCGCACCTGATTGCGCTGCACTGGCAGATGGATCGCCATCGCGCGCTGGAGCGCGAGTTGCTGAAGCGCTACCACGACCAGTTATTGCAGCACGGCGTCGCTGACTACGATTGGCGCGCGTGCTGGGACGACAACCGGTTGGCGGTTATTCTGAGAGTGCTCTTCATGCCGATGTGGTTCTGGACAAGCGGCGCGCCGCTCGCATCCGTCTGGGTCAGTCTGGAGCGCGCCACGGCGGCATTTACAGACCTGGACTGCGCTGAGTTGCTGGCTGGATAAAAGCTAACGGTTCTGGTCAGCATACTTCCACCAGAGATACGTTGCGATCACGCCTGCCATACCGGTCAAGAACACGATCAAGTAGCTCACCAGAGTTAGAGCGCTCTTCCCCTGCGCCAATAGCCCTGGCACAGCCCATGGGAAGTATTCGCCCCACCCGGCGAGAGCCAATATGTTGGTCATAATCAGCGTGAGAAATGCCACGCCGATGGGCAACAGGTAACCGCGCCCTACGCTGGCAAAGAACGCAAACGGCAGGACAACCACTATGACCAGGAAGCCCGTAATCGCCACAATGACACTCCCTTGCAGTGCGACGCCGATCGACCCTCCCGGGAGTTGCATAACCGCACCGGTGATAAGGCCGGCAATCAGGATGATGAGGCTCAATCCGGCCGCCCAGACCGCCACCACCAGGAATTTTGCCGCCAGAATGCTTGAACGTGGCACCGGCACGGCCAACAAGTCTTTCACCGTGCCATCGGAGAACTCACGGCCAAATACCCAACTGATGATGATGACGAACAAGAGGAATCCAGCTGCGGCAATGATCACGCCGGTCAATCCCAGGTAGGCCGGCCAATCGGTTGCAGCATAAGCTATCAGGTTGGCCTTGGCGCTGATCAGCCCAAGCTTCTGAGAAATGTCCGAATTCCTTGCGACGAAGATCAGGAAAGCGATTCCTAACGGCATAAACAGCGACCCCAGAGCGGTCCATAGGGGCATTCTGGAGCGCATGGCCTTGCGCCACTCGATCCAGATCATATCTGACAGGTTATTCATGTTGCAGTCCTCCGTCCATTCCAACCAGCCTGAGGAAGTACAGCTCCAACTCCTCTTCCTCAACCATCAACTGAGTGGGTGGGGTCCCGGCCTTGACGAGGAGGCAGTTGATGTCGTCAGGGTGTTCAACGGCAGCGGCGTTTTTGAGTTCTATGCTTCCGTCCTTCTGGATTTCGGCCGGTTGCCCGGCGGCGATCAACACCTGGCAGGCCGACACAACGTCCCTTGCGCGCAATAAAAGTCGCTTCTTCCGATTCTGTTCCAACTCGTCGATATTCAATTCCTGGAGCAGCCTCCCTTTGTGAATAATCCCTATCCGCTGGGCAAGCCGTGAGACTTCTGCCAGGATGTGGCTCGACATGAAGACCGTCACGCCCTGTTCGCGCGTCAATTCCAGCAGAAGCTCGCGTATCTCGACAATCCCTGCTGGATCCAGGCCGTTGGCGGGCTCGTCCAGCAAAAGCAGTTTGGGACTATGTAAAAGGGCCTTGGCCAATCCCAGCCGTTGGGTGTTGCCTTGAGAAAGGTTGCCGGCCCGCCGATCCGCATATTCGGCCAACCCCATGCGTTCGATGATCCGACCTACTGCCTCGTGTGGAGTTCCTGGATGTAAGCGCCGGGCAACCTCCAGATTTTCAGTGACTGTTAACTCCGCATAGCAGTGCGGCGTCTCCACCAGATACCCGACCGATTCCCAGGGTTTCCGGTTGCCCAGGCGCACCCTGGTTTGAAGCACCTGCGCATACCCGGTGGTAGGTTTGATCATCCCAAGCAACATACGGATGGTGGTGGTTTTCCCTGCGCCATTCAGACCCAGAAAAGCGTATATTGCTCCCTCGGCGACCCGCAAAGATAGGCGCTCGACGGCCCTGACATCTCTGTAGTATTTCCCGAGGTTCTCTGTTTCAATCGCCAGGTTCATTTGGGTTTCCTTCTTCTGAATCTTCTGAAGCGGCGCGGCCTTCTTCGCGTTCCGTAAACGCTTTTGGCATGCCGAATCAGCTTTCCTATATAACCCTATACGTTTTACCGGTTGCAGAGTGTCATCTCACAGATCATGTCCTGCCGCGCGAACCGCCCTATAATCTGATCAGTCAAGACACAAGAGGTAAACCACCATGGCGATTGTCTACGGCACGCAGCGTTGCGTGAGTGAGTGGAGTTATACAGCGGCGCGTCAAACCGCCAATCCGTTCCGCGACGTCGATCTCGATGTTGTGTTCACGCATGAGGACGGGCAGACCTGGAGCGTGCCCGCGTTCTGGTCAGGCGGGCAGACGTGGCGTATCCGCTTCGCGCCGCCGCTGGCAGGGCGCTATGTCTTCCACACCGAGTGTTCGAATCCGGATGACGCCGGGCTGCACGGGCAGACGGGCGAGGTTATCGCCGCCGCATATGAGGGCAACCACCCGCTGTACCAGCATGGGCCGGTGCGCGCCAGCGCCGATGGACATCGCTTTACGCACGAGGACGGCACGCCGTTCTTCTGGCTGGCCGACACGTGGTGGATGGGGTTTACCAAGCGGCTGACCTGGCCGGGTGACTTCCAACTGCTGGCCGCTGACCGTCTCGCGAAGGGGTTCACCGCCGTTCAGATTGTGGCCGGCATGTACCCCGATATGGACTGGTATGACGAGCGCGGCGCAAACGAGGCCGGTTTCCCGTATGATAAGGAACTGACCTGCATCAACCCCGCCTACTACGACACGGCAGACCTGAAGGTGCAATATCTGGTGCACGCCGGGCTGATGCCGTGCATCGTCGGCTGCTGGGGTTACTTCGTGACATGGATTGGCGTCGAGCGCATGAAGAAGCACTGGCGCTACGTCATCGCGCGCTGGGGCGCCTACCCCGTGGTGTGGTGCCTGGCCGGCGAGGGCACGATGCCTTACTACCTGTCCAAGACACACGAGCAGGACGCCGTCTTCCAACAGGAGGCTTGGACTGAACTGGGGCGCTACGTGCGCACGGCTGATTCGATGCGCCGGCTGATCACGATTCACGCCGGCGGCAACGGCATCGGGCGGGATAACGTCAACGACGACAGCGTGCTTGATTTCGACCTGCTCCAGACCGGCCACAGCGGCTACGACAGCATCTCCAACACGATCAAGATCATCAACTCGCAGGTAGTGCGTGAGCCGGCCAAGCCGGTGATCGATGGCGAGGTGAACTACGAAGGATTCCTGTACGGCAATTTCGACGAAGTGCAGCGGCTGGCGTTCTGGGGTTGCATGCTGGCGGGCGCGGCCGGCCACACCTATGGCGCGAACGGCATCTGGCAGGTGAACACGCGCGAGAAGCCTTACGGCCCTTCGCCGCACGGCAACACCTGGGGCAACCGTCCGTGGGATGAGGCCATGCGCTTGCCAGGGTCTGGTCAACTGGGGCTGGGCAAGCGTTTGCTGCAACGCTACCGCTGGTGGGAATTTCAGGCGCACCAGGAATGGGTGACTCCCGCGGCAACCCCGGAGAATCCGTGGCTGCATTATGCGGCGGGCATACCGGGCAAAGTGCGCGTGATCTATATGTACGGGCAGGTATGGGGACGCAAGGTGCATGTCCAAGGCATTGAGTCGGATGTCCAGTACCGCGCATACTTTATGAACCCCTCCACAGGTGAGGAGTATCCGCTGGGCGATGTCGTCGCTGAGGCGGACGGGAGTTGGCTGATCCCACAGCAACCCGAAGTGCACGATTGGCTGCTGGTGATCGAGAAAGCAGAGTAATACTCCGTATAGAGGAAGCCGGTATGAAAGCGAAATACACAAGGGCAGCGCCCTTTATGGCAGACAAGATGGCACTGCCCGTGGGTAATGTGGAAACTGCTATCCCGTTTTACGAAAGGATTTTGGGATTTCATGTTGTTTCGCGGCAGGATTCGCCGTGTAAATCCGCCGTCCTCGCTAGAGACGGCATTCAGATAGGCCTGGCCGAGAACGGGAGCGACCCTACCCAGGACGGATGTTTCTTCGAGATCGACAATGCCGAAGCAGCCTTCGCGGAACTGAAGTCGAATGGCCTGGAAAGAGAAGAGGCTGGCTTCCGCATTGACCAGCACGGCGACAAAACATTCAAGGTCTTTTTCGTTGTGGCGCCGGACGGGCTGTGTTACTGTCTTGGCGAACGACAGAGTTGAAAACCGCTTCGGCCCTTTGCTCGATTCCCAGCAACGCCGCATCTTGCGCTCCATGACGAAGCTGCCTGGCTCCAGGAAGGCGGTGTAGTACACGCTCCATCTGGCGCTGGCGCGGTGATCGTTACGGCGTGGGCGGCGTCGCACGTCGGAATCGGTTCACTCAAATGCAAATCGATGCGCCAGAAACAGCTTTGTACAGGTATCCACCACTGTCTCGTCATAATAGACGCCCCGGTATTTGCCTATTTCCTCCAAGGCCGTATTGACGCCAAGCGCTGGGCGATATGGCCTGTGTGACACCATGGCATCCACGACATCGGCCACTGCCAGTATCTTTGCCTCCAGCAGAATATCGCGCCCTGTCAGTCCCAACGGATAACCCGACCCATCGAGCCGTTCGTGATGCTGTTGCACCATTTGTGCAACCGGCCATGGGAAATCGATCTTGCTCAGGATCGTATAACCGACATCGACGTGTGTCTTGACTATCATGTACTCGACCGCCGTCAGCCGGGTCGGCCTGTTGAGAATGTCGCCCGGAATGCCCAGTTTTCCAATATCGTGCACCAGCGCAGCAATCTCCACCCCCTCAACCCCATTCTCAGTAAACCCCATCTCTTTTGCAATGGCAGACGCCAGAGAGGCAACGCGGGTCTGATGCCCGGAGGTGTAAGGATCCCTGATTTCGGTTGCCGATGAAAGCGCATTGATGGCGCCTCGCAATGTCTGACGCAGCTTGGCATAGCCCTGTAAGAGCTTCTCTTCAGCCTGCTTGCGCTCAGTAATATCCTGCACAGTGCCGTACAACCTGAAGACATGACCCGTATCGTTTTGAACCGCAACTCCTCGATCGGATATTGTGCGAACGCCGCCATCCGGGCGCACTATTTCAAGCTCCATGGCATAGGGTTCACCGGTGGTCAGCGCCCGTTCGACATGCTGTATCACAAACGCCCAGCTTTTGGGCGTATAAATGACAACCTGTTCCTTGTAGCTCGGGGCAGGCACATTCGGGGACCAACCCATGATGCGATATAGCTCATCCGACCAGATCGTTATATCGTTATCGACGTCCCAATCCCAACTTCCCACTTGTGCCAGGCGCTGTGTTTCCTTAAGCTGTGCCTGGCTCATGCTAAGCGCCTCCTCCAATTTTCCTGGGGCGGTGTTAGCAATCGTATGCGGAAATGTGTCACTAACTCGTTGCTCACTATTCATTGTGCACCTGTAAGATGATAGACCGATGCCTGATACCTTAATTGTGCACCAATTCCATTGTTTTAGTGGAGCCGAATCCCGTACACCCGCCCGTCGCCGCCGGCCGCATGGTTTTCGCTTACTACCGCAGCCACCACGCCGGTCTGGAAGAAACTGAGTTCAATCACCGCGATTTCAATCGTGGGTTTTGGCTTTGGCGTTCGCCGCGTCTATGGCTGCGCGGATGGCTTCGTCAATGCGCGGGCCGTGGCGTTTGAAGCCGAGCTCCGCCATCATCTCGTCCTCGATCACATCGGAGGTCTTCAATAACCCGTCTGATTGAATCCAGCGCGCGAGTGCGACAAGTTCGGTTTGCCGGTACTCGCCAATGGTAGGGCGCTTTGGCACGTTGGGCCGCTGTGCGCGCTGCGGCAAGGGGGATTCGGGTTGTGCAGGCGGCGCGACTTGCGCGACTGCGGGCGGAGGAAGCGGAGCGGGTGAGTTCTTAGCCAGTGTGACGCTCGCTTCTTCAGCCGCGCGCTGGTCATAGCGTTTCAAGGCTAGATCGTATGCAGCCATGACGCGTTCGATCTCTTTGTCTCTCCTGAAGAACCAGTCGGTGGACCAAATGCGCAGGAACGACCAGCCCAGTGCTTCGAGTTGTTGCTGGCGCAGGCGGTCGCGATCGCGCGCGGTTGATGCAGAATGATAACTGGCCCCGTCGCATTCGATCGCGAGGACGAAGCTGCCCGGATGTTCGGGATGCTGAACCGCAAAGTCGATACGATAACCGGACACACCCCATTGCGGCACAAGGTGCAGTCCCTTGGCAGTCAACGCCTCTTTTACATCCTGCTCGAACGGATTCAGATCAACATTCCCGCTCTGCCGGGCAGTTAGAGTGGTTCCCTGACTGGCCGCATACTCCAGATACAGCCTGAGCAACTCGACGCCGCGCGCCTTCGTCCGGTTCGGGTCCATGTCGGTGTGGCTGAATGAGGACACGAGCGCAAGCCGCACACGCGCGCGCGTCACAGCGACGTTGAGGCGCCGCTCTCCGCCCTCTTGAAGCAGCGGGCCGAACCGATAGGGCAGCTTGCCATTCTGGTCTTTGCCATACCCGACGCTCAAGAGGATTGCATCGCGCTCATCGCCTTGCACCCGTTCGAGGTTTTTGATGAAAAACGGCTCATTATGCCCCGATGCGAAGAAGTCATCGAGCTCGGGATATAAAGGCAACTGATGATCCAGTTCATCCTGGATGCGCTGGGCATGTCGAATGCCAAGTGTGATTACGCCGAGTGACTCGTGTGGACGGGTGCGGGCGTGCTCCAGGATCATCTCGACGACCCGGCGGGCTTCCGTTGGATTACTGCGCGTGACGTCCGCCTGAACCCGTTGGTCGGCAGGGTCAGGCGGCACAAGCACATGCGACAAGACATGGTCGCCGCCGACGCTGGGGAATGTGATCAGCCGGTTGGCGTAGATGTGTTGATTCGAGAACGCGATCAAGGACTCATCGCGGCTGCGGTAATGCCAGTTCAACCACCAGCTTCCGCTCATTGCGCTCATCAAATCGAGCAGGCTCTCGAAGCCCTCTGTGGTGAGTTGCTCCTCGTTGTCATCGTCTCTGTCCGGCTCCTCAGAAGCGAAGAACCGCGTCGGCGGCAGTTGGTGCTTGTCGCCAGCGACGACGACGTGCGTGGCGCGCATGATGGCGGGCGCAGCGTCCTCAGGTGGAATCTGGCTGGCCTCGTCAAACAAGACGATGTCGAAGACCTTGTGGTCGGACGCCAGCAGCTGGCTGACCGAGAGCGGGCTGGCCATCCAGCATGGGCATATCGCAGTGAGCACATCGGGCGCGGACGCCAGCAGCTTGCGCAATGGCATCTGGCGGCGTTTCTTTTCCAACTCGCGCTTCACCAGGTGTAACTGTTCCGGGTGCTGGTTGAGCGTGGCGATGGCGCGCTCGGCATGCATGCGCTGCACGCGATCCACGGCTACGGACACGCGCCGCCGATCGAGCTCCTTGAAGTCGCTGACGAAGGTGTTGTAGGTGTTGCCGATGAAACCGGATAGGCCCGTCTCCTGAGCGAGCGCCTTGTCCATGCACGATGCGACCCAGGCATACTCAAATTGCTCCGGCCAGAAGTCGGGGTTTGACTTGTCCGTCGCAGCGTCCTTGAAGAATGCGCCGCCACCCAGCCGCTCGATCTCGGCGCGAATCTCGTTGGCGCGCGGCAACTGATAGGGCGTCACTGAGTCGGCGTCCAGCTCACTGAACACCTTGGTCAGATCGACATAGTCGCGCGTCTCATGCCCATTGATCAGCCGCGAGGTAAATGGCAGCACTGCCAGCACCTCGTCATTCAGCGCCTCGTGCTGTTTGGCCAGCGATTCAAATAAGGGCAGTTTGTCCGGAATGGGCAGTTCCCCTGAATTCTTACGCCAGACTTGCTGAAGGCACAGCGCCTCTGTGACATCCTGCAATATCCGGGCTGCGCCGGTCGATTCGGGTTCCACTTTGCGACACCGCCGGACATCTTTCAACGCTTGGCGATACTGCCCGTTGAAAACCGAGTTCAGTATGCGCGAGAACATATTTCGCGCTGGCGAGAGTGTCTCGACCCACTGCGGCAAGTTTAGCTCGAAGAGCGCGGCCGAGTACTGAGTCAGGAGCTTGTCAAGCCGCGCGAGGAAGCGGAGGAATGCCCCCAGGTCGGACTGGTTTTGCGGCATGCGCAACTTGCTCGCGGCGGCGTACTCGCTGAGCGCTGTCTGCAACTCCGGCATCCGTTGATGGGCAATCCGCGCGACCAAATCAATCGCCTGCTGTGCCGCCTGCCCGTCGGTCAAGGTTGCATTCGCCCATACCGGTGCGCCAGTGGTTCGCAGGATCGGGGCAAAACCACCTGCTTCCTTGAGCAGATCGCGTATCTTCGTGACATTCTCGCGGGTGAGGCGATCCAGAGCGGCGCCGCGCTCGACGTGGTGCTGCACCGCCTCGATCGCATCGGTCTC
>Ga0118677_10006493_pt1 | contig 19774 bp, 10 predicted proteins | sample AliMusrvi5mmetaG_FD_86154 | JGI IMG/M metagenome (GOLD analysis project Ga0118677, IMG submission 86154)
AGTATGCCGCCCTGCCCGACTTCCGCCCGGCCCAGACGTTCGGCATGGCCACGTCCAACATCAATCCCTATCCGAGCTGGAAAGGCGACAAGTGAGGCAAGGCGGAGACATGCTTGAAAGAGCAACCTGGCCCAACTCGTAGCGGTCTACGCGGTTGGGCAGGTTCGTCGAGACCCTGTCACAACTGATGCCCCGGTCCACCCGCCACCACTTCGGGTCCCTGCCTACCAGCTCAGCACCAACTTTTCCCCCACCTGCATGCCCCCCTCGCCACACTTCCAATCCATGTTCCAGATCGCCCTGGTCACCGCCGGCTTGACCGCCTCCGCAACTTGCGCCGAGGTCCGGCTCGCCAGAATTTTCAGCGATCACATGGTATTGCAGCGCAATGTGCCGTGGTCGGTGTGGGGCTGGGCGGATCCCGGCGCGAATGTCACGGTGGCCTTCGCCGGGGAACATGCCAGCGCCGGGGCTAGCAAAAACGGCGAGTGGTTGGTGCGCCTCCCGCCGCTCAAAGCCAACGCCTCCGCGCAGGACCTCACGGTGAGCGCCGGCACAACCGTGAAGCTCACCGACGTGCTGGTCGGCGATGTGTGGCTGGTCAGCGGCCAATCCAATGCCGCGTTCGGGCTGGGCGGCTGCAAGGCACCCGCGGACGTCAGCAGCGCCAACTATCCCCTGATCCGGTTTTCCGGCTACTGGGAACATTTCGCCAACTCACCGCAACGGGATGGAGGCGCACCCTGGAATGTGATGTCTCCGGCAACCGCGTCCAGTTGCTCTGGAATCGGCTTCTATTTTGCCCGCAAGGTGCAACCTGTGGCAGGGGTGCCGATCGGCATTCTAACATGCGCGGTCGGTGGCACCGACATCGAGAACTGGATGTCGCCCGAGGCCATCGACAACTATCCGGGGAACGCCAGTGTCTCCAAGGAGTATCGGGACACCATTGCCCAATGGGAACGCGAGTTGCCCTCGTCCAAGGCGACGCCCGGTCAGCGCCCGGCCTATCTGGCTGTCGACGAACCCATCGGCCTGGATCTCGGCAGCGCCTGGTTGGCCAAGGTGCGCGCCCAGCTGACCGCCGCCAACACGTCGCTGGATCCCACCTTCATCGAGCTGGAGTCATGGGTGAGGGCCGCCCAAGCCGCCCTCAAGGCACACCAGGCGGTGCCGGCCCAGCCCGAGTTTGAACCGGTGGGGCAATGGCTTCTAACCACATCGCTGCCGGCTGATCTCAAGCGCATTCCCATCCTGCCTCATCCCACCGACCGTCACGGCGTCGGCGGCCACGGCTGGTTCCGCACGCAGTCGCTCTACAATGGCATGATTCATCCGCTCATCCCGTGTGCGATTGCAGGCATGCTATGGTATCAAGGCGAAGGAGCCAACGGGGTGCCCTATTACCAACGCATGCGCGCCATGGTGGAAACCATGCGCAAAGAGAAGGCCAGCGAGTTCCCGGTGTATATCGTCCAACTGCCCAACTTCGACAAACCCACGGATGACCCGCAAGGCGAGGGCCCTGGCAAATGGCCGGGCACCCGCGAACAGATGCTCAAGTGCCTGCAAATCCCCAAGGTCGGCGTGGCCGTGACCATCGACGTGGGCGACGCAGTGGACCTGCACCCGACTAACAAGTTAGACGTTGGCGAACGCCTTGCGCTATGGGCGCTGGCCAGGGATTACGGCAAACCGCTGGTTTACAGCGGACCGTTGTTCAAGGATGCCAAGATTGCCAATGGCAAGGTAAGGCTGTCCTTCGCCAGTGTCGGCGGCGGCTTGATGATCGGCTCCAAGGACGGCCGCAATCCCACGCGCGAGGACAAAGGCGGCAAGCTCAAGCGCTTTGCCATTGCCGGCGCGGACCAGAAGTGGTGCTGGGCCGAGGCGGTCATCGACGGCAATACGGTGGTGGTGTCTGCGCCCAGCGTGCCCGCGCCCGTCGCCGTGCGCTATGCCTATGCCATGAACCCCGAGGGCTGCAACCTCTATAACAAGGAAGGTCTTCCCGCTTCGCCGTTCCGGACGGATGAATGGTAAGCACACCACCCAACCCACTAACAACCATGAGACGCATTGCAATGATGACGGGTTTGGCAACGCTGGCGCTGCATGCGGCGGCAGCTGACCAAGAAGCGGCCCCGATACACTACACGGTGGATCCCACCAAAGTGGAAAACACGGTCGACGGCAAGATCTACGGCCAATTTCTCGAGCATATCTTCAACTCGGTACACGGCGGACTGTGGGGTGACATGATCCTCAATCCATCGTTGGAAGCGCACGGCGGCGGCGGCTGGCAAATCGAAAATGACACGGTCATGAGTAGCCAGCCGATCACCGACCAAAAACTTATCTTCGGCGACGCCAAGTGGCGCGACTACGAATTGACGCTGGAAGCGCGCAAGCTCGCAGGTGCGGAGGGGTTTCTGGTGATGTTCCGGGTCGCCGATGCGGGGCGATTCTATTGGGTGAATTTTGGCGGTTGGGGCAATCGTGAGCATGCCATCCAGAAAAGCGGCGGCGCGATGGGCAAACACGTCGCGGGTAGCATCGAGCAGGCACAGTGGTTTCAGGTGCGCGTCCGCTGTGAAGGGGCGCACGTCCAGGCGTTCCTGGATGGGAAAAAAGTGCTAGATGAGACCGACCCGTCCAGCCCGATTCTGCAGGGCGGCGTGGGCCTGAACGGATGGAACAGCAAAGTGCAATTCCGCAACATCAAGGTGACCGACTTGGCAGGCAAGACCTTGTTCGAGGGCCTGCCACCCCGCAACTCGCTCGCGGCCGCCCCGGCATACTGGCGGTTTTTCGGCGCGGCCAACTTTTCCAATGACAGCGCCGACCCGTTCAATGGAGGCACCTCGCTGCGCATCGTGAATCGGGCGGCAGCGGGCGAATCCGGAATCCGCCAGGGACCAATGATGGTTCGCCAGGGCGAGCACTACGATGGCTCGCTCTATCTGAAGGGTTCGGCAGCCGCGGAGGATGTGCAGGTGCGCCTGTTGGATGAAGCTGGCCAACAAGTCTGCACGACCCGCCTCGGCGACATCGGCCAGACATGGAGCAAGCATCACTTCCAGTTCACTGCAGGCCGGACGGCGGCCAACGCAGTGTTAGAGGTTGTCCTAACCGGCAATGGCGACGTCTCGCTGGACATGCTCAGCTTGTTCCCACAGGCCGCGCTGGACCAGGGTGGCTTCCGCCCGGACGTGCTGCAGGCGATCCAGGCCCTCAAGCCGGCCACCATCCGCTATCCGGGCGGCTGCTTTGCCTCGGCCTACCGTTGGAAGGATGGCATCGGGCCGCGGGACCAGCGCAAGTATTTCCCTAACGTCATCTGGGACGACCAAGACCCCAACCAGATGGGCACCGACGAGTTCATGAACCTATGCGAACGCGTGGGCGCCGAACCGATTCTGCCGGTCAACATGAACCTGAGCGTGCAGGAGGCGCTCGACTGGCTGGAATATTGCAATGGCGACGCGGGCACCCAGTGGGGCGGCCTGCGGGCGAAGAACGGGCATCCCGCGCCGTATCAGGTGAAGTTGTGGGAAATCGACAACGAGACGTGGGGCATGGGGCCGGAGCGCTACGGCGAGGTGGTCGCCAAGTTCAGCCAGGCCCTGCGCGGCAAGGATCCGTCCGTAAAAATCATCGCCTGTGGCGGGTACGGCTACGACGACGGCAAGGGCAGCTCTAACGGATGGAACAAGAAGCTGCTGGAAAAGTGTGCCAAGGACTTCGACTTCCTGAGCATCCACTACTACAATGGCATCATGTATGAGCAGGATTTTGTGGCGGATCCGCGGCGCTACGAGGCCTACATGCGCGATGAGATTGGCAAGTTGATCAAAGTCAGCGCCAACCCGGCCATCCGCATCTACTGCTCGGAATGGGGCATGATGAACGACGAGTGGCGCTCGGGACTCTATACCGGTGGAATCCTCAACGGTTTCGAGCGCCAAAGCGAACTGGTGCCCATGAGCTGCCCCGCGGTATGGCTGCAATCGGTGTCGGCAAACCGGCCGCGGCCGCGCTGGACGAGTTGTCTGATCCTGTTCGACCAGCAGACTTGTTATGGCGCGCCCACCTGGGTGGTGGAAAAATTATGGCGCGAACACTTTGCTCCCAAGCGGGTCCAACTCGGGGGGCCAGAGCTACCACTCAACAGCGTGGCCACCCTGAGCGCCGACGGCAACACGCTCTATCTGAAATCAGTGAACCCGACGCCGCACGCGGTCACAGTCGACCTCGCGGCACCCGCAGCATTCCTGAAGGGAGCGCCGGAACTGTTGGTGGTGAGCGGGCTGGAGCACGATCGCAACAGCCTCGGGGAACCGGCGAAGCTCGCACCCAAGGCGCAAGCGGTGGACAGACGCGAGGCGGGCGTCCTGCGCTTCACGCTGCCGGCCTTGTCGGCGGCCGTGCTAACAATCAATGCGAAGTGAAGCTTAAGGCGCTCATTGCTGCGGCGGGACAAGCGGGTAGTCTAACTTCGGAGTAACCCGGCACGACTTTCCGCGGATTGCTGGCGGATTGATGGATTCCACGGGGAACAACGCCGCGCCCGGTCTATCTGGTGTTGGAGAAGCGCGCTGGTTTCAGAAGGGGATGTCCATATCGTCGTCCGGAGGAAGAGTTTTCACTTTCACTCGTTTCCCGCCGACCTTGGCGATGCGCACGGAAATGACGGTGTGGGTGGCGGATTTCTCGCGCTTCACTTCGAACAGGTCGATGGCCTCGAACAGATCGACGAATTTCTTGAAGCCGTAGGTGCGGTGGTCGAGAGGGCTCTCGTTGTTGATGCGGTTGGCGAGATTGGAAAGGTTGGCCCAGCCCTCCTCGTCGGCGGAAGTTTTAACCGCATTGCGGAGGGTGCTGACGAGCTTGGTGTTGTTCTTGAGATTCTGGCCGGTCTGGAGCTTGGTTTCGGATTTGGCGGCGGCGCCCGGGTTGGGTTTGGAGGGTTTCTCTTCCAGATAGATGAAACGGGTGCAGGCCGCGATGAAGGGCTCCGGTGTCTTTTGCTGGCCGAAACCGAAGACTTCTTTGCCGTCGGCGCGCAGGCGTTGGATAAGCGGGGTGAAGTCGCTGTCCGAAGAAACCAGGCAGAAAGTGTTGAGTTTCTTGGTGTAGAGCAGATCCATGGCGTCGATGACCAACGCCATGTCGGTGGCATTCTTGCCTTTGACCAGGTCGAAGGACTGCATCGGTTGGATCGAGTGCTCATGCAGCACCTTGATCCATCCGACAAGGTCGGTCTTGGTCCAATTGCCATAGGCGCGGCGGATGTTGACGACGCCATGGCTGGCGAGTTCCGAGAGGATGAAGTCGATTTTACCGGCAGGCGCGTTGTCGGCGTCGATGAGAAGAGCAATGCTGTTGGGGTGAGCGGGAGTCATGATGGAGAGGGGCGCTGGCGAGTGTGCACGCAAACCGGCGCGTGCGCAATCTTGCGCGGCGGTAATTTGCTGGGAGGACTTGCGGTGGCCTGGTTGGTGGGCGATTGTGCGTGCTGCGCAGCCAGTCGGCTGGCCCGCAGTGATATGTTCTCCAATACACCCATATGAAACCATCCCCCGTTCCCCGGTTTGTCGCCCACGTTTCGCTTGCGTTAGGTTGGCTTGTTAGTTCCAGCTTGATCCATGCCGCGCCGCTCATTTACGAGGGCGGCACGGGCCCCGGCAAAGGCAAGAGCATCGTGCTTATCGCCAGCGACCACGAATACAAGTCCGAGGAAGCGCTGCCACAATTGGCGCGCATCCTGGCAAAACATCATGGCTTCAAATGCACCGTGCTGTTCGGGGTGGATCCGGCCACCGGCGACATCAGCCCGGGCACTTCCAACATTCCTGGCACCAGCGCCTTGCGGGACGCCGATCTGATGGTCATTTTCACCCGCTTCCAATGTCTGCCGGCAGAGCAAATGCAGCCCATCGTTGATTATCTCGCCCGTGGCGGCCCGGTGGTCGGATTGCGCACCGCCACCCACGGGTTCCAGATCCCCAAGGACAATCCTTTCGCGAAATATGACCATGCCTATGAAGGCGCGGATTTCAAGGGCGGCTTCGGCCGCCAAATCCTGGGCGAAACCTGGGTCGGCCATTACGGGCCCAACCACCAATCCAGCACCCGGTTGGACCTGGTGCCGGCCATGGCCGGCCATCCGGTCCTCCGCGGCGTGACATCCGCGTGGGCCGAAATCGGCGCCTACAACGCCGATCCCATTGCCGGCAGCGAGGTGCTCGCAATGGCCCAACCGCTCACCGGCATGCAGCCGAACTCGCCGGACGACACCTCGAAAAAGCCGATGCCCGGGGCCTGGGTGCGCACCTACACCGGTACCTCCGGCAAGGCGGGGCGCGTGTTCACCAGCACCTACGGCGCTTCCGGTGATCTGGTCAACGATGGGATGCGGCGGATGGTGGTCAATGCCTGTTTCTGGGCCGCGGGTTTGGAACAGTCGATCAAGCCGGACATGGATGTGAGCATCGTCGGGCCTTACCGACCGACTTGGATGGGCGACGTCAAACGCGCCGCCCATGTCAAGCCGGAGGACCTAGCCGGGTGGGATACGCCGATCCTGCCCGCGCCTTGAAACGCCCTGCGACGGGGGCTACTTCGCCCGGATAATGCCGCGCATGACCGTCCCGTGGCCGGGGAAGGTGCAGACAAACTGATAGTCCCCGGCCACGTCCGGCAGGGTGAATTTGAGGGTTGCCTTCTGGCCGTGGTCCAACATTTTCGAGTGGGCCAGAATTTTGTCAGATGCGGGGATGAAATCCTTGGCAAAGCCATCGCCACCCATCGCCAGTGCCGCGGTGCAAACCGCATCGGCGGCACCCGGCTGGGTGATCACGACGTTATGCGGCATCAAGTCGACATTGATGAACGTGAGTTCCACCGGTTGGCCCGGTTTGGCGTCGATGCTCGTCTGATCAAATTTCAGGGCTTCCCTGACGGTGAGCAACTGCACGTCGAGGGTGCCATCCGCACGCACGCTCGGGGCGAGACTCTTGATCTCGGCCTCCTGAGTGAACGGCCGCGATTGCGGGTCGATGGCGTTGCCGCTCCAGAAATGAGCGACCGTCTTGGCGGCATTGCGGGCAAACGGTTCGGGCGATTCCTGCACGGCTTTGAGCAGGGCCAAGTCCCTCACGTCAAGCCGCTGGTGCAACCACAGCGCCTCTAGCAAGTGGTGGGCGTGCGCGGGATTGTGCGGATCGAATTGCTTGATCCACTCCTTGCAGGCGGCGATGACCTCATCGGGCTTGTGCTTGCTCAGTTCGATCTGGGTGCGGTAACGCACGCCATCAACCGGGTGCTTGAGATTCTCTAACAGAGCAGCCACGGGCTGGCCTTCGATGTTGACGTGGTCCTGGAGTTTGCGCCCGTCGGCGATGATGCGATAGACGCGGCCGTGGCTCTTGTCGCGTTCGGGGTCGCGGATATTGTGCTGCATGTGGCCGATGATGGCGTTCTGCCAATCGGAGAAATACAGCGCGCCGTCGTCGCCGAACTCGATGTCGGTGGGGCGGAAATTGGGATCGGTGGATGATACCATATCCGCCACCGGGGTGCCGTTGACCAAGCCTGAATTCGCATCGCGATTGAGTTTATACTGTTTGATGCCGAGGAACCCGATGGAGTTGCAGATGAGGAAATTGCCCTGGTTTTCAGCGGGGAACTGGCTGCTGGAAACGATGGCGCTGGAGGGCACGGGGCGCACCTGCTTTTGCAGCAGCTCGCGCATTTTGAACCCCTTCTGATCCGGCACCACCTGGAACGCATTGCCGGAGGTGCCGTCGGTGGCGTAGTGGAAGCCCCAGTAATCGAAGGCGATGCCGTGGGAGTTGGGACCATTGGCGGCATGGAAGCCGAAAGTATAACTGGCCGGATCGAACCGGTACATCCCATCGCGGGTGGCCTCAAATGCCTTGGCCCAGGGGGTTTCCACGTTCTCGACGATGAACACGCCGCGTTGCCAGTAGAGGCCGCCATCGGGACCAAAGCGGAAATTGTTAGCTGCATGGTGGGTATCCGCGTTATCGAGGCCCTGCAGGAACACTTCGCGCACGTCGGCCACGCCGTCGCCCTTGGTGTCCTTGAGGAAGAGGATGTCGTGGCCGGTGGCGACGAGCACCCCGCCATTCCAAAACTCAAAGCCCGTCGGATTCTCCACCGTGGCGAAGGTGATGCATTTGTCAGCCACGCCGGTGTGCTTGTCGTCGGTTAGAATGAGCAGGCGGTCGGTCAATGGCTTGCCGGGTTCCCATTTCGGATAGGAACCCCACGCGGCGACCCACAGGCGGCCCTTGGGATCCACGGCCATTTGCACCGGGTTGGCCAGTTCGGGGAAGCGCTTTTCATCGGCGAAGAGGTTGACCTTGAAGCCCGGGGCGACGGTCATCTTGGCGATGGCTTCCTGCCCATCGATGTAGGGCACGCTTTGCTCGGTCTTGTGACTGACGTTGGACACGACTTGAAGCGGGGCGGGCAGATTGCTATCATCGACCTTGAACGGCTTGCCGGCGGCCAGAGCCCAGATTTGGCGGTCGCGGTTGCTGGCCAACTGCTGCCACATCAGCAGTTCCTGTCGGAGCACCTCGCCGTTGCTCTGGTTGTTTTCAAAACGCAGCCCGGAGCGGTTGCCCCAGATATCATTGCTGTCGGAAGCGCGATAGGAATTGTGCCAATAAATGCTCTTGGCATTGACGACCTGGCGCAGCTTTTCATCGTTCGGAGTGAAATTCAGCGTTTTGTTGAGCAGCGCGGCACTGATGACCCGCGCCAGGTCGCGGTTGCCAGCGGCGGACAAATGCGCCCCGTTGAGGGTGAGGGGCGCCTTGGCTTTGGCGTAAAGCTCGAGGGTTGGCTGGAACAAATCGACGTAGGTCACTTGCTTGGCGGCGGCCACTTCCTTGATCGCATTGGCATAAAGGGCGAGGCGGTTGTTGTTGGCCGAGCCGTCGGGAAGCAATTTGTCATGCAAATTCTCATTGGCGATGGGCGAGAACAGGACCCATCGCAGGGTGCCTTTCCCGTTGAAGTTCTTCGCCTTGTAGTTGTCGATCATCGCCGCGTAATCGCTCTTGAATTTCTCGAGGCCGGGTTGACCTTGGAACGACTCATTGTAGCCGAAGAAGCAGAAAATCACGTCGGCCTTGCACTGGGCGAGGAGGGCTTCGGTGTTGGGCACATTTTCCGAGCGCGGGCGTTTGGCGACTTCATCGCCGCACACCGAGAGGTTGCGGAAGGTCAGTTCCAACTGCGGGGTTTCGCGCTGGATGAGGGATTCCATCCACCCGTCGAATTGCATGCGTTCGGAGAGTGAATTTCCAACAAGGCAGATTCGATCGCCTTTTTGGAAAGTGAATTCCGCACGCGCGGACATCAGCAGGAGCAAGGGGCTCAATAGCAGCAGGGTGATTCGTTGGGTCATGATGGGGGTTAGGACGGCGGGATTTGGATATTGCGCCCCAACAGAGCATGCCAAGTGGGAATGCGCAAATTTTTTTGTGCGGCCGGCGGGCACAGCGGGTTGCGCCAAGCCCGGCACCGGTTCCGGCGGGTGGAAAAGCCACGCAGGGCTTGACCGGTGGCCGGACATCAGGCACGGATGGTCAGAGCTAACGAGTGCTGTGCATGCCTGAACCCCGGAAAATCGCGTTGTTTGGCGGGTCCTTTGATCCGGTCCATCGCGGCCACCTGCATCTTGCGGGGCTGGCACGGGAGGCGCTGGACCTGCAGGAAGTGCGCTTTCTGCCGTGTCGCATTTCGCCGCATAAGGCCGGGCTCGAACCGGCGGCGGCGGCGGATCGGGTCGAAATGTTGCGGCGGGCCACGGCTGACCTGGCGTGGGCGGTGGTCGATGATTGCGAGTTGGGGCGCGAGGGACCGTCATTTTCCTACGCGACGGCGGAAGCGCTGCGGGCGCGGTTTCCCGCGGCGCGGCTGTTCTGGTTGATGGGCGGCGACCAATGGGACGCGTTGCCGCAGTGGCGCCATCCGGAACGCCTAGCCGCCTGCGTGGAATTCATCGTGTTTGCGCGCGGCGACCCGCCGCTGCCGCGCGACGGTTTTCGCATGCACGCGCTTGCTGGCAGCCATCCGGCGGCGGCCACCGCGATTCGCGAGGCCTTGGCGCAGGGCCACACCACTCATCCCTGGCTCGACCCGGCGGTGGCCGAGTGGATTGTTAGCCACGGGCTGTATCGGGAGTGAGGTGGCCGTTTGGCGGCGGCTGCGGCGGCGGTGGGTTAAGGCTGGGCGTGGCGGCTCGCGGGCGGGCTAAAGCCCGCGCTCCATGGCCCGCTCAATCCCTGCGGCCGAGGGCCAATGACAGGAAGTAGAGGAGTTGGGCGAGGGAGCCCACCGCCGCGGCCACGTAGGTCATGGCGGCCCAGAATAACGCATTTTTCGCCTTTTCGTGTTCCATGCTGGCAGCCAGGCCGCTGCCTTCGAGCCAGACCAGGGCGCGCCGACTCGCGTCGAGCTCAACGGGCAAGGTGACGATGGAAAACACGGTGGTCACGCCGAACAGGGCGATGTAAATCCACAGCATCGTCGGCCCGAAGTAGAGCATTCCGAACAAACTGAGCATCATGATGTAGTTGAGGATGTTGGTGGAAAACTGCACCGCGGGTACCATCCGTGAGCGCAGGGTGAGCCAGGCATAGGCCTGCTGGTGTTGGACCGCGTGACCGCACTCATGCGCAGCCACCGCGGCTGCCGCCACCGAATGGCCGGCATAAACCCCTTCGCTCAAATTGACCGTCTTGCTGGTCGGATCGTAGTGGTCGGTGAGTTGGCCCGGCGTGCTGATGACCTTGACGTCGGTGATGCCGTTTTGGCGGAGCATCGTCTCAGCGATTTGTGCGCCGGAGAGGCGCATCGGGATTTGGGAATACTCATTGAAGCGGCGCTTGAGCGTACTGCTGATGAGAATGCTCACCAACATTGAGGCGATAATGATGATCCAATAGGTGGCGCCGATGTGCGGCATGGATTGCTGGGCGAGGATGAGCGGCTGCAAGTTCATGGGTGGATGCTAGCAAAGTTTGCGGATTTTGCAACCGCGGACTCGGATGTGGCGATGCCGCGGGGCGGAGGTCGTCAAGCAGCGGCTGACTCCGAGCCGCCGTGGACCATGGTGGGTCAATCCGGCGAGGCAAGCCGCTTGCCATTGCCCTCTCATGGTCCCAGGGCGATGCGGAGATCGCCTCTCCTTGGAGCGGCGGAGGAAAATGAAAATTCCAGACAGGTCGGCCGTCGTGGATCGTTTTACATCGCCGGGAATGACTTCTTGGCCGGAACTTTTTCGACACGCGGAAAAATTCTGGCACCGAGGTGGCTTGCCTGTGCTTTTGTACCCTCATGAAACCTCCGTTCAAATTCCTCCTGCCCGCTGTCTCGATCTGCGCGAGCGTGTTTGCCACTGCGGTCGCGGGCGAGCTGTCGGCGACCGACCCGCTCAGCGCCAAGGCAACTGATGCCGCCGTGACCATCCTCACCTCAAAGATTCTGGAAAGCTCGCAATTTGCCCACCAACAGCTCAACGCCAAGCTGGCAAACAAGTTTCTCGACCGTTATTTGGACACCCTCGACGGCGCCCACCTGCTGTTTTTGCAGGAGGATCTCGATGCCTTCGCGTTGCTGCGCCCGACCCTCGCCGATGCCACCCGCACGTTGGGCGACTCGAGCCTCGCCCATGTCATCTTCAAACACTTCCTCGAACGCCTCGACCAGCGCGTCGCGTTCACCAAGGAGTTGCTAGACGGGGCGCCCTTCGAGTTCACGTCCGACGAGAAATTCTCCTACGATCGCAAGGACGCAGCCCGCCCGGCCGATCTGGCCGCCGCGCAAGTCCTCTGGCGCCAGCAGCTGCGCTATGATTTCCTGCAGGAACGACTCGCCGGGAAAAAAGACCCTGAAATCGTCAAAACCCTCGGCCACCGTGCAAACCGCAGTGCTGCCTCGATGCACAAGCTCGACGACCGGGCGGTGCTCGAGATTTATCTGGAGGCCCTCGCGCAAGTTTACGATCCGCATTCGGATTACATGGGCCCGGAACAACTCAAAAGCTTTGAAACTGCCATGAAGCTGTCGCTCATCGGCATCGGCGCGTCGTTGCGCTCGCAGGACGGCTACTGCAAGATCATGGAACTGGTTCCCGGCGGTCCCGCCGCTCGCAGCGGCGAGGTCAAGATTGGCGACCGCATCGTGGGCGTCGCCCAGAAGGACGGCGATGAGTTCACCGATCTGGTGGACCTGCCCCTGCCGCAAACCGTCGAACTCATCCGCGGCAAAAAAGACACCTCGGTTTTCCTCAATATCATTCCTGCCAATGCCAGCGACGACAGCGTGCGCAAGACCATCACCCTCGTGCGCGAGGAAATCAAACTCGAGGACCAACAGGCCAAGGCCCAGGTCATCGATTTACCCGTCGGCGACAAAACCCAGCGCATCGGCGTCATCGACTTGCCGGGCTTCTACGCCAGCGAGGGCTCCGGCACTGCGCCGCCAACGTCCGCCTCCGCCGACGTGGCCCGCCTGCTCACCAAGTTGAAGCAGGAAAGCGTCACCGGCATCATCCTCGACCTGCGGCGCAATGGCGGCGGCTCGCTCAAGGAGGCGATCGACCTAACCGGCCTGTTCATCCCGTCCGGCCCGGTGGTGCAAACGCGCAACCTCGAAGGCCACGTCGAGGTTGGCAGTGACCGCGACGGCAAGGTCGCCTACGACGGGCCGCTGCTGGTTCTAACCAGCCGGTTGAGTGCTTCGGCCTCCGAGATTTTAGCCGGCGCGTTGCAGGATTATGGCCGTGCCGTCATTGTCGGCGACACCAGCACCTTTGGCAAGGGCACCGTCCAAACCATCGTCCCGCTGGCCAGGGTCATGCAGAGCGAAGGACTCATCCCGGACTCCGATCCCGGTGCCTTGAAAGTGACGATCAGCAAATTCTACCGACCCAGCGGCAAGTCCACCCAACTCGAAGGGGTCAAGGCCGACATTGTGATTCCGTCGCTCACTGACATGCCGGAAATCGGCGAGTCCGACCTGGGCAACCCCTTGCCGTGGGACACCTTGCCGGCGGCATCCTTCAAACCATCCAACCGCGTCAAGGCGAGCCTCACCGCCTTGCGCTCACAATCCGACCAGCGGGTCGCCAAAGACCCGGACTTTGCCGTGTTGAAGGACGACATCGCGCGCTTCGGCAAAATGCGTGTCGACAAGTCCGTCTCGCTCAACGAGGCACAACGCAAAACTGAAAAGACCGAGCTCAAGGCGCGCCAGAGCGCCGCCCATAAGGACCGCCTCGCCCGTGCCGCCACGCCACCCGTTGCCTATCAAGTCACCCTCAAGAACGCCGCCCGACCCGGCCTTGACGAACTGGTCAAGCCAAAGCCACCGCTGGTCGATCCCGATGCCGATGTGGACGGCGTTGCCGAAACCCCCGCCCCGGTCGACGATATCATTCTGCGCGAAGCCGAGCATATCCTGCTAGACTACGCCGGCATGCTCCAAGACCAGCCAGCGGTGTCGCAACGTTGAAGGCCTTGGCGGCCCGATAAATGGTTCTTGAAACGGCCCCAAGTACAGGCGCGTCACCCGATTGCCCCAGGTGTGGGCGCCAGAGACCGTTGGCGTATCGGAAGGCCAAAACGTCCCCGAGTCTTCCACCGTCCAGGCGCCGGTAGAGGATCGCGGAGTATTCGCCCTTTTCCTTGCCATCCTCGCGGCCCACCCCCACTTCGCCATACCCCGGCCGCTTTGAGCCTTGATCACGCTACTTGGCACCTTCATGAATCGCCACCTCGCAGAATGTGAGCGCGGCGATGCCGTTGGCACCCAGCAGCAGACTGTCGCGCGAGCCATCCCAATCGTTGTCGGCTAGATAGTCGATGGTCTTGGCCTCGGATGGGGCGGCCAGCTTGAGGGTGATCACGTTGCCGCTCACGCTGCCGGCAGTGACCTTTCCTTTAACTCCGTCAAGATAGACGTTGAGCAAGGCCAGCGGGTTCCACGTCATCTCCTGACCAAACTCCAACGCGATTTCATTCCGCTCGGCCGTGGTGAACCTGGCGTTCTTCAAGTCCGGCGCGGTGATTGGCTTGGCTGGAACCAGCCCGTAAGTGTCGCGCTCCAACAGCGGGCCCAGCAACGTCGCGAATTGCTCGTAGCCGTCCCAGTCGAAATGGCACAGCCCTCTGCCATTGAAGCTGTTGACGATGCCAATGGTCGACATCACGCTCAGGTTGGAATAGAGCCGTGGCAAGGTGCGCTGCGCCTCGCGGATTTGCGCGCCCTTCGGACCCATGCTGCAGGGCAGCGGCCAAATCTGATAGACATAGTAATTCCGGAGGTTCGGAAAATCCTGCTTCCAACACGCTGACAGCTCGACAAAATACTGCTGATAGGACTTGTAATCCCAGTCGCCGGTGGGGGCCGCGGCGCCGCTGTTGTTTTCGCCCTGGTGCCACAGCACGCCGCGGATGCCGTGAGTCAGCTTGGCCGCTTTCACACGTGTGAGCAACCTGCCGTAGATCGTGTCCGGATCCTCCGGCTTGGTTTCATTGCGCTGGTGCTGGTCGATACGGGTGCCGCCGACGGCGCCGTTGATCATGCAGACGGGCATGTTGTGGGCAGTGACCAAGCGGTCGGCGAGGGCCACGCCCCAATAGCCGATGCGCCAGGAATCGCCGCTGGCCGAGGATGCCACGGCATTGCCCCAGCCGCAACTGATGTCGCCGCTCATGCCGCCGAAACTGCGGATCCACTCGCTCGTGAACATGCCGTGTTTGCCGCCCTTGTTGTCGGCCACCGTGTTCGACTGCCCGTTGAGCAGATAGGCGTCGCCGCAAATGATGTTATTGACGCTGCGCGCAACGGTCTCGGTCGCGCCGACTTGGGTGCCGAATTGCACCTTGTATTTGATGAGGCCGGCCTTGAGCTTCACCGCGAACGCATAACTCTTGTCCGCCGCGGGCTTCTGCGATGCCGTATTGATGAGTTTGTCGTCGGCATAGAGCTTGAGGAACACCGAATCTGCCGGCTTTTCTAACAATCCGTTGTAATACAGCGTGCCCTCGTTCTGGTCATCGCGGGCATAGAACTGGTTGTCCACCGGTTGCTCATCCTTGCCCGGCGTCCGCTGCAGCCACGGGTCGCGCGGCGGCTCCGTCACCTGGATCGGGGTGGTGGCCTGGGTGGCAGTGCCGCCGTTATCGATCGCCGCGGTCACGGCAAGCGGGCCCGTGTATTGCGAGCGGGTGAGAATCAGCTTGTCCGGCGCGATTTGCTTGATCACCGCGCCGCCGCTAACCGTCCACTGGTAATGCAAGTCCCCCGCCCCCTTGGCCGCCATCGCCTTGAGATTGGCGATGTCAGGAACCACCTCGATGGAGTCGCGGCCATTCCATTGCGCGGGCGCCTTCAAGGTGAACACCGGCTCCGGGACATCCTCCTTGATCGTGACTGGAATGTCCTTGGTCTTCACTCCACCGGGAAACACGGCCTTCAATTGCAACACATAGGAAGCGTCGCCAACCACGCGGCCGGCATTGAGTTGATAGGCGAACTGATCCACCGCGGCGACGGTTTCCTGCCCATCTTTTTTGATGATCCAGTAAAGTTTCACCGCGCCCCCGGCCTTGGCCGTGACGGTTACCTTCTTGCCCTCATCGAGCAGGATGGCAGCAGGTGAAACCGCGAACTCATCGCCAGCTTGCAGCAGCGTGCCCACGAGGGTTTGCGCGGTCTTCTGGTTCTCATACTCCAGCTTGATCCAGTCCCCGGAACGCGCCACCTTGGAAACCCTCACCTCGTCGACATCCCCGGCAAAGTTGTCCTTGCCGATATTCATGTAGATGTCGTTCATCAACGACATCGTGGCCGTCTTCGCCTCGTTGCTGCCGTCGAGCGCCCCGTTCACATAGATCTTGCTGGTGCCCTCCGCATAGGTGGCGGCGACATGATACCACTGGCCCATCAGGGGAATGAATTTCCCGGCAACGCCGCCAGGGCCATCGCTGGCCCAGCCCAGGCCGGCTGGTGAGCGCAACTGGAGATCGACCAGATTGCCATCCCCGGTGTAGCCGTTGTAGCGGGTGGCATAGCGTCCCCAACTCAAGATGGTGGCCCCGGCCCGTTCCGCGCGAAACCACAACTCGGAGCTAAACGGCTGATCGCTGTATGGATAGGTCTTGATATGCTCACCGCAGGCAATGCCCTTGCCCGGGACAAATTGCCGGCCCTTGCCAATCATGCCCGTGACCACGGTCGTGGCGCCTTCATTTTTCGGCGTCACCAATCCGCCCTCATCCCTGAGCGCCTCGTCCATGTGCAGCACGGAGGCATAGCCGTTGGCCGCGTTGAACACGGCTGCACCGCTCGATTCGGCCGCCGCCTCCGCCTCGCCCCAATACATCCGGATCTGCTGCACCGCATTGCCGCTGATCTTCGGGATCTTTACCCAAAGACTCGCCGTCGCGGTGCCGGCATCCCATTGCTCGATTTGATAGAAAAGCCTGCCGCCGTCAGCCGTCGAAAAGCGGATATCCTCACCCAGCGGCTTGGCTTGCGAGAAGTCGAAATTGCCGGCATTCAACCGTAGCAAAATCGGAAAGTCGCTCACCTCGGTGCCCGCCGGCAAATCGGCACCGTCCGGTGTGGTTAGAATCGACAGCGCGGCGGCATGCGCCCACGCCGCGTACGAGCGCGCCACCACCTGATAGACCTTGGTCGACCCGTCCTGCGCGGTGACCGTGTAGGTGACCGGCCGGGTGAAGTCGTGGGTGCTGCCGGACGCCGGTTGGAGCGTGGCGAACCGGGACAGGGTGAAAGTCGGGGCGAGTTTCGCCAACGGCTGGCTGGTCGGCACCGCCATGTGGATTGCTTCCCCGTCGATGGCGGCGACCCCGCAGGCCCCGAAGTTGCAGGAGGTGATTTCCTTGGCCGAACTCTTGGGCAAAATCGTCACCGCCACCCGATAGACCGTGGTCGATCCATCCTCGGCGGTGACGGTGAAGTTCACCGGTCTGGTGAAATCATTGACGCTGCCTGGCGCGGGTTTGATGGTGGCCCGGTCGGCAATCTTGATTGTCGGCGCGAGTTTGTTCACCGGCGTGCCCCAGAGCACTTCCAGGGTGATGTCGGCGCCTGCAATCTTGGCGGCGCCAAGTTCGCCGAAATTCAGGCTGAAGATTGTCTTGTCCGGACTCTTGGGCGTGGCCGCCTCGTTGTCCACCAGTTGGAAGCCGTTGATGATGACCTGGCCGCCCTTGCCTTCAATTGTTAGATTACCGCCACCATCGGGCTTGAGCCCGGCGAAATGCACATGGTTTTTCCCCTCCGCCCAATCCTTGAATCCGCTGACATCGACTTCCAGATGCTTTACCACGGTGCCGACCCTGTAATCCTGCGGATCCCGGTTGGTGTTGTGCAAACTGGCAATGTAGAGGTCATAGGTGTGCCCCGGATTGAGTCCGCTGAGGGCAAATGCCGGCTGGTATTCCTTGAACGACGAAGCCACCGGCGACTGCATGATCCGCGCGCCTCCCAAGCCGCTCCAATCAACCCAGAGGCCTCCTTCCATGGTCGTTTTCAGACCGACCCCGGTGGGTCTGCCGATGGAATCCAGCAGCTTGCTGGCGGTGGCGGTGGGACTGGAAAAGTCGTTCCAGGTGTTGCCGAGGTACTCCAACGGCGCGACGCGGCTGGCGCTGCCGCACGCGGCACGGTCGTGGGACCAGACTCCCTGCATGAAGACGCCGGGGTTGCCGCCATAGTTCACGTTGATGACGTCAGCCGCCATCGCACAGCCGCCGAAGGCAAGCATTAAAGCGGCAAGCAAGCGGGCGATCAAACCATTCCGGTGGTGCGTGTGAGGTGTCATGGGCATTGGGTTGGGTGAGGCAATACCAGATTTCAACCCGCCGTCTTTCATCCTGGCTCACCTCGTGCCGGCCTCTGGCGTCACTCCGCCCCGCCGTCGCACGCCCGCCAATCTCGCAACCGGCCGCTTGCCACCAAGCGGCCGCAGTTGCGGAATTTTTCACCGACCCCAGGTTGCGCGCCGCGGAATTTGCGTCTATCATGACAGGCCGCGCTGATTGGCTCACCACGGCATCCCCCACTCCCGTGAACCCCCGCGTTGCATTGGGACCACCGCAACTCCCCGCATGACTCCCATACCGTTAGAAGACAGTGTCGCCGATATCGTCGGCAAGGCCATGCGCGGCCTGCACCTCAGCGACTCGCAAGTCGCCGCCGCCGCTGGCGTGACTCCAGCGGCCGTGGCCAGCTTGCGCGACGGTGCCTATCACGATGCCACCGCGCGGGCCGTCGCGCCGGTGCTGCACCTCGGAGTCGAGGCGCTCGCGGCACTCGGCAATCAAACGTGGCGCCCGCCACCGGTCACGGTCGCCGGGCTGGCCTGTTTCAATACGCCGTTCCAAGACATGACGGTCAACAGCTATCTGGTGTTCGACCGGACCAGCGGTGAGGCCGTCGCCTTTGACACCGGCATGGATTGCCGCGGGATGGTGGCTTTCCTAACCCAAGCGAAACTCGTCCTCAAGCTCATCCTGCTGACTCACACCCACGCCGATCACATCCACGATCTGGCGCGCCTCAAGCAACACACCGGCGCGCCGGCGTACGCTGGTGACCGCGAAGGGTTCGCTGCTGCGGAGGCGTTCGCGGCGGGCCGGGACTTCCCCTGCGGCAGCCTGCGCATCGCCACGCGGCTGACTTGGGGCCATTCGCGCGGCGGCATCACTTATGTCATCAGCGGTTTGGAACGGCCTGTGGCGGTCGTCGGCGACGCCGTGTTCGCCAGTTCGATGGGCGGCGGCGCCGTATCCTATGCCGACGCATTGCGCACCAATCGCGAGCAAATCCTCACCTTGCCCGCCGCCACCGTGCTGTGCCCCGGCCACGGCCCGCTCACCACCGTCGGCCAAGAGCAGGTCCACAACCCGTTTTTCATCGCCTAGCCCCCCACCATTCCAACCACCATGTCAGCAACCCTTGGATTTGTCGGAGTCGGCCGTATGGGTGCCAACATGGCGCGGCGTCTGCATGATTGCGGTTGTCGCATCGCCGCGATATATGATATCAACCGCGCCGCCGCCGAGTCGCTGGCGCAAGAACTCGGCAGCGCCGCCAGCGCGACGCTCGCCGGCGTCACCGCCGCGGCAGATATCATCATCACCGTGGTCAGCGACGACGACGCCATGCACGCGATCTTCGCCGCCAGCGGCGACAGCCTGTTGAGCGGCGCGCAGGGCCGCACGTTCATCAACTGCGCCACCCTCTCACCAGCCACGCATCTGGCGATTGAAGCCGCTGCTGATCAGGCCGGCGCGGCCACCCTTGAAGGCTGCATGGCCAGCAGCATCACCCAGGCGCGCGAGGGGTCGCTCTATCTGATGGTGGCGGGCCGACCGGCGGTCTTTGAGAGCGTTCGACCCATCCTCGGGAAACTCAGCAACCAAATGCGCTATGTCGGGCGCAGCGGCGAAGCGGCCAAGGTCAAGGCGCTGGTCAACATGGTGATGAATATCAACACCGCCGGGCTTGCCGAAGGCCTCGGCCTGGCCGATGCCCTGGGCCTCGACCTAACCATGGTGCGCGAAATTTTCTCCCAAACCGGCGCCGCCTCACGCGTGCTGGTGACCGACGGCGAAGACATGCAGAACCGCGACCACGCGTGTTTCTTCAGTGCCGCCCACGCCGCCAAGGACCGCGGCATCGCCCTTCAACCCGC
>Ga0118677_10006494_pt1 | contig 19773 bp, 19 predicted proteins | sample AliMusrvi5mmetaG_FD_86154 | JGI IMG/M metagenome (GOLD analysis project Ga0118677, IMG submission 86154)
GTAAAAGAGACAAGGAACCATCTAAAATTCCCATTAGCCGGAAGGCCGCTGGAGGCCCCAAGCAGAAGATTATCTTTTACCGAAAGTTCTCCGAAGATGCGACGGTCCTCCGGAACAAGACCGATTCCGAGACGTGCGGCATGATATGGTTTCAGTCAGTTCAGTTCCTTCCCATTCAATATCACTTTCCCGCTCTTCGGGGGGACCAGCATCATTATGCTCTTGAAGGTAGTGGTCTTTCCGGCGCCGTTTCTCCCCATGAGACAGAAAGTTTCTCCCTTTTTCACGGACAAATCGACGCCAAAAAGAATATGACTCTTCCCGTAATAACTATGGATATTTTGTACAAGCAGTGTTTCGTTCATAATCACAGCACCTCATGGCCAAGATAGGCGTCAATAACAGCCGGATTTTTCTGGATCTCCCCGGCGTTCCCCTCGGCAATCAATTCACCCTGAACCAGCACCCGGATGATATCGGCAATTCCGAACACCATGTCCATGTCATGCTCCACAAAGACCGTGGTCAGGTTGAACTCTTCATGAATCGCCCTGATCAGATGGGTCATCTTGACCCGCTCGTCAGGTGACATGCCGGCAGTCGGTTCGTCCAGCAGGAGCAATTTCGGCTTCATGACCAGGGCAATGGCGATATCCAGGACCTTCTGGTCCCCGTGAGAAAGTTCAAAAGCCTTCAACCCCTCTTTGCCGCTGAGACCCAGCCTGTCCAGGATGAAACGGCAGTGTTCCTCCACATCTTTATAAACTTTCCGGGGTGCGAAGATGTTCCAGTTTTTCCCATGGTACGCAAGGGCTGCCAGGTAGAGGTTGTCATAGACGGTTTCATCGTAAAAAAGGCTGGCCACCTGAAAGGCCCGGACTATACCCATTTTTACGAGGCTTTCCGGTTCTGCTCCGGTTATTTCCGTGCCGTTGAAATATATATCCCCTTTATCCGGCGAAATATACCCGGTAATCTGATTGAACAAGGTGGTCTTCCCCGCTCCGTTCGGCCCGATGATGGCGGTAAGTTCCCCCTTTTCGACACCCATGGATATATTTTTTGAGACATGGAGGCCGCCAAAGTGCTTATTCAGATTTCTGATCTCAAGGGTTGTCAAGCTGGCCTCCTTTTTTCGCGAACATTCTTGCGATATGCCGTGAAATGCCGACAATGCCCTTCGGAAACAGCAGCACAACGGTTATCATAATGGCCCCGATCACAAAGGACCAATACTGGGTGGAGCGACCGATCACATCTTCCAGGAGGATAAAGACCGCTACGCCGATCAGCGGCCCGAAAACGCTTCTCATCCCTCCCAGAATAGTCATCAGAATTATGCTGCCTGACATGGTCCATACAAACATGTCGGGATGGATGCTTCTGTCTATTCCGGCGTACAAACCGCCGGCAATAGCTGTGAAGCAGGAGGAGATCACATATGCCAACAGTTTATGTCGGAACACGTTCATGCCGGTAAAGCTTATGCGGGTGGGATTCTGCCTGATTCCTTTCAGAACAGCGCCAAAAGGTGACCGGTCAAGGCGCCAGAGGAGATAGATGCAGCCCGTTACGACTAAAAAGGCGAAAATATAGTAGCTCAGCCCCCCGGCCAGCAGTTCAGGTTTTGGTATCGCCTGAATTCCGTCGTCGCCGCCGGTAAAGCTGGACCACTTGACCGTAATTCCCCAGACAAGCTGAGCAAACGCCAGAGTAAGCATGGTAAAATAGACGTCTGACAGTCGCAGGCTCAATGCCCCCAGCAGCACGGACAGTAAAATTGCGGCCACAGGGGCCAGCAGTAATGCCCAGAGAAAAAAGTCGCCGCCAAAACTCTTGGCCATCATTCCGGTGATATAGGCGCCCAGACCGTAAAATATCGCCTGGCCGAAGGAGAGAAGGCCGGTAGTGCCGAACAGGACATTGAATGACAGGGCGAACAGTCCGAGGATGATAATCTGCGACGCGATATGTATGGTGTGCTCACCCCCGACAAAAATCACGCTCCCAAAAATCAGAAAATACGCCAGCCATGACGCCATGGTTTCAAATTTAGTGTTCATATCTTCTTCCTCCCTTTCTCGCGGGAGAACAGCCCTTTCGGTTTAAAAATGAGTACCACGATCATTACGGCAAAACTGAGCAGTGAGGCCCACTGGGGCATCCAGAGGATACCGAAGGCGTTGACTTCACCGATAAGCAGCGCAGCAAACAGCGCCCCCCAGAAATTCCCCAAACCACCGATGACCACAACGATCAGCGAGTCAATAATGACTTCTACTCCGGTACCGGGAGCTACTGTCCGCAACGGGGCGGCCATGGCTCCCGCCAGGCCGCCCATCGCGGTTGCCACCCCGAACACAAGGGTCATGACAAGTGAAACATTTACTCCCAGCATTCCGACCATCTGCGAGTCACTGGATGCCGCCTGGATTATTTTGCCGGTCCTGGTTCGGCTGAGTATATACCAGGCACTTACCACAATCACCAACCCGAGAAAGATTATAAACAGGTTGTAGGTCGGCATCGTTACCGTTCCAAAATTGAATGAGCCTGAAAGCGATTCCGGCTTCGTGATGGTTTTGTAGGCCGGTCCCCAGATAAACTTCACCGCATCGTCAAGAATCAGGATAAAGGCATAGGTCAGCAAAATCTGGAATGCACCCTCTTCTTCCCGTCCGCTAATCCGTCTGATGAAGCATATCTCAAGCAGCATCCCGACCAGACCGGCTCCGAGAGCAGCGGCGACAACACCTATCCAGAAGTTGTCGAACAGGGCTATTGCCTGATAACTGAAGTACGCGCCGATCATATAAAACGAGCCGTGGGCAAAGTTGAACACTTTGGCCACACCGAAAATCAGTGTCAGGCCGCTTGCCACCAGAAACAGGAGCATCGCTACAGACAGACCGCCTAAAAACTGGGAAATAAATATTTCAAAACTCATGCTGATGCTCCACTACTTTTTAGTCTTTTTCAGGATATCGATGTACTCTTGTGTGGCCATGATTTTATCAGCGGCATAGACCTTGAATTTTCCAAGCATGTATTTGGCGGGCGGGAATTTGTCATTCTTCACTGTGACGCCGATTGCCTGGGCCTGAACCATCTGATGGGTCGCCGGATCGATGTATGATGTGAAGCCGGCCGGATCTTCGGGAAGTTTTACTTTCAAGCCTTCCATGGCCTTTACAAGCGCTTCCGTATCATCGGCGTTACCTACCTTTTTAATGGCTTCGGCGATCACCAAAATACCTGCATAGGCGCCTTCAGCTGCATAGGAGGGGTATCTTCCTGTCGCTTTCTTGAACTTCTCAACGAAATCCCTGTTTTCTTTCGTTTCAGGCCAGTTGTTATGGTGTCTGGCAGACATGATCAACCCTTCCGGGCACTCTGCTCCAAGGGCAGCAAAAACTTCATAATTTCCGCCGCCGTCCGGATGGAAATACTTCATCTTGTCAAACAGTCCGTAGGCTTTTGCCTGTTTGATGAATGCAACCGTGTCCCCGCCCCAGAAACCGGAAACCAGCACATCAGGTTTCGCCTTGATTATCGCCGTAATGTATGATGTGTAATCCGGCTCATACAGTTTCGGCCAGAATTCACCAACCATTTCATACTTCACTCCAAGTTTGCCGAGAGAGTACTTAAGCTCCGCTATCTGGTCTCTTCCATAGGCATAGTCAGGGCCGATATAAGCAATTTTGCCACCCATCTTCGTCTCTTGCATGTACAAGGCGCCAGCCGCCATTGACTGGTAGGTATTGTTGCTCACCCGGAAATAATATTTCTGAAAGGCGTTTGCCGTGAGGTCGGTAGCAGCATGGTCCGAACCGACAAAGATTGTTTTGTACTCCTTGCTTACTTCGGTCACGGCAAGAGCTGCCCCGGATGAAACAACGCCATACAGAAATTTCACTTTATCTTCCGTTATGTATCGTTTGGCGAGTGTCACTGCGAGGGCCGGCTTGCTCTGGTCATCGGTAACGATTGCCTCCAGCTTTCTTCCGCCCGGCAAACCCTTGGCATTCACTTCTGCAAGGGCGATTTTTATGGCCGCCTCGGAATCCTGGCCGTACAAACCACCTCTGCCGGACATCGGATAGAGTGCGCCGATCTTGATTGTTTCAGCAGAAAAACTGACCGCAGACGTCAAGCAGACCAACAGTGCTGATAAAATTGATACGGATTTACGTTTCATCTTGAACCTCCCTTTTGTGGTTGTTGACTTAAAAAAATTCGAGGTAGTTACAGGCAATTTCATTATTCAAGCTGATTCAAATACCTCCCATGCATAGATATTTAACTTCTATGAATTCCTCGATGCCGTATTTCGAGCCTTCGCGACCAATGCCGGATTCCTTCATGCCTCCAAATGGAGCCACTTCTGTGGATATCAGGCCGGTGTTGATGCCGACCATGCCGTATTCCAGGGCTTCGGCCACCCGCCAGACCCGGTTGATATCCCGGGTGTAGAAGTAGGAGGCCAGGCCGAATTCGGTGTCGTTGGCCATTCGGATCGCCTCGGCGTCGGTTGAGAATCTGAAAAGAGGCGCAACCGGGCCGAATGTCTCTTCTCGGGCTATCAACATATCCTGCGTGACATCGGTCAGGATGGTCGGTTCAAAGAAGCTGCCTCCCAGAGTATGACGTTTCCCTCCCAGAGCAACCCTGGCGCCCCGCTTCACGGCGTCGGCGATGTGTTCCTCCACCTTTTCAACAGCGGCCATGTCGATCATAGGCCCTTGCTGGAATTCGCCCGTGAGTCCATCCCCTACCTTCATCTTTGCCACAGCCGTGGCCAGCTTGGCGACAAAGGCATCGTGGACACCGTCCTGCACAAGCAAACGGTTGGTGCAGACACAGGTCTGGCCGGTGTTGCGGTACTTGGAGGCGATGGCTCCTTCTACGGCGGCATCGAGGTCGGCGTCATCGAAAACGATGAAGGGTGCATTTCCGCCCAGTTCCAGGGAAACCTTCTTGACCGTGGCCGCGCATTGGACCATCAGCTGTTTGCCTATTTCGGTGGAACCAGTGAAGGTCAGCTTGCGCACAATCGGGTTGGCGGTCATCTCTCCCCCGATAGCTGCCGCCGAACCGGTGATAACGCTGAATACGCCGGCCGGGATTCCGGCACGCGCACCCAGCTCGGCCAGAGCCAGGGCTGAAAACGGCGTCGCGGTCGCCGGCTTGACCACCATGGTACAGCCAGCGGCGAGGGCCGGGCCGGCCTTGCGGGTTATCATGGCTGCCGGGAAGTTCCAGGGGGTAATGGCCGCACAGACTCCGATCGGCTCCTTGATGACAACGATACGCTTGTCAGCGGTGTGACCCGGAATTGTATCGCCATAAATCCGTTTGCCCTCTTCGGCAAACCATTCGATGAACGAGGCGGCGTAGGCGATCTCTCCCTTCGATTCGGCCAGCGGTTTACCCTGCTCTGCGGTCATGATAACCGCCAGGTCTTCCTGATTGGCCATCATCATCTCAAACCAGCGGCGCAGGATCATGGAGCGTTCCTTGGCGGGTTTGGCACGCCAGGCGGGCAGTGCGCTGTCGGCGGACTCGATGGCGCGGCGGGTTTCACTTCCCCCCATTCTGGGGATTGTTCCAAGTTTAGCGCCGTTGGCCGGGTTGGTTACGTCAATAACGGCACCGTTATCGGCATCCAGCCACTGACCGTTCAGATAGCACTGCTGCTTCAACAGGGTGGAATCTTTTAGTTTTAGCATTTCGGCAAGCACCTCCAGTATGGATATTATGCAAAACGGCTGTTTAAAATTCACTAGCACTGAACATGCCAACTATCGGAAAGAATAAGCATTGAGAGTGTTGGTCTAATGGGAAGAACGGCGGGAGTCAGCAGTTAATACAACCTAACATGCTAATAAAATTGTGCTTTATATCATGCAGTTTCTTGACATGGATTCAACAAAACAACGGATATCACCTGTTAACGGCACTGTTTCTGACGTAAATAGTACAAACATTTTTTTAAATTGAATTCACAGGCGTATCTTGATGCGTTGTTGCATCAGCAACAAACCATGCAGAGGAGCTTTGACACGGGATCAACTCAAACCATGTTTTTGAAGTTTGCGGGCAATGGTAGATTGATTTATTCCCAGCGCAGAGGCCATATTTCTCTGATTTCCATGCAGCTTGATGGAGTGGTCAAGCATTTTCCGCTCAAGGCTGTCCAGCGCCTGCTGAAGGGTCATACCGTTCGTCCATTCTGCTGTTCCGGCAGTCACCTCTTCAGCACGGTGAACGATATCGTTTGGAAGATCCTTGAGATCTATCAATTCTGTTTCGGACATGACCACCAGTCGCTCGCAGATGTTCATCAATTCACGGACATTACCGGGATACGGATATGACAACAAAGCATCAGAGGCGGCGCGTGTAAGACGCTTATTGATGCCGTTCTTCGTGCCGAAGAAATCGATATAATGTTGAATCAGCGGAAGAATGCAATCCCTGCGCTCCCTGACTGCCGGGACATTGATCGGGACAACCTTCAGGCGATAATAGAGGTCGAGTCTGAACTTTCCTTGTCCGATCATCTCTTCCAGGTCCCTGTGCGTTGCCGCAAGTATGCGAACATCGACCGAGCGACTTATGGTGCCGCCCAGTCGCGTGATGCGGCCATCCTCCAGAAAGCGGAGCAACTTTACCTGTGAAGGGGGTGGCAACTCTGCTATCTCATCCAGAAAAAGAGTTCCGCTGTCTGCAAGTTCAAGATACCCCGGTTTGCCACCCGTCCTGGCGCCGGTAAATGCGCCTTTTTCATATCCAAAAAGCTCTGATTCTATGAGAGAATCGGGAATGGCGCCGCAATTTATCCTGATAAGCGGTTTTTCGGAGCGATGTGAATTTTTATGGATAATGTCGGCGATGAGCCCTTTCCCCACACCCGACTCACCCAGAAGAAGCACCGAAGAATCAACAGAACCAACCTTTATCGCCTGCCTGAGGGTCTTCAGCATGCAGGGGCTTTTGGCAATTACCCGCCTGGATTCCAGTTTCATATTCTGCAGTTCCAGCATATGGTTGCGCAACTGGTCCTTCATGGCCTCCTGTTCTTCAAGCTCTCTCTGCATGGTTTCAATTTCAGTAATGTCCCGAACACTCGACACAATTCTGATCATCTTCCCATCCTGATCAAAGACCGGCGTGCCGGTTATGACCAGTTTTCTCCCCTTTCGTAGCTGCAGAATATTTACAGCCGCCCTGGTTTTAATAACCTCGAGGGTGGCTGACTTGTCTATAAAACCTTCATCCACCAGTTCCTGCATATTGCGGCCTATTATCTCTTCAGCCTTGATGTCATGGATTCGCTCCGATGCAGGATTCATGCGGAGAACATTGGCCTCCCCGTCGCAGATCCAGAGCCCTTCCGAGGATGAATTGATAATCGCCTCCAACTCTCCGATGATTTCCTGAAAGAAGCTCATCTGCATGGCCATCTCTTCCAGCCCTGAACTCTCAACAAATACACAGATCACTCCAACCTGTTCCGAGTCGATCACTATCGGATTGACCCTGATCAGATAGTTTATCTTTTCACGCCTCAGCGAAAATTCGCTGTTTTTGTTTCGCCCCCTGAGTATTTGCCTGGCCTTCGGCCACAACTCGGGAAATGCCTCTTTCAGGTCTACTCCCGGATATGTTCCGAAACTCTCATTGGCTATAGTATTGGCCAGAATGGTAATACCGGAGGTATTGACCGCCAGAAAGCCGACCCCCATGGCGTTCACCAGAGCCTGGGAAAATTTGTCTACATGAAGCGTCTTATTGTCGAGGATGGCAACAACAGGAGCGGCTTTGACTGACATGATGGATACCTCGTAAATCTGGTGGTTTATTCGGCTTGGTGCAGAAGCGGGGCTATTATGCACTAATGCATCTAAGATGCAAATGGGAATCATGCGAAAGGTACGAGGAGGTCACAGCAGAGTACATCCGGTTCTTCTTGATTCGTCCAGAAATGAAAAGTTTTCTGCTACATCTCCATAATCACCGGCAATATGACCGGCCTGCGTTCGATGGTTTTCTTGCAGAAACGCCGCAGAGCCTGGCGCACGGCGGTCTTGACCTCTTCATTGTCACAGCGCATCTCCCTGTTCAACTCATCCAGAGCAGCAATCACGACTTGCCGGGCTGTTTCCAGGTATTCCTGACTTTCATCCTCGAAGACAAAACCGCGCGAGACGATGTCCGGGCCATAAATGATGGCGCCGGTGGACTGGTTCATGCCGATTATGACTACGATCATGCCGTCCTCGGAGAGGTGCTTGCGATCTTTCAGAACGACCGTGCCGACATCGCCGACCCCCTTGCCGTCCACGAAGACCCTGCCCGATTCCACCTTCTCAATGATCACCGCCGTATCGGAGTAAAATGAAACCAGATCACCGTTGGTGGCCAGGATGCAGCGTTCTTCGGGGATACCGACCTTGCGGGCCAGTTCGATATGCTTGACCAGATGGCGGTACTCGCCGTGGATCGGTATGAAAAAACGCGGCTGCACGGTATTGAGCATCAATTTCAGCTCTTCCTGGCTGGCGTGGCCGGAAACATGCACCTCGGAGACTTTTTCATGGAAGACTTCGGCGCCGCGGCGGTAGAGGTGATTGATCAGCTCGGAGATCGTGCGTTCGTTACCCGGTATGACACGCGACGACAGGATAACCGTATCCCCTCTTTCCAGCTTGATCTGCTTGTGATCGTCCATGGCTATGCGGGTCAGAGCGCGCATCGGCTCCCCCTGGCTGCCGGTGGAGATGATGCAGACCTGCTCGGGCGGCAGGTGAGGGAGTGCTTTGAGATCCATCAGCTGCTCATCGGCGATTGCCAGATAGCCCAGATCGCGTGCAATCTGCACATTTTTAACCATTGAACGGCCGTTCAGGAGGATCTTGCGGCCGCAGCGGGCGGCGACGTCGGCCACCTGCTGCACCCGGTGGATGCTGCTGGAGAAAGCGGCCACGATAATACGGCCCGAGCATTTGGGAAAGATGTCCGCGAAAGCCTCCCCCACGTACTTCTCGGACAGCGTATAACCCTCACGCTCCACGTTTGTGGAATCGGAAAGCAGCGCCAGGACGCCGGCCTCGCCATAGCGCGACAGGCTTGCAAGGTCGGTAAGCTGCCCATCCACCGGGGTATGGTCGATCTTGAAGTCACCGGTATGAATCACGACCCCTTCCGGAGTTGTAATGGCCAGAGCACAGCCATCGACGACAGAATGCGCCACCCTCAGGAATTCGATCTGAAAGCAGCCGATCCTGACCGAGTCGCGCGGCTTGACCGTCACCGTCTCCACCGCATCGCTCAGCTTGTATTCTTCAAGTTTGGCGTTGACCAGACCGAGTGTCAGGGCTGTGCCGTAAACCGGCACGTTCAGCTCCTGCAACACAAATGGGAGCGCACCGATGTGATCCTCGTGGCCGTGGGTCAGACAGATGGCGCGAACATTTTCACTCCGCTCACGCAACCACGAAATGTCAGGTATAACATAGTCGATGCCCAGCATATCCGGACTGGGAAACATAAGGCCGCAATCCACGATCACGATGTCGTCGCCATGCTGGTAGGCCATCATGTTCATGCCTATTTCGCCTAATCCGCCAAAAGCTACGATCTGCAGCGCCGAATTTGATTCCAGTAAATCCATGTCTATCTTTCCCGCTGCAGTGGAATTAGCGCAGCGATCTTTTTATCGCAGCGTGCGATCCACGCTTCACCGGGCGTCATCAGCCAGTGGTCGGCGTAGAATGAGCTGCGCAGGGCACGATAGGCGATCAGGGCGCGGGCGACGTCGCCCTGCCTCTCGTTGTTCTCGCCGATCTGCCAGAGTTGTTCGGCCGCTTTTTCGATGGTGGGGTGGAAAGGGATGTACATATGGACGGCTGACTCAAAACCTGCCACCGCGTTGGGAAAATCTCCCTTTCCAAGCGCCTCTTCTCCCAGAGTGAACTGGGCGCTCATCCTCCACCAGGTTCCCGCCAGAAACAACAGCAGGCAAATGACAATGATTGCCATTCCGTTTGCCAGTATGCTTTTCATCTGTTCATTCACCTGAAAAAACCGGGAATACATGTTAGCAATACGCCCATCGCTACAGCGATGACACCCGCCAGAACTACCAGGGCAGCGCCGATATCCCAGGGGGCCTTCAGGCCGTGTGCGGCGGGCAGACCCCAGCAAATTGCCGCCAGACCCGCAACAATCAATCCGATGTATTGATAGCCGATGTTCATTTAATGCTCCAGGGCGGATTCGATACTGTCCCGCACGGCCTCCATCATCCAGCTTTCTGCTTCGCTCCTGCGCAGGTCGCCGGACAAATTCAGCGGTAAATGCAGTGTGATTCTGATATCACCCCTGTACAGTCTGATCTGGTTAGCCGGGTTAATCCTGCCGCTGCCGTTGATGGTGACCGGAATAACCGGCACCGCCGCCATGTGGGCCAGAATGAAACCTCCCCGTTTGAAGGGGAGCAGGCGACCATCTTCACTGCGGGTTCCCTCAGGAAACATGACTACGCTCTTTCCCTCCCGTATGGCGGCTGCAGCCTCACACATGCTCCGCAGCGCCTTGCGGCCATCACCGCGGTCCAGAGGAATGTAGCCTCCCCGTCGCATGGATGGACCAAATACCGGGAAATCAAAGAGTTCTTTCTTGGCAATCCAGTGGATCCGGCGAGGCATGGCGGCTAGAATCGCCAGGATGTCGAAGCTGCTCTGGTGATTACTCATAAAGATAACCGGCCCATTCGGGATATGCTCGGACCCGCTGACCGCCACATGAACTCCGGCCAGCCCCAGTCCCAGCCGCGCCCAGAGCCGCGCGTGCCAAGCATAGGCTCTGCCGGTACCGTCAAACAGGGTCGAGACAAATGAGCTCACCGAGAACAGGAACGTCAGCGGAATGAACAGAGCCAGGTATAGATATGCGCGCAGCATGATTAACTCCATAATTCAGGCAGGTCAAATTACTGTGTTCATGGTAGTGAGTCAAACGAATTCTGGGATTTTACTCCAGAGTTGTGCGCAGGCGTTTCTTCTCCGCTACGATCCTTTTCTCTCCGAGACGAGCCACTTTGGCCCGCTTCGGCACACGGGTGGCGATGCGTTTTTTGACCTTCCGGTCGCGCTTTTCGAGTGCGGTCTGCAAACGCTGCATGGCAACCTCGCGATTCTGCAGCTGCGAGCGGTTCTCGGAGGCCTGGGCAACGATCCCGGTCGGCAGATGACGGATACGTACCGCTGAATCGGTCGTGTTTCGGTGCTGGCCGCCCGGCCCGGAGGCGCGGTAGAAGTCAATCTTTATGTCGGTTTCCTTGATTTCAATCATTATAACTGATCCGTTGCATTACAATGTCCATATCTTAAAAACTGTCCCGGTATTTGACCAGCAGGTACCAGCAGCCGATCCCGCCGACCGCCATCAACAAATCGCGCACCCAGGGGATCGGCAGTTCCAGCATGGAATAGATCACCGGGTCGAGCAGAGCCGTGGTCAACAGGCCAACCACCCCCCAGTTGAGCAGTTTTTTCATCCTGTTCCCCTTCCTGTCAAACTGTCTGACTTCACACTGACAACATATTTGAGATAGCGCCCCTCCGGGAAGGTGACAAGGTATGGGAAGTCCTCCGGTTGACCGAAAAGGGAGATTACCCTCAGCTCACACCCGGCGTGCAGGGCGCCCCGCCGCAGCTCCTTGAGATAATCGGCCACGTCCACCTTCCGGTGGTTGGATGAGGCAATAAAAAGCCCGCCATCCGACAGCAGCTTTAATGCCGCCGTCACAAGGTCGGATGTGCCGCCGCGGGTGGTGAAGCGGCTCTTGGCTGTGGTGGAAAAGGAGGGAGGATCCATCAGGACGATATCGTATTTTTTATTACCCTGCGCCAGATCGCAGAGAACGGCGAGGCAATCGCCGACGATGAATTCGTGCCGCTTTGGATTGAGCCGGTTGGCGCCGAAATTTGACTTTGCCCAGTCGCTATAGCCGGGCGAGGCATCCACGCTGGTCACCCGGCTCGCTCCCGATGCTGCCGCCGCAACCGAGAAGGCCCCGGTGTAGGCGAACAGATTGAGGACCCGCTTCCCATCAGCCCGCTTCATAAGGTCGCGTCTGTTCCGGCGCTGATCCAGAAACAGTCCGCTGTTAAGCCCCTTCTCAAGACTCACGAGGAAGGCCAGACCGTTCTCTCGCACTTCAAGTCGCTCCGGAGCCGGCTCACCGATCAACAGGCGGCCGTAGTTCTTCGAGTTGCTGACCGCCTCGAGCTCCCTGGTCTCGCGAGGTCTGATCTTTTCGTAGATGCCGGCCGGCAACAGCAGATCCTGCAAAACAGTGGTGAGCAGTACCAGATGCGGTCGCCAGGCGGCGCTGTAGAGTTGCAGCATCAGGTAGTCGGCGTAGCGATCAACCGTCAGGCCGGGCAAGCCGTCCCCTTCGCCATTAACCAGCCGGTAGGCATCGGTTTCCATCAGATCGGCATGGCTGCGGCGCAGATCAATCGAGGCCTGCAAACGTTTCATCACCCATGCCAGATCCAGCGACATTCGCTCGCGGGCCAGCACGCGCGCAACGACGCGGTCCTCCGGATCGAGCAGCGCCGTGGCCAGAAAGCGCCCCTGGCCGTCGCAAAGCTCCACTATCTGACCTAGCTTGCCCGCCGGCCATTTTTTTGTATATGTGTCGGCCACAACCCAGGGATGCCCCAGTTCAAGCATTCTGGTTGTTTCGGGACCGACAATCCGCCTTTCAGACTGCATGGTTATTCCTTTTTTTCGAATACTTTCCTGAACCTATAGCTTTAAAAAAAATAACCTATAAAGACAGAGCCATTTTGTGAGCGAGGATTTTTTCGTCCTGGCAAGGCTGTCGAGGGATTGCGAGGAGGCGTAGCAGCGCTACGTCGCATGAGTAATCCTGAAGACTTACGCAGCCAGGGCGGAAAAAGACCGCTCACCCCTCGGCAGGTGCGAAGCCCCGCCGCATGGTGTTCTCCGTCACCACCCGCGGATCCATGAACTGCAGCAGGTAGTCCGGTCCACCCGCCTTGCTTCCGACCCCCGACAATTGTGAACCACCGAAGGGCTGACGCTCGACCAGCGCACCGGTGATGCCGCGGTTGATGTAGAGATTGCCGACCCGGAACTCGCGCCTGGAGCGCTCAATATGGCCGGGACTGCGACTGAATATGCCGCCGGTCAGGGCAAAACGGGTCGAGTTGGCCCACTGGATAGCCTGATCGAAATCTGCGGCCCGCATAACCGCCAGCAGCGGCCCGAAGACCTCTTCCTGGGCCAGGCGATGTTCAGGACGGATCGCGCCGATGATTGTCAGCGGCACCCAGTATCCATCACCTTCCGGGATAGCACTCTCGTAGAGCAGCGTACCTTCCTGCCTGCCGAGTTCAATATATTCCAGAATCTTGCTCCTGGCAGCAGCGTCGGCCACGGCTCCCATGGCATAGGACGGGTCCTCGGCCGAACCGACCCGCCAAGCGCGGGCGGCCTTGATCAGTCGTGCGACGAACCGGTCATGGACCGTGTCCAGCACGATAACGCGGGAACAGGCCGAGCACTTTTGCCCCTGAAAAGCGAAAGCCGAGGCGAGTACCTGGGGCACCGCCTCGTCCAGATCGGCATCTGCGTCGACAATGATGGCATTCTTACCACCCATTTCGGCGATAACCTTCTTTACGCCGACCTGGCCGGGGTGAACCCTGGCAGCACGCTCAACGATGCGCAGACCAACCTCCATCGAGCCGGTAAAGGCAATCAGACTTATGGCAGGATGATCCACAAGAAAATCTCCGATTATGCTGCTCCGCCCCGGAATGAAGTTGAAGACCCCCTCCGGTAAACCGGCCTCTCTGAACAGCTCCACAAGCTGATAACCGATCAGGGGAGTCAGGCTGGAAGGCTTGTAGAGCACCGTATTGCCGGTCACGATGGCGGCTGAGGTCATACCGATGCTGATGGCCAAAGGGAAGTTCCAGGGAGCAATGACCGCCGCCACCCCTTTTGGTTCGTAAAAGTAATGGTTCAATTCGCCCGGTGCATGTCCGAGTCTCTGCGGCTGGCCAAGCCTGATCATCTCGCGGGCATAGTATTCCAGAAAATCGATAGCTTCCGCCACGTCGGCATGGGCCTGATCCCACTGTTTGCCAATCTCCAGCACCTGTAAGGCCGCCAGTTCGAATATACGGCTTCGGGCCACGGCAGCAGCCTTGATCATGTATGCCGCCCGTTCGTGGGGCACGGTATCACGCCAGCCCGGAAGAGCGGCCTCGGCGGCGGCAATCGCATGTTTCACATCGGAGATGCCGGCCTGACAGACTTGCCCCAGCAGCTCTGACGGCCGCGCCGGATTGAAACTGGGGATCAGCTCGCCGGTCCTGATTTCCTTGCCGTCGATGTAGAGCGGGCAGATCCTGCCCGACCGACCGCGCAGAGTTGCGATTGCAGCCGGGAAAGCTTCCCGATGATCAAGGCGGGTGAAGTTCACCGACGGCTCATTTGTGAAGAATTCCGGTTTCTCCAGGCGCTTTTTCTCACGCTCATGCTCGACGACAGCAAGCGGATCTGCCAGCAACTGCTCGACAGTGGACCCTTTGACGAAGCTCTGCCGTAAAAACGATTCATTGGAGCTGTTTTCCAGCAAGCGCCGCACCAGATAGCCCATACCAGGCACCAGATCACCGTAGGGACAATAGAGCCTGACACGTCCCGTCATGGTGAGCACTGCCCTGCGCACCGGTTCGGCCATGCCGTACAGCATCTGGAACTCGTATCTCGAGGAAGGTACTCTAAGCCGGGAGGCGATCTCGAGCACGGCCGCGATGGAGCGGATATTGTGAGAGGCGCAGCCGAAATAACAGATATCGTGGTTCTCCAGAATCATGCGCGACTGCCGCTCAAAAGCGGCATCCGTCTCGGCCTTGATGGTCCGGACCGGGGTCACCCACCCCAACTGCCCGGCGTTTACCGTCTCATAATCCCAGTAGGCCCCTTTCACCAGACGAACCGATATCGTGGTGTTGTTCTGTCTGGCCCAGGCCAGCAGGTCGTCCAGATCCCGGTCGGTATCCTTCAGATAGGCCTGAAGAACCAGGGCGATGTGAGGATAGGCGCGGTATTCCAGCTTTAGCCGGCGGTATACCTCAAGGATGATCGCCTTGAAGCGATAGGATTCCATATCGATACAGAGGAAACCTTGCAGTTCGACCACCAGGGCGGTGATGCGCCTCATCCGTCCCAGAATGGCCTCGACCGAGCCTTCAAAATCCTGCGGATTGGCAAGACAGAACAGTGCTGTCGGCTTGACCGCTACGTTGACCCTGGGGGCATTGCCCCAGTCAAGATGAGCTTCTCCGCCCTGTCCGGGCAACCCCTCCCAGCTGTTCTGCTCAACATTGAGCAGTTCCAGCAGCTTCAGATAGGTGCTAAGATAGGTTTCTGCCTCTTCAGTGGAAAGAGTTGCCTCGCCCAGCACGTCGATCACGGCAGCGAAACCGTCCCGCCGCACACACCTCAGGCCGGCGAGCAGCTCGTCGGCGGTCTCTCCGATAATAAACTGGCGGGCCATCTCGTGGATGTTGGCTGAAATGGCCTTGTCTAGCATCATCCCCCCCAGTGAGCCGAGCCGGCCGGCCATCTTCGCACCGCCGACAAACAGCGGAGGGAGGTCGCACTCCTCTCCGAAATATTCGCGGATATGAGTAGTAAGTTGTGCGGAAGTGGTCAAGGTGGGAAAGACGTCCACAAAGCGGAAAAGAGTGGACTTGAAGCGCTCGTTGCGCATGCTCCATTCCATGATCTTGCCCATCCATCCGGCCGTGTTGAACAGGGAAGGCTTCTCATCCGCGATCAGGGCGTACAGTTCCCGGCCGCGGCTGATGATGCATTCGTTGAGGTTTGAGGTATCCATGAAAAATCACCTTGAGAGTGATGGTACCACCAGTTTTACAGATGTTGCCATGTCAAGCGGGGACAGGGTGGTTCACAAAAAAACGTACCGCCGTGCAACTGAAAGCCACACGGCGGTACGTTCATAAAATCCGGGTTGTCTAATGGTGAAAACGCCCCTTGCGATCCCGGTGTTGCGGCGTAGGTGACTTATGGCAATCAAAGCAGGCCGCTTCTTCAACCTTCTTGGCTTCAAGCGGATTTTCCTGCTTTCCAGTCGCAGGCTGATTGTACTCGGGGGTCTGGAATGTAAGGCGGCCCCGTTCGTCCGCCACATTGGCAATCTGATAGCTCACCTGCCAGTTGGCGTTGATCGCAACGGTATGACACTGGTCACAGCCACCCGGCGGCGGAATGCTTTTCCAGGCAGAGAACATGGCACAGCCGCTGATAGTAAAAACCAGGGCCGCCAAGGCCATAAGAATATATTTCATCGCGTAGCTCCTGACAGGGGAAATGACTATGGAAGCGATACTAGCACAGCAGTCCGGGAAAATACAGCTTCATGCGTCTCGTATTCATCTGTTACTCGGCACAACAGGAAAGCAGGCTGATATCCCGATCAAATCCCTGCGCACACAGTTTTAGTCCTTCGCCGATAGATGGGTACACATGCATGGTGGCTGCAATGTCGGTCACCGTTGCCCGCATGTGCAGTGCCAAAGCAGCCTCATTGATCATGTCGGCGCCTCGGTGGCAGACCAGATGAACGCCGAGAAGACGTCCGGTGGCCCGGTCGGCTATCATCTTGATTACGCCATTTGCCATGCCGGTGACATACGCTTTGGGAATCGCACTGACCGGCATGCAGTTAACGATGCAATCGAGGCCAGCCAGTCGTGCACTCTCTTCAGTATGCCCGACCATGGCAACTTCCGGGTCGGTAAAGATAGCCATTGGAGATGCAAGATAGTCCATGGAACAGCCACATCCCCGATTGAACATGTCATCAACCGCAACAATTCCTTCCTTGGCTCCTACAGTGGCTATCATCATTTTACCGACCACATCGCCTGCAGCCCAGATTCCGTCAACTGAACTTCGCATCTGTCGATTGGTAGTTACAAACCCCTTATCATCCAAGGCCACTCCGGTCGTCTCCAACCCTATGCCTGTTGTCGCCGGAACCGTACCAACAGCAAGAAAAATTTTCTCACAGGTGAATTCATGCAGTTGTTCATTAACCTCTGCATACATCACATTTAAATCCCCGATTTTGTCCAGATGACTTAGATTTACATCCGTAACCACCTTGATGCCTTCTTCTTCTAGAATTTCCTGTAATGACTTTGAAAGCTCCAGTTCGATGGATGGCAGAATCCGGTTGCCGTGTTCTAGAATTGTCACCCGGCATCCCAACCGGTGATACATCTGCCCCAGTTCAACGGCGACAACACCACCACCGATTATTACAAGCGAGGAGGGGAGATTCTTGAGCAACAGAGCGCTTCGACTGGTATAACAGGAACATTTTTCAAGACCCGGCAGGTCAGGAATGCGTGGATTGCCACCCACTGCGATGAGAATACGTTCGGAGCTGTAGCGGCTTCCATCGCATTCGACGGTATGAGAATTGATGAAACGGGCTGTCCCCTTGATCAGCGCCAGCCCCTTCATGCTGCCGAGAACATCGAGATAACGCTCCTGACGTAACTTTGATACCACAGTTTCCCGATGTCTGAAGAGACGTTCCGCATCAATGGGACGCGCGTCATCATCGCTGTTGAGGCCAATCCTGTTTCCAAGATGAGCTTCATGCTTGAAAAGAGCGGCATGAATCAATGTTTTACTGGGTATGCACCCCCAATTGATGCAGGTGCCCCCCAGTACGCTTTTTTCAAACATCAAAACCCGGGCCCCGTAGTTTGTGGCTCGTAATGCCGCCGCAAAAGCGGTTGAACCGGAGCCAAGTATTATCAGGTCATGTTCGGCTTTCATCATTTCATCCTTCGATTACGCACATTTCTTGATCCTCACGCTTGCATTATACTCCCGGGAGAAAAATCCGGTGCTGCTATTTGCTTCTGACATCATCATGCTCCGTTGAAAGACAATCGCAACACCCGCGTGGCGTTGGCAGACGTGGCAGCGGCGACTGTTTCCAGGGGAACTCCCCGCAGCTTCGCAACCTTTACGGCTGTTTCCAGTATCCAGGCTGGCCGGTTAAAGCGGCCCCGGTGCGGTTGCGGGGTCATATCGGGAGAGTCGGTTTCCAGTACCAGATGTTCCAGTGCTATCTCGCTTGCCAGCCGAAGCGGTTTGACCGCATTTGCCCAGGTGACGGTACCTGAGATGGCGATGGCGAATCCAAGCCTAACAAACTCGTGAGCCATTTCGGGCGACCCTGAGAAAGCATGCATGATGCCGCCCACCTGATCTGCCCGTTCCTCCTGCATGATCCTGAGTGTCCTCTGGAAAGCCTGTCGGCAGTGAACCAGCACCGGCAACCCCAGCTTTAACGACAGGCGGAGCTGTTCACGGAAGGCGGTTTCCTGAATATCCAGCGGCACCGTATAGGCAGGATCAAGACCGATTTCACCGATTGCAATGCCTTGCGGCGCCCGTTCCGCCAACTGTGCCAGAGTCCAGTCATCGGCAGATGCTGCATGCATTGGGTGTATTCCGAAAGCTGGCAGAATTTGAGGATATTCCGACGCAAGCGCAGACATCCGCTGCCAGCCGCCGGGGTGTACCCCCGGGACTACAAAACTGAATACTCCCGCAGAAACAGCTTCATGAAGTATCTGCGGCAGGTGTAAAATCAGCGGTTCCAGGTCGAGATGACAATGGGTATCGATCATACAGATGTTGTCAGGCCTATTGCAAATGTGACTGTTTCGGATACACTGCCTCCATGAATTTTGCCGCTCCAGATATAACGGTAATAGTGCCGATCCTCAACGAGGCAGCAGAACTGCCGGGCCTGCTGGCCTCACTGGCCGCACAGGAGAGCGTCAGGATTGAGCTGGTCCTCTGTGACGGGGGATCGAGTGACGGCTCTCATCAGGTCGTTTCCGATCTTGCAGCAGAATCCGGTTTTCTCGTTTGATGTTTCAGTCCATTTTTAAAGATGCCGTAGGCCGATCGTTCAGCGGTTACCCTGAACCAGAATTTTTTTCTCTGAACATTTATTGACACCCTTTGATTATGCGCCACTTTTTTCATTCCGCCCGTCTGAAGCGCTTCATGCGGAAGCCTTTGATCAGTATTGTTGCCACAGGATCGATTCTCTTTTTCTATCCCTTGCATGCTTTTGCCACTCCTTCAGATGGTTTGGTGGTTAAAGGTGTCGCAACCATATCGCAGAGCGGATTGTCAACAACAATCAATCAGGCGACAGCACGAGCGGTTATAGACTGGCGAGGCTTTGATATCAGCGCCAACGAACGGGTACAATTCAACCAGGTGAGTTCAAGCGCGATAGCCCTGAACCGTATTACCGGCGGCAATCCGACCAGCATTCTTGGCCAACTGGCGGCGAACGGACGGGTTTTTATCTCCAATCCCAATGGTGTGGTGTTTGGGGCAGGTTCACAGGTGGACGTTGCCGGCCTTCTTGCCACAACACTTTCCGTTAATGCTGATGATTTTATGGCAGGGAAGAATGCCTTTACCCAGGCATCCGGCTTGTCTCCATCTTTTGTCGTCAATCAGGGCGAGATCAGGATAGCCGACAACGGCTTCTGTTTTCTTGTGGCGCCGGGGGTCCAGAATAGCGGGACCATTATTGGGCAGCTCGGCAAGGTTGTTATGGCTTCTGGCGATGCACTGACCCTCGAT
>Ga0118677_10006496_pt1 | contig 19763 bp, 21 predicted proteins | sample AliMusrvi5mmetaG_FD_86154 | JGI IMG/M metagenome (GOLD analysis project Ga0118677, IMG submission 86154)
ATCGAGCTTTTCGTTATTGAGTTCGCGGACGATGTTTTTGACGCGAGCGCCGCGCATGCCGACGCAGGCACCGACGGCATCGACCTTGGGGTCTTTGCTCCAGACGGCGATTTTGGTGCGGAAGCCGGCTTCGCGGGCGACGCCGCGGATTTCCACGGTTTTGTCGGCAATTTCGCTTACTTCGGTTTCGAAGAGGCGGCGGACGAAATTCGGGTGGCTGCGGGAAAGGATGATCTCCGGGCCGCGCGGGCCGACTTCGACCGCCACGACATAGGCGCGAATCCGGTCGCCGACATTGTAATCCTCGGTTTGTACGCGCTCACGGGAGGGCATGACGGCCTCAAATTTACCCAGGTCGATCATGACGTCGGAACGCTCGAAGCGCCGGACGGTGCCGCTGACGATTTCCCCGGCCCGATCCTTGAACTCGTCATAAACCATCTCTTTTTCGGCCTGGCGGATACGCTGCATCATCGCCTGCTTGGCGGTTTGCGCCGCGATGCGTCCGAAGTTCCTCGGGGTCACCTCGACCTCGATCGCCTCGCCGAGGGCTGCGCTCGGTTTGATGGCGCGCGCCTTGGATAGGGAGATTTCGTCGTGGGTGTTCTGGACGGTTTCCACGACCAGAAGATTGGCGATGGCGCGGATTTCCCCGGTCTTGCCATCGACTTCGATGCGCAATTCCCTCGCCGGGCCAATCGCCTTCTTGGACGCCGAAAGCAGCGCGTTTTGCACGGCCTCAACCAGCACCTCGCGCTTGATACCCTTCTCGCGTTCAAAATAATCCAACCCTGAAATAAGATCGCTGTTCATAAAAAAACGTTCTATCCAAAGACAAAAAAGAGTGGGGGTAAACCCACTCGCGCTTCGGACAACCCTTTAAACCTAGGGGCGATACTCGGGAGCGTCAAGCAGAGAAGATTCAGGAAACGACGGTCCCCCATTGAGCAGATCGCCTTTCGATTCGAGCCGTTCCAGAGCTTTCTGGACGAAGGCGCGCTGCGTTTCCGACAGGTTGATGTCTTGAAGCGCCGTTTTGAATTGATCCACGGCCAGGGTGTTGTAGCCGGTGGCGGCATACGCTTGGCCCAGGTAGATCTGCCACGCGCCGACCGGTTGGGAGTTCCCCTGGAGAAGGGCGATCATTCTTTGTAGAACGTCGATCTCTTCCACAAAAGCGTGGGCCTCGTGGGACGCTTTCGCGTGCAGCAGGAGGGTGGGGAGGTCGGCGGGGGCCGCTTGATAGAGTTCGCGGGTGATGTCCAGCGCCCTGTTAAATTTGCCGAGGGCATAAAGAGCATGGGCTTGAACCATTTGCGCCGGGCGGAAGTGGTTGTCGAAGGAGAGGGCGCGTTCGGCGGCGCTCAGCGCCTCCTCCCATTTTCCCTGCATGCCGTGCAACTGGGCCAGTTCAGTCCAACCTTGAGGGAATTGCCCATCCATCTTGATAACCTCATCCAAAAGCATTCGGGCCGTTGGCATTTCACCCAGGTACATGAGCCGGTGGGCGATCCAGATGCGCGCCATTTTCTGTTCCGTGGCGGAATGCGTCTGGAAGACCGCCAGCAACTGCGGGAGGTTCGCGGTCGTCCACGCCCGCGCCGGGCTGCGTTCGAAAACCAGACTGGTCGGGTCAATCTGGGTCAGTGTCCAGTCGGGGGACTTCCGCAAATAATCCAAAAGCGGGCGGAAATTCGCCGGATCTCCCATCAAAAGGAGCGCGCCAAAACGCCATTTGCGGTCGAGGGCACGCCAGTCCGAGGGGGACTGGAGGGTGGCGTCACAGGGCACCGCGATTTCCTCGGGCAGCGGGGTGGGCAGACGAAACGCTCCGCTCCACTCTGCCCAATGCTCCTTCATATAGGGAAGCGCCGCCATGGTGAAAAAAAGCGGCTTGGCGCGTCGGCTGGGATCGATTTGCTCCATGGCGATCTTTGGCGTTTCCAGTTCCGGGCTCAAAGGCTCGGGTGGCCGGGTCAGAACCCAGACCCAATAGCCGCCGCCGATCGTGATCAAAATGACCACAATGACGAAAAGAAAGGAACGCAGGATGCCCATGGCGGAAAACAAATGACCCCTCCCGCCGCCAACTTCAAGCGAAGAAACTTAAAAACACGACGAATTTCCACGCGAACCTCCGCGCTTCCAAAATCCCCCACGGTGTGCCTAATCTGCGCCCAAGTCGCCCATGCCCGTCACCCTCACCATCCAGACCACCCCCAACGCCCCCCGCAGCCAGATCGTCGGCTGGCTGGGCGACCGGCTCAAAGTGAAGGTGAAAGCTCCGGCGGTCGAAGGGAAGGCCAACGCCGAACTGGTTCGCTTTTTGGCCGAACACTTCGGCGTGCGCCCCCACGCCGTGACCCTCCTGCGCGGCGACACCGCCCGGCTCAAAACCGTGCGCATCGAGGGCGTCGAGGAAGCCGACGTGCGGCGTTTGTGCCCGGCTTAAGTCGACGCTACGCAATTTTACTGACAACACGCTTGACGTTCGCCCCTCTGTATGGGAGCATTCGCACGATGTTTTTTGAGTCCACAACGATGAACCCGACCGGAGTCGCCTCCGCAGCCGATTGTGCGCTACGCATGCGCGACCTCGGCATTTGCGTGCATCGTACCCAGCGCGCCCAGTGGACGCGCCAACCCGGCAGTGGAACAGGAAAAGAGTAAACGAACCCGACCAACGATTTTTCCGAAGAACCCACTGCTGGAAACGGCAGTGGGTTCTTCTTTTTTCAACCATCGACTTTTTCAAATTATGAACAACACAACACACAATCCCGGCAGCCTGGGCCGGAACGGAACCGAGGCAGACCCGTTGCGGGCGCTCTTTGGAGCCCTGCATGAACTGACCACCATCTACCTGGAGGCGGGAGTGCCGCCCCATGCCGCACGGATCGCCGCCCTGGCGGACTTCGAGTGCGACTTTGGGGTGCTCCCCCTGGCGGCATGAAGACGCCCGGGTATAGGTCTCAAAACCGGAGGCAGGGTGGCCGCAAAAAAGCGCAAAAAACGCAAAAACATTCCCTTCGCGGGTGGGGCACGCTGCAAATGGGCTTGCCTTTCTGTTTTGCGCCTTTTGTGCCTTTTTGCGGCTATTACCCCACCAAGCTCCCCAGCTTTGTGAGCCTCATCACCGGCTCGCCTGCTGCGCGGGATTGCGCGAGATCGACGGCGAACTCCGCCACCCAGTCGTTGGTCTCCTCGGGATCGACGAGCATTTGCTGGACTACCCACGTGTGCGCGTCCTCGGACGGCGTGACGTAGGTGTGGCGCAGGTTGCGGGCTTCGGGGTCGAGCCGCAGGAAACGGTGGTCGGCGTGGTAGGCATCCATCGCGGTGCGTAGCCGGTCGGCGCTCCAGGGTTCGGCTTCCGGTTGATTGGCAAGCACGCCCAGTGCGCTTTCGTAGTCGGCGTTGAGCAGCCCGCGCAGGAAGGTGAAGATGCGGTTGCGAATGGCGGCGGTGAACGCGGGTTTGTCCCGTGTGATGTCGCGCGCGGCTTCCTCGGCTCCGGGCGGGCGGACTTCGCTGGTCTCGCCGGGCCGCCAGTTCGGGATTTTCAATCTCTTCCAGTCGCTCATAGCCTACTCGCGCAAGCCAGCGCTTGAAGGGTTCGGCTTTTGGGGAAGGGATGGATTGAATAATTCGGAGGAGTGTTTCTGCATTGGCGCATTGCGTTTTGCGATTTTTTCCATCCGGTGCAACAAGCACAAGGGGGGGACAAAATGTCCCCCAGTTAAAATTAAGCTCAGGATCACGTTTGCGCATTTTCTTGATGTAATCTTTTACATTGGCAGAATCAGTAAGAGCCTCAATTACATCAGCAACGGAGAAATACCATTTTTGGTCGTTCACGTTCCACACCGAACGAATCTTCTTTGATTCAAATAGTTTTATAGCGGTGTCTTTGTTCATTCGGCTTTGCTCCATCTACGGCAGTAACTTACGGCAAAAAATATTGCATATTTATAACAAAAATTAACCTATGCCGCCACTGAAAATCCTCGTTATTAAAGCACGTGTAACAAAATTGCCAATAACTCTGGCGATGACAGACATTTACGGATATTTTTTCTCCCCAGACGTAAAAAATATGCTAATATCGCGATTCTTTTTTACGCATATCCGGGAGGTAGTCATGCCGCAATTTTTTGAAGGTAAGCTTGAAGCGAAAGGGCAGAAGTTCGGTATCGTTATCAGCCGATTCAACAGTTTTATCTGTGAGCGTCTGTTGGAAGGTGCGGTTGACGCGCTGATCCGTCATGGTGTTGACGATAAAAACATTCATGTTGCCCGTGTTCCGGGTGCTTTCGAGATTCCACTCTTTGCGAAAAAGATGGCTGAATCTGGTAAATATGATGCACTGATCTGTCTGGGGGCGGTTATTCGCGGTTCAACGCCACATTTTGATTATGTCGCTTCAGAGGTTTCAAAAGGGGTTGCTACGGTATCCCTGCAGAGCGGCATCCCGATTGCTTTTGGCGTGTTGACGACCGACACGATTGAGCAGGCGGTGGAGCGGGCCGGTACCAAGGCGGGTAACAAAGGGTTTGAGGCGGCGGTTACGGCCATCGAGTCTGTTAATCTTATGAAGGTGCTTAAATAATGGGACTACGGCGTGAAGCGCGTGAGCTGGCCCTGCAGATGATGTATGCGCTCGATTCCAACAGCTCTGTGGGGCTTCGGGAAACATTACAGACATTCCGGGAGGAGCAGGTTGAAATATCCGGAAGGGTGCGGGAGTTCGCCGAAGCTTTGGTGCAGGGAGTGCAGTCGCAGCGCGCGGTTATCGATGAAGCTATCCGGGTGCGCTCAAAAAACTGGTCGCTGGCCCGCATGCCGCGGGTTGACCTGAACGTCATGCGTCTTGCGGCATATGAGCTGATGTTCCGCTCCGATATCCCTAAAAAAGTCAGCATCAATGAGGCGATTGAGATTGTCCGGCGCTACGGCGACAAGGAATCGCCGGCATTTGTGAACGGCATCCTCGATGAGATCGAGGCGTGTGAGAAAACTGAACTGTCAAGCGAGGAATAATGAAAGATATACAGGTTGGACTGATTGGATTTGGTAATATCGGTGCGGGAGTTGTCAAGTTGCTGCGCGAGAATGCGGCGGTTATCCGCAGTAAAGTTGGCGCAGGCATTGTTCTGAAGCGTATTGCTGATCTGGATATCACGACTGATCGTGGTGTTGCCGTCGATCCGGGCGTGCTGACGACCAGCGTTGACGATATTTTCAACGATCCGGACATTTCAATTGTCATCGAACTGATCGGCGGGTATGAACCGGCCAAGAGCTTTGTGCTGAAGGCGATTGAAAAGGGAAAGCATATCGTGACCGCAAACAAGGCGCTGCTGGCGCTGCATGGCTCGGACATCTATGCAGCAGCGACCCGCAAAGGGGTCGAAGTGCAGTTCGAGGCATCCGTCGGCGGCGGCATTCCGGTACTTACGGCAATCAAAAGCAATCTGGCCGCCAATAATTTCAGCAGTGTCTTCGGCATCATGAACGGCACCTGCAATTATATCCTGACCCGTATGACTCAGGAAGGGGCCGATTTTGCCGATGTCCTGAAAACCGCACAGGAACTTGGCTATGCCGAGCCTGATCCCACCTTTGATGTTGAAGGGGTTGATACCGCCCATAAACTGGCGGTGCTGATTTCACTCTGCTTCGGCACACGGATCGATTTTAACAGCATTCATACGGAAGGAATTTCCAATATCAACGGGCTGGATGTGAAATATGCCGCTGAATTCGGTTATCGCATCAAGCTGCTGGCAATTGGCAAATGTGTCGATGGCGCGATTGAAGCCCGGGTGCATCCGACCATGATTCCGCTGGATAGTCCGCTGGCCGATATTAACGGCGTTTTCAACGCTATCAGGTTGACCGGCGATTTTGTCGGACCGGTTATGTTCTCCGGCCGCGGTGCGGGACAGAATCCGACCGCCAGTGCTATTGTCGGCGATCTGGTCGGTCTCTCGCGCAATATGAAGGCCGGTGCAGGTCGCCGCATGTCACCGCTCGGCTTTCTGGACGATGCCATCGTAACAATTCCGGTCAAGCCGATGGCAGATATTGTCAGCAAGTACATGCTCCGTTTCAGCGCACTCGATAAACCGGGTGTGTTGGGCGGAATAGCCGGATCGCTGGGCAAGCATGGCATCAGCATCGAATCGATGGTGCAGACCGCTCATGAAGTCGATGATGCGGCGCCGGTGCCGATCGTCATCATGACTCACGAAGCCCGGGAAGGTTCGATTCAGGAAGCGTTGGCTGAAATTGACCAGCTTGATATCATTTGCCAGAAAACCAGTTTTATCCGTATCGAAGATAATCTGGTGTAACTGACAATAACTGAGTAGAACGCGGATATTCAAGGGCTTGACGAATGTGCGCTGATTTTATGGTACATAATTTTTCTTGGAGGAAATCATGATCACAAAAATTCTGCTTCCTGAAGATCAAATTCCCCGGCAATGGTACAACATCATTCCGGATATGCCCGGCCCGCTGGCACCGGTTATCAGTCCACGCACCATGCAGCCGGTTACTCCGGAAGAAATGCTGGCTATTTTCCCGATGTCTTTGATAGAGCAGGAGATGTCACCACAACGCTGGATCGATATTCCTGATGAAGTTCGTGAAATTTATCAATTATGGCGGCCGTCACCGCTGTTCCGGGCCCATCGCCTGGAAAAGGCGCTCGGTACCCCTGCCAAGATCTATTACAAATACGAAGGGGTTTCTCCGGCCGGCTCGCACAAGCCGAACTCGGCGATTCCCCAGGCATACTACAACAAACAGGCCGGTATCCGCCGCCTGGCAACCGAAACCGGTGCCGGCCAGTGGGGCAGTTCTCTTGCGCTCGCCTGCTCGATGTTCGGCCTTGAATGTACGATCTACATGGTCAAGGTTTCCTGCTCGCAGAAACCGTACCGTAAAAGCATGATGCAATTATGGGGAGCCACAGTGCATCCGTCACCATCAGAATTCACCAATGCCGGCCGTACCATTCTGGCCCATGATCCCGATTGTCCCGGCTCCCTCGGTATCGCAATCTCGGAGGCGGTAGAGGATGCCGCTACCCATGCTGATACCAACTACGCGCTGGGCAGCGTACTGAACCACGTCTGCCTGCATCAAACCATTATCGGTCAGGAAGCTCAGGCCCAGTTCAAAATTGCCGGGGACTATCCCGATGTCGTTATTGCCTGCTGCGGTGGCGGTTCCAATTTTGCCGGACTTGCGTTCCCGTTTATCGCTGATCGCGCTGCTGGCAGGAACGTGCGCTGCGTGGCTGTTGAGCCGGCCTCCTGCCCGACCCTGACCAAAGGGGTCTACGCCTTCGACTACGGTGATACCGCCAAAATGGCGCCGATTGCCATGATGTACACGCTCGGCCACGATTTCATGCCCCCCGGCATCCATGCCGGCGGTCTGCGCTACCATGGCGAGTCACCGCTGGTTTCGCAGCTCTATAACGCCGGACAGATCGAGGCAAAATCCTATCGGCAGAATGCCTGCTTCGAAGGAGCGTTGCTGTTCGCGCGCAGTGAAGGAATTATTCCGGCACCGGAATCATCTCACGCGGTGCGTGCTGCTATCGATGAGGCTGTGCTCGCCAAGGAAGAAGGGAAGGAAAAGACCATTCTGTTCGGTCTCTCCGGTCATGGCCAGCTTGACATGGGAGCCTATGATTCCTACCTCTCCGGCAATCTGGAAGATTACGAATACCCGGACGCCATGGTCAAAGCAGCACTTGACCGTTTGCCGAAAGTAAGTCTGTAACCAGATGATACGGGTTAAAATCTGCGGCATTACGAATGCGGAAGATGCCCTGGTGGCGGTCGAAGCCGGAGCTGATGCTCTCGGCTTCGTCTTCTTTCAGGGGTCGCCGCGCTATATTTCCCCTGATATTGCCGCCGCCATCATTCGCCGGTTGCCACCGTTTGTGCAGACCGTCGGGTTGTTTGTCAACGAGGAACTAGTGACCGTCAATACGACGGCTGACCGGTGCGGCTTGGACCTGATCCAACTCCATGGCGATGAATCCCCGGACTATTGTGCGGCCGTTAATCGGAGGGTCATAAAGGCGTTCCGGGTGAAAGGACCTTCAAGTCTGGATGGCATGGCAAACTACCCCGTTGCAGCCAGTCTGCTGGATGCCTGGTCTCCGGCTGCCTATGGCGGTACCGGTGCCACGTTCAACTGGGAGATTGCCGCTGACGCTGCGTTTTCGCACTGCATTATCCTGGCCGGCGGACTGACTCCGGACAATATCGCCGAGGCGGTGGCGACCGTCAAGCCGTACGCAGTTGATGTGTCAAGTGGTGTCGAATCCGCGCCGGGTAAGAAGGATGCTGAACTTGTACGATCATTCATCCGCAATGCTCATGCTGCGCTGGAACGCCACAGGACTCTTGTATAATGGCATCTTTCAAGAACATATATAGTGAACCCAAAGGGTTGTTGGCGGTTCTTCCGCTGATCGTGTCGGCGTACGTCATCTTTTCGTCATTTTCTCGTCCCGGTGTTACTGCCGACGGGCAGACGTATCTCCAGATAGCCCGCAATCTGCATTATGGTATCGGCCTTGGCTGGCAGGCACTATGGGTTCCACCGCTTCACTCGATTCTTGTCGCACTGGTAGCCTGGCTGCCCGGTGTTCCTGATTTGCTCATGGCTTCAGCAATTGTCTGTGCTGTAATGGGCGTATTACTTACCGGCGCAGTCTGGCTTCTGGCGTCGGAGCTCTTTGGCCGCTCTGTGGCGTTGGGAGCTGCTGTTACAGCCGCTCTTTTTCCGCATTTCCTCTGGATCAGCAGAGCCCCGGAAGCGGAATGCACCTATACGGCTCTCCTCGTTAGTTCACTCTGGGTGTTTTGCGTAGCACTGCGCAAGCGCACGTCAGGCATGTTTGTTGCCAGCGGCGTTGTCTTTTCGCTTGTCTATATGGCGCGATCAGAAGGTTTTCTGATTATGCTCTTTGTTGCTGCTGCGGCCATTGCGACGGATTGGCGTTGCCTCAAACAGGGCAACATGCTGCGTCTCATTGCGCTGCTGCTTGTGGCATTCCTGTTGACGTCGCTGCCGTACCTGCTGTTTCTCAGAAAACATTACGGCGGCTGGGTAATCCGTCCAAAATCAACCTATGTGCTGATCTGGATGAAAAGCAGAATTTATCACGACAACGATTTGGGCGAGGTTGGCAATGAGGAGTTATGGGGGCTGACTGACAGTGGTAAGTTGAAATGGCAGGTTCCGTCCGGCTTTGGCGATGTCGCTTCGTACCTCATGTCCCATCCTGCAAAAAGCGCCCAGGTTTATTGTGACAATCTGCTTCGGGAAATTCCGGGCAGGATTCCGAACAATAGCGGCATGGAGCGGTATCCACAGGTGTTTCCGGTTGTTTTGGCAATTGCTGCCCTGTTTGCCTCTTTCAGGAAATGGGGTGAAAAGTCATGCCGCAGTAAAGGAGTTCTGTTCTCACCATTCCTGATTTTGCTGGTGCTGCCGGTGTTCACGGAAGGCTGGTGGAAATATCTGGTGCCCTATGCTCCGATTCTGATTGTTCTAGGGTGTGCGGGGGTTGCATTTGTAACAGATATTATTTTGAAACGATTTTCACAGACGGTCAGACGTACGGTGCCGGTAGTGGTTATGCTGGTGATGGCGGTATGTTTTCATAGTATGGCATTTCCGATGAACTTATTTTCAACCAAGGATACTGTTGCTACTAAAGCGCCACCTCCGTCGGCAGAGATTCTGGCGCGCCGTTCCTATGCAGTGGAGGCGGAGAAAGCGGGCCGCTGGATCGCTCAAACACTGGGACCGGGACACAATTACATGGTGCCGTGGTCAAAATTGATTTATCCTCTGGACGGCCTCTGGACCGCTATGCCGGTTGCAGAATATCCGCGGCTGCACGAATTTGCGCTGCAGCAGGGGGCAGAATTTTTTCTTGTCGAGACGGACGGTGCCGCCCCGATGAGCCAGATTGTGCAAACGCCGCCAGGACTGAAATATGTTACCATGTACCGGTCGCCGCAGAATGGCTATACTATTGCTGTTTATCGCTTCATGCCCCTCTGATTTGAATTCTTCATTTTAACTATCTGAGCCAAGGATATATTCATGCTGAACGGAAAAAAAGTTGTTGTAGTTCTTCCGGCATATAATGCCGCTAAAACCCTTGAGACAACGTACCGGGAAATTCCATTTGAAATCGTCGATGATGTGGTGCTGGTGGATGATGCCAGCCGGGACGATACACCGGAAGTAGCGCGCAAGCTGGGTATTACCACCGTGGTTCATGAAAAGAACAGAGGCTATGGCGGCAACCAAAAAACCTGTTATAGCACCGCGTTGGGGCTTGGTGCAGATATTGTGGTGATGCTTCATCCCGATTATCAGTATACCCCGAATCTGGTCCCGGCCATGGCGTCCATGATTGCCTACGGTGAGTTCGATGCCGTGCTGGCTTCGCGCATACTTGGCACCGGTGCTCTCAAGGGTGGCATGCCGTTATACAAGTACATCGCGAACCGCTTTCTGACCGGAGTGGAAAACATTTTGCTCGGGCAGAAACTGTCTGAATATCACACCGGATATCGCGCCTTTTCCCGCGCTGTTCTTGAAGCGCTTCCCCTGGAGCGCAACTCTGATGACTTTGTGTTCGATAACCAGATGTTGGCCCAGATAACCTGGTGTGGCTTTCGTATCGGTGAAGTCAGTTGTCCGACCAAATATTTCCCCGAGGCATCATCGATCAACTTCAGCCGCAGCGTCACGTACGGACTAGGGGTGCTGCGTACTGCACTATCCTACCGGTTTTCCCGTATGGGTATCCTGCGTGGGAAAATCTACCCCTGAAAAGAGAAAACTATGCGTTATCCAGATAAAAAAGGCCATTTTGGCCAATACGGCGGACGCTATGTTCCCGAAACCCTTATGCCTGCCCTGCTGGAACTGGAAAAGGCCTATGAACATTTTCGTCATGACAAAGAATTCAAACAGGAATTTGCTTATTACCTGAGGCAGTATGTCGGTCGCCCCAATCCGCTTTATTTTGCCGAGAAGCTGACAAAGAAACTGGGTGGTGCGCGTATTTACCTGAAACGCGAAGATTTAAACCATACCGGTGCGCACAAAATAAATAACACGATTGGTCAGGGGCTTCTGGCGCGGCGGATGGGGAAAAAGCGCGTTATTGCCGAGACCGGTGCGGGAATGCATGGCGTCGCAACGGCAACGGTGGCTGCCCTGTTTGGCATGCAATGCGAGGTGTTCATGGGTGAAGAAGATACTCATCGCCAGGCACAGAATGTGTTCCGTATGAAATTGCTGGGGGCTACCGTGACACCGGTAACAGCCGGTACTGCAACGCTGAAAGATGCCATGAATGAGGCGATGCGCAACTGGGTCACCACTATTCATGAAACCTTTTATGTAATCGGTACCGTTGCCGGACCTCATCCGTACCCGATGATGGTGCGTGATTTTCAGACAATCATCGGCGCCGAGGTAAAGCGGCAGCACAAAAAGGTGGAAGGTCGTTTGCCTGATTATCTGGTTGCTGCCGTTGGTGGCGGGAGCAACGCCATGGGGCTGTTCTATCCGTTCCTGAATAATCGCAGCGTTAAGCTGGTCGGGGTCGAGGCTTCCGGCTACGGCATTGAAACCGGCAAACATGCTGCTCCACTCTGTGCCGGCTCTCCAGGGGTTTTGCACGGCAACAAGACGTATCTGCTGCAGGATCAGCATGGCCAGATTACCCACGCCCACTCCATATCGGCCGGTCTTGATTATCCCGGGGTTGGTCCGGAGCATTCCTGGCTGAAGGACACCGGGCGGGCTGAGTATGTGTCAATTACTGATGACGAGGCTCTTGCGGCGTTTAGTACCCTGACCCGGGAAGAGGGAATTATTCCGGCACTGGAATCATCGCACGCAATTGCACACACCCTGAAGCTCGCTCCGCTGCTGGACAAAGACAAAACTATTGTCGTTTGTCTGTCAGGGCGTGGTGACAAGGATATGCATACTGTTGCCGAAGCAATGGGGATGAATATTTGATGCAGGGGTAAATCAGTAATTAGATGGTTGTTTTATGATCGTTTTATTTTGGGGATATATTGCCTATTCCGGAAATGTGTCGTGTGATTATCGGATTGCCCCGATACAGTACATTGCCGACGCCGCTAATAGTAACGTCTAGCTTCTTCACTGCGGTCACTTCAGCGTCACCAGCACCGGATATATCCAGGAAGGCCGCATCAGCAGTCAGTCCATCAGCGTGCAAAGTTGAGCCTCCGGATATAACAGCACTCAGTTTGCCCGTTTTTCCCTCAACCGTGAAAACGGAACTCCCTTCAATACCGATTTCAAATGCCGGTCCTGTGACATTGTAAACTGAGACGGTATTGGATCCTGATGCATCTACTTTCTTAACCAGCGGAGTGCTGAGAGTTACCTTGAGAGGTGATTCCGTTGTATAAGATTTTGTTGAATATATCAGAAGTTTCCCGTTTTTAACCTCTGACCTAATCAGTGCGACGATGTTGTCGTCACCGGAAATTTTGAACGCAACTCCTTTGTTACAGCTGATATCGGCATCAAAAACTCCTCTGAGTTCTACTTCAGTGAAAGCTTGAATAGCTCTTTCCTGAACGATCACTTTGCCACTTCCAACAACAGTGTTCCCGTCAGCAGCTAAACAAGTTCCTGTCATCAAAAAAATGGAAAGCAGCAATATAATAGTTTTCATGGCATATTCCTTTTGTCACGTTTAGTACTACAGTAGTATGTAGATCGCAGGCATTACAGGAGTTTCTTTATGCCTTTACTTCCTTGACTGTACCCGCAGGTTTTCTGATCGATCATACGGAATATTATAGCGCTGCAGGATGCTTCCGCCAAGACTTTCAACCGTTTTTCTATCAAGTACCAACTGGAATCCATTTATATCTTCAATAACATGAAACTCCTCACGGTTATTTTCAAAGGCATTTACCAGGTCAGCCATTGTTGAGATATTACGGCCATTAACCCGTTTTATGACAACATTGGAAACAGCATGGTAGCCAATATTGATCTCGTCGGCAAGAACCTTAACCAAAATAATCGCTTCACGCATTTCCGGCGTCGGTTCGCTGTTCAGGTACATCGACAGAAGATCTTTCGGGGCGTTGATAGACCAGTCACGTTCAGTACCATACTCTTCCAGGTAGTTGCGCGTAAGCGGCTCAAATAGCAGGCCTCCGGCAATAAAATAGGTAGCTGGCTGGTCATATTGTTTGTTTGCGACTACACGCTCAAAACCGATATGGCGGTTTAGATTTACAACAATGTCCGATATTTTCCCATAGCGACTTATCTTTAACGACAGCTTCTCGTTCATTTGCTTCTTTTGCCATGCATAGCCAAGATACGTCCGCTCACCCTTGCGGAAAATAATTGTGCCGTCATTTTCCACATCATTATCATCAACAGATAAAATGATATCATCCGGCTTTAACAGCTTTTGTGCAGGGGAGTCAGGATATACTTTAGTAACCATTACCCCGGTGCGGTTGGGGGGCATTTTAAATTTACGGCGAAGGTCCGGATTTTCCATCTTCTGCAATTTAATGCCCATTTCCGGAATGCCGTCAAAATGGTCGCCGGTAACGTCCGTAAGAAAATTCTGAATGACCGGTGATGGAACCATGTAGCCAATATTTTCTATATTTGGACCGTACAACCCCTGGAATGCAATACCAACAATCGTTTCTCCCATTATAACGGGTCCGCCACTGTTTCCGGAACTGATTGGAGCATCAATCTGACCCGCAAGAAGATTGACCTGACTGTGAGCATATTCAAGATGCTCCACGCGGGATACGATTCCCTCGGTAATTGAAAGCGTGTCACCGCCATCCGGATAGCCGAAAACAGCTACTTTATCACGCACTTTTGGAAGTTCCCCGATACTAAGTGGAGAACTCCCCGTAAAGAAATCCGGATCATCAACTCTCAGTATGGCAAGGTCACAATCGTGTCCAACAACTTCTATCCTGGCGGTATATTTTTTTGCCTGACCGGCACGCCTCACCTGCACAAAGGTCTGATCACTGACAACATGTGCATTGGTAAGAATTCTATTGCCGGAAATAATGCAACCGGACCCCTGGTTCAGTCGTTGTCCCGTTGTCTGCCAGGGTTCGTGGTAATTATATCTGTTTGACACAACATAGATCTTTACAACAGAATCCTTGACTTCAGCCAGGGACTCCGTAGCGAAAGAGAAAAAAATTGCGGCAACTAATATGGTGAGGAATAATGAACCGGAAGCAGGCAGAGAAAATCTTACAAGAATCTTTAGCCAAAGAAGTGCTGAGGGGATGCGGAGTATGTGCTGTCGTTTGAATAGCATCATGCTGGAAGTATGATGCTATTTGATCTGGTAAAACGGTTTCCTGAGGTCATCTTTAACGGTCTGCCCTTTGTCCGGACCACCGTAAATTCTGCTGTACACGGTTTTTGTTTCTCCGGTTGCGGTGTCGACAATGAAAGCGCCTACTCCGGCTGCATTGTTGCCAAGTTGGGAACTCCACGCAGATATCTGGTACCGACCGTAATTTGGTGGGCCGACATCGGTAGCCCCCAAAATTATCAGTAAAAAAATGCCACATGCCAAGCCTAAAGAAAAAATTGCAAACTGTTTAGCCATCGGCGTTTCCTTTTATATTGCGGACTTGTAGATTGTGCTACGGTGCTTTTTTATTTTTCTTTGCCGCTGCGTTCTTTTTTGGTTCAACAAAATCATTCTTCTGCGCGCCAAGCCCCTCTACCGTAATAACGGCTGCCTCACCAACAACTCCTTGCCCAACAACATCGGCAAAATCAGCAAGACTCAGGGACATTTTGACAAATGCATCGCCATCATCAGACCAGCCGTAACTTGTAACTTCTGCCAGGAACAGAGTAGCCATAACTTTGGTCTTGATAACATCCGATGTAAGAATAAAATTTTCCACCTTAGTCTGGCTTTGAAGCGTAAAACCGACCAGCTGCTTGGCCAGTTGCTTATAGGCATCGACTTCGGCAGCACGCAAGGCCATGAGAGGCCCTGCAGAACCAGGCGTGGAAGTGGCAAAGCCTACCCGGCGAAAAACCTTGCCTTTCAGGTCAATGACCTCTCCGTTGATATTGGTGATATTGGGCAAACTGACTGACGCAGTGATTTTAGCCACATCTTTCTTTGCGTCATAGACAATATCATCAAACTTGATTCCTTTTATCTGAGCTTCTGTTTTAGTTTCTGCACTACCGGTAAAGCCTGCCGCCATCATATCGGTTACCGATTCTGATGCGCGAACTTTGAGGCCGTAAATAGACTCAATAATTCCCCTTTCGGCAACTACTTTAGCAGCATTTATGGTCATCATTTTTTTGTTTCCCGCAAAACTTGTGGAGCTCAGGCAGAAAACAATGGCCAATGCCAAAACTGTTGATACAGCAAGCAGACGTTTAAGAATCATTTTGAGTCCTCATTGGAATTTTGTGGGAGCAAAGAATTCTCCCTTTGGTAGAGTATATCATCCTCTTTGGTAGACGGCTGAACATATGAATCATTTTTGCCTGTAGAACCCGGGTCTGCAGGCTTGGCTGGTGCAGCAGGCACCACCTGAAGCTCAATGATTTCTATTTCTTTTTTGCCGTCCTTCGTGGATATATTCGCTTTTAAATGTACCTCGCCGTCCGATGGCAGGTCCGGTATTTTGCCTACTGCTTCCTTGTTAAGTTTATCGAGTTCAACGATATTTTTCTCAACCATCTCCTTATTGCCCCCATACACAATTCCTGCGCTGAGAGCAATAAGTAAAAAGCATCTGGCAACTGAAATGATGCCGCGGTTGTAACTGTCACCAATCGTTATCATTTATTATCCTACCGACTTTGCCGGTAACCGGCATTCCGCCACCCTGGGCCGGTGCCTCCGGTGCAGTATTTTTCTCTGCGGCAGCTTTCTTCGGCTCAGCATTTTTCTTGGCCGGTTTACTCTGAGCCGCTGCAGGCTGTGGTGCCGCCTGTGGAGCTGGCTCGGGGGCAGGAGCTTGAGCTGCTGTTTGCGTCTGGGACTGCTGAATAAAGTTTGTCAGAGTTACGCGCCGTCCCAATGTTTTTTCATCGATAGGTATTGAGATATACAGTTCAGAGAACGTATCAACGTCAATGCCGTTGTTTTCGGGCACGAAAGCTGGTTTTTTTTGTTTCAGTGCTGCAAGTGTTGTCTGGTCCAATGTTCCTGTTGGCGTTACCTCAAAACCCTGGAGGTACAGCCACTGCTGGGCCATATAAATACGCGTGGCATCGTTCATGCGGTAATAACTTTTTTTCAGGGCACTTACGACGACATCATCCGGTTGGGCATCATCGCCGAGCAAGCGCCAGTATGGAAGGACAAGATGCTTGCCGACCATTTGAATCATACTCATTTCGACAAGAAGTCTTACGGCTGCATGTCGTCCCTGAACTTTTTTCACTGAACCTTTGCGGCCGAAAGTAGGTCCAAAAAGAGTAATTCCGACTTCCTTCTCGGCCAGGGCCTTGGTCACTTCCATACTGTTGACCGTATTCATTCGAGGAATTCCGGCCATGGTTTTAAAATCTAGGAGGTTAAAGTCCAGGGTGATTCTGGCAAGTCCTGTTTTTGACCCCTCACCATAATCGATTCCCAACTTGTTCGATGGTAAAAAGCTTGGTAGGCCCTTCACTTCGGCTTCTATGCCAACATCAGTGTTGGCGCCACGTGTTACCAATCCTCGGTCAAACTCGGTAATTCCACCTGATATGACAACATCGGGGATGAGTTTTTTATCGAAGTTAGAATAACCGGTCACCATCTGATTCTGAATAAAGGCGGGGTCATAGGGGATAAATGTAACATTGCCGCCGATCGAGTTAAGAACGCTCTTGATCATTTCAGTAATGTCACGTGGGATCTCGCCACCGGAAGCACCGGAAGTGCCGGTATTATCTCCAACCGGGTTACTTTGTATCTTCAACGCACCGGTGTCATATATCTCAGACATTAGTCCCAGATTGCGCAGAGCCTGGGAATATGTCGTCACTTTTTGAGCCGGCAGTGTTTCGGTTAGTTGTACATCAACTTTGTTGGGGTCTATTGTCGCGCAGGAATTGCAGACGAAGAGCAGTGTCGACGTTAACACTATACGCGCGCCTACCTTTCGTAGAGGTAACCGGAAATGTATCATAAAATCCTCTCGTAAAAAATAATTGCAACGCATAAAGCGGAGAAGTCATATTGAATGGTTTAAAGCTTTGTACTACTTTGTTGTATTTACTTTATTGCCTTTACTTTCATCAAGGATAATGATGTCACCCCTGACATTGCTTCCTGCTCCTAAGACAACGCTATTCATGTTGGCATCGCCACTCTTGCCCTGCATGGAGCCGGACGAACCGCTCTTGGCCTTCATTTTGAGAAATTTTACGTTGTGGTCTTTCTGTCCCAGTTCATCATCCTTGTCAATCGAATCATCAGTCGCTTTTGAAATTTTATCTTCCAAATCGTCGTTTGCCAAAACAAGACCCGGTTTGGAGATGAACAGCAACGCAAAAAAAAGTAGTAATAGTTTTCTCATACAATTCTCCACTATCGCCTGGAATTGACATGGCAGCCTGATCTGTCGTACAGACCAGGCTGCCATAAATCAGTTACTTAATGCCTACAGAACCCATGTTAGCATCATTACCCGATCCGATTGCTACGTTAGCTGAACCGGAGTTGACCGACTGATTAAGAACGGTGCCTTTAACAGTTGAATTTTCAATGCCAACCGAGCCCATATTGGCATTGTTGTTCTGGCCGATTGCAACGTTAGCGGAACCGGAGTTCACTGACTGGTTAAGTACCGTGCCCTTGACATTGGAACCACTGATGCCGACTGAGCCCATATTCGCTTTGTTACCCTGTCCGATTGCTACGTTAGCTGAACCGGAGTTGACTGATTGGTTTAAAACTGTGCCCTTAACATTTGATTTGTCAATGCCGACAGATCCCATATTAGCCTGATTATTTTGTCCGATAGCCACGTTGGCGGAACCGGAGTTGATCGACCGATTAAGAACTGTACCTTTGACGGTGGACTGGTTGATGTCAACCGAACCCATGCTTGCCTTGTTGCCCTGTCCAATGGCCACGTTGGCAGAACCGGAGTTTACGGACTGATTAAGTACCGTGCCCTTGACATTGGAACCACTAATGCCGACTGAACCCATATTTGCTTTGTTGCCCTGTCCAATTGCCACATTCGCGGAGCCTGCGTTAACCGACTGATTAAGTACCGTGCCTTTGACAGTGGAATTCTCTATGCCGAGGGATCCCATGTTTGCCTTGTTATCCTGCCCGATCGCAACGTTTGCAGATCCGGTGTTTACGGACTGATTGAGTACCGTGCCCTTGACATTCGATTCGGCATAGGCCAGCGCGGACCCAAGTGACAACATTCCTGCAAGCATAATGACAGACTTTTTCATAATAAAACCTCCATACCTTTGAGTTTTATGGCCAATATATGGTCATATTTGTTGATTTGATACACACACAGCTAGCAATTAATCGGGGTTGTTACGGACTACTTTTTGATTACAGAACCCATGTTAGCGTTGCCAAGACCAAATACTCCGACCGCAATGTTTGAAGAGCCAACGTTGTTAGACTGGTTGATGATATTGCCCTTTACGGTCGTACCTTCAATTGCCACCGATCCCATGTTAGCTTCCACCCCGGCTCCAATTGCCACATTTGCTGCGCCAACATTGTTTGACTGGTTAACAATCGTTCCATTCACTCTTGAATTCTCGATACTAACCGACCCCATATTGGCTTTTGCACCGGCTCCGATAGCAACGTTTGCTGCTCCAATGTTGTTTGACTGGTTAATTACGGCTCCTTTTACGTTGGAGTTTTCGATGCCGACCGACCCCATATTGGCTTTGTTGCCCGAACCTATCGCAATGTTCGCAGCACCAATGTTGTTGGAATTATTAATTACAGTGCCGCTCACACTTGAATTTTCAATGCCAACTGACCCCATGTTGGCCTTGTTGCCGGATCCGATTGCAATGTTTGCAGCGCCTATGTTGTTGGACTGATTTACTACCGTGCCGGTTACATTTGAGCTTCCAATGCCAACCGACCCCATATTTGCTTTGTTGCCAGAACCGATTGCAATATTAGCGGCACCGATGCTGTTTGACTGGTTAACAACGGTACCCTTCACTTTTGAATTTTCAATAGCAAGAGAACCCATGTTGGCTTTATTGCCAGAGCCTATTGCAATATTTGCAGCACCAATATTGTTGGACTGGTTAATAACCGTACCTTTTACGTTTGAGTTTTCAATAGCTACAGAGCCAATGTTAGCCTTGTTACCGGCGCCGATTGCTATGTTGGCTGTACCGATGCTCGTGGATTGGTTTATTACCGTGCCATTAACATTGGACTCGGCATAAGAAAGAGTCGATCCGGTCAGCAAAAGTCCGGTTAACATAAGTACAATATGTTTCATATTTTCTCCTCCTTTGCCTTTGTATATGCCACCAGCTGTGTAGACTGCATTGTAAAACAACGTACTCCGCTGATTCCATGTTACATTCTCTTCATGCTATAAGCAAGTATTATATTTATATAGTGATTATAACTATTTGTATCCAATTTTGGTTGTATTGTAAATGACGTATTC
>Ga0118677_10006497_pt1 | contig 19760 bp, 21 predicted proteins | sample AliMusrvi5mmetaG_FD_86154 | JGI IMG/M metagenome (GOLD analysis project Ga0118677, IMG submission 86154)
CATCCTGTGCAGCGGTATTCCCACCTGTATAGCCCTGTCCACCAGCCCAACTTCCTGCACCAACAGCCTCTTCAATCGCACCACCCGCTATTCCACCGGCAACCGCACCGCCAAGCGCATACCAACCCCAATTTGCCCGGTCGGTTTCGTATCCGTAAATACCGCCGATTGTAGCGCCAACTGCTGCCCCGATTATCATTCCCCAAAACTCACCGTTAGGATCGATAAAGTTTACAGGATCCCCACCACAGTAAGCGTATGTGTTCCAGTCCTGTTCAAGCGGGTCACTGCTTGCAAACATGCCAATTTCCGGATCATAATACCGAGCCCCAAAGTAATTCAGCGCAATTCCCGTATAGACAACAGGCTGCGTGCTAATCTTTTCAACCTGCATTATCGACAACAGAGAACTATTCTTGATATTCGTTTCCGAAGCAGATAGCGTAAACAAGATATTCTCATTATCCCCCACCTGATAATTAGTCCCTACCAGATTGGCGGTATAGCTGACTGTTTGCGTGGAAGTTGGCCCTATAAAATCAAAAGTGATTCTCACCATGTCATAATGGATAGGTCCTGTTTCAATATTTTCATCCGTAAAATCCCAATCAAACAGAGGACAACCATTCGCATCGACTCGCCCATTGCTAACTGCATTCATTGTGACCGTATGATTCAATCCCGGCAGTGTACTTCTTGTGCCCTTGTATTGAAGCGTTGCTTGCACGCTTGTTGCGCAATTTCCCGCATCAGGCAAATGACTGATATCGGTTACGTGAAAATGAAAAACAGCTTTTCTTCCTATTGGCGTCACCGTAGTTACCGGCCCCTCGGTGTCATATTCCTTAGTTGTAAACTTTTCCCTGGTGGGCTCTGCGGTGGTCACGCCGATGGGAAGTTGAGTCATGACTCCATATGATTCTTCGGTGTCATAGCTCCTCCCCAAAGCCATGGTCAAAAAACACCCCATGAAGCTTATCGCAAAATCCTGCGTGGTCTTCGGGGTGGTGGGTTCGGGTGTAGGTGCGGTCATAGTTTCCATGCTAGAAAATTTAGTATTCCGCAACATATTTGCCTATGATTTTAACTCTTTTCCCGATTCTCTTTTCTGGCTTCTTTCTTCATTCTCCCCTTCTCGCTCCTCGCTACTCGCTTCTCACTACTTTTTTCTCCCCCTTCCCCCGTGGATGCTTCCCGGCTATGACCTTTGCCAGATCCTGCCGATTTACAGCCGTATACAGCTGGGTGACGGCAATGCTCTTATGTCCAAGAAGCTCCTGCAGGACTCGGATATTGCAGCCGTTCTGCAACATGTGCGTTGCGCATGCATGACGTAATAAGTGCGGCCTGATGCCGATATTATGTGTAAAGATGCAGGATACTCCCGAAGGCGCGAGACGCTTCCCGGTAATTTTGGACACAAGCAACGGCCCGCGATTATTCTGCCTGTCAACCAGATAGTCGCGCAATAAATCCAATGTGACTTTCGTCAACGGAACCACCCGTGTCTTGTTGCCCTTGCCGGTCACCTGTGCGGTCTTGTTTGTATAGTCCATGTCCTCGCAGCACAAGGCTGCAAGCTCGCTCCTTCGTAAACCGGAACCATAGGCAAGCTCCAGCATAAGCCGGTTGCGTAAAGAAGTATATGGCGAAGTTTTCTTCAGAACGTCGCAAAGGGTTTCTATTGCCGCACGTCCCGGAACTTTCGGCGGCCTGCGCTTGTCCCAGCTGCGTAATTGTATGCCTGCGGCAGGATTCTCATACAACAGGAGCAGGTCGGCGTTGTATAAAGAGTTATGTGGAAGTCGCAAACAAAAAGACTAAAGGAGGACACCCCACAGCAAAGCCTATAGAACTCTACAAATGGTTGATAGAGCGATACTGTCCTCCTAATGGAATGGTATTAGATCCGACCTTTGGATCTTGCAACTCAGGTATGGCGTGTAGAGAACTTAGTCGCAACTATATTGGTATTGAGATGTCTAAGGTTTTTTTTGACAAGGTTAAGTAGATGAAGTTAGTGTCGTTTCAACGCTCAGATAATCCAGATAAGAAATACAAAGTGCAAGTAGAAATTAGTTTAGGACATATTCACACTATACACTTTGGCGACGCTCATCTCAAAGACTACACACTATACCCAGCAACAGAACGCGAAGACCACAAGAGACGCTACTTAGCACGTCATCACCCTACGGAACACTGGAGCGATCCCTCGACGGCCGGATTTTGGTCGCGTTGGGTGTTATGGAACAAGCCTACAGTCAGTGCGTCCTTGGCTGACACACGCTTAAGGTTTGGTCTATAAAAAATATGTAAGTAAAGTAGATGGTTGTTAAGTTTCAAGTTCCCGAGATAGAAAGTAAGACAATAGCAGACAGCACTAAGAAACTCTATATTACGCAACTTAACAAACTGGCGAAACAAGAATGGAATACACCTGAAAAATTGCTTGAAAACCAAGCCGAGATCGTTAAGTTTATTGAGGAACTGCATCCTGGTAAAGACAGCGACGAGCTAAGACAAAAGAAACGGGTTATGATGTCGGCCGTATTCTACGTATTAGCGGACACAGACCACAAACACAAAGATACTTTCTACCAATACTTTCAAACCATATCACCACTGCCGTCCGATACGTGGACGCCTCGAGCAGACTACCTCAAGTTAGTTGGTGCTACTAAATAGTTCACACCTCCACTTTTCTCCAATCCATCGCGGGAATAAGATAGTGCTTCTGCCCCCAATTGTTCGCCTCAACTTCATACTTAGAAAAGATTTCCTTATCATACTGCGTCATAAACAACTCATCAGTAGCTTCAAAGTAATAAAAGTATACAATAGTTTTATTAGTTTCAAAGGCCTTGCAGTAAGGCAAAAGCCACTTGTCAAAACTATCAGGCTTGTAAGGTGCTCTACGACCCTTCAACTCAACAAGGAAATGATCTCCTTCAAAATCTACTTTATCATAACGCCCAGGAGTTTTGTTTAACTGTTCCCCTAATATAGACGACAGCCGGGACTGTAAGCGGTTCTCAAGTTCAATACCCCACGCTCTGCCGGACATCTTAAGATTGTTTCTAAACTACACCAAGGAAATTATTCCGAGTGATCTGCGTTTTTAAAAGATGATTACAAATGCGACAGTGGAAGTAGTCTGTTATAGTCCAGTTGTAATCAGGTATGCGGATGTAGTCGTCTATATGATAATTTGTAGCATTACACTTTTTGCACTTGCTACGGTATTTGATTTCAAATCGTTTCCTGTAGATATTGTATTTGAAAGGATAAATCTTGATTACTTCACAGTCTTCCATCTGACCGGGACTACGAAAAAACTACAAAAAAAGAGGGCTTCATTTCCTGCAGTGCTTTTGTCCTTGCTTCTATCTTGAGTTTCTTTTCATACATCTTCATACAATCGCGACACCATACAACAGGCTCAGGATGGATCTTGTCAAAGTGCTTGATTTTTACGAACTGCTTTTTGATCTTATCTTCTCCACACAATTGACAAATCGGCATCTCTATTGAATAGTATAGTTTACTTGTTTGTATAATAACCAAGTCAATAGTTTGATTAGGCGTGTTTTAGCGTCGCAGTCTGGAACATTTTGAGCCAACGCCAAGCAATCTGTAAGGTGTCTTATGTTAGTATCCATCTACTAAACACTACTATTTTTTAGGACAGCAACCACCATACTCTTGAGGTTCAGTATCCCAGTTCAAGTGGGACGTTGTTTGCAAGTGTTCTCCTTTACCTGTCTTCTTATCTACTGAAAAATAATGAAAGCCTTGGTTGTCATATATCTCAAAGACTTGATGCTTAGCGTAATTCAAAACCCGTATATCTCTTGATTGAGACGATACAAGTCTACCAAAGACTTTGAGTATCTCAGTTCTTATCATCAATATATTGAGTCAAAAGAAAAAGATTAAGTAGAATGCCGTATCACCTCGAGCTTGGCTCTTCGGGTCATAACTTTCCTGTTGGGAAGGGGATTGTTGTCAACACTCAGACAGGACAACACTTCTCAGATCATCCTATACCTGTTGAAAGGGCAAAGAAGCAGATGCGTCTACTTGAAGGTCTGGAACACGGCACTATCAAACCAAAACGAAGTAAAAAGTAGATGGACGAGAACACTATAGCCACGGCCGGTCTTTCTTCTACGGGTGTTGCAATAGTCCTGATACTCTACAAAGTGTTTCAAGCAATTAAGGGAAAACGATTAGTCTCCGACTGTTGCGGTAAGCAGTCAGAGGTTGGTTTTGATGTCAAAGAGTTTCCACCAACACCGACGACCACCGAAAAAGTTAGTGTAGTAGTAGAAGCAAATGCGGTCAAAGTTCCTCAAGGGCGAAGCGAAACAAATGGCGTTGGCTCGTGAAGCACAGCCTGAATACAGAGAACTTGTAAGAAGGCAAGAGCCTTTTGTTCCGAGTTATGGAGCAAACCCCCGCACGGGAATACTACCAGGAGCAGGACAGCCAAGACGCCCTATACGTCGCCCAAGGAATGATATTGGACGGGCAAGAGGAGCATACAGACCGAGATCTAACGCGGGGGCTGGTGGGGGTGAGCCAAGTAGTAGCAGTAGTGGTGATGAAACCCCTGTAAGCAGACACGGACAAGGACGCGTTCGCCTTGGGGCTATTCCTCCGCACCTTATGAACCCAGCACAACTAAACCCCCCTGGTGGTTTACGTATGGAATACACTGAGCGGTATAGTAGGCGAACTCCTATGATGAACTCAGATGAAGCCAATAGGCTGATACGTGAAAGAAATCCCCGTCTGCCTATAAATCCCCGTATGTCTATGAGGAACTCAGATGAAGCCACGAGGCTAATGCGTGAAAGAAATCCTCGTCAGCCTATAAATCCCCGTCTGCCGGTTGTCCCAAGGGCACACCGCACAATTGAGGAGATCTTTGAGGATGCAAAGGCTGAGAAGGAAGAGAAGAAACAGGCCAAGGTAGAGATCCGAAATATGTTCCTCGACAAGCAAGAGCCTCTAAAACCTGGGACGGTAGAGGAGCGTATGGCGTTCAGGGCAAGACTGAAGGGAATGAGTCTATTTCCCAATACTTTCAACGCCCCGATGATTTTACAGGGATACTAAGTCTCATAATCGTAAACCAATCATTTTATAGCCTTACTATAGAATGTCTGCTTTACCCAACGAAACAAACATCAACCCGTTCGTTCCTCTATATCTTTCTAACGGTTCAGTTGGTGTAAATGTTGGAAACCCTACGACTACCTCTTTAGTCATAAACAGTTCACCGATCTTAGGAGGCAAAGCAGGGTTAGTCGATATGACAAATCTTGCCTCTAAAACAATTGCTGACACAAATATTACTGCAAACTCAGTCATCTTACTGAAAGCATACAGTGGCGGAAATACTAATAACAGTCCCTGCTACTACACAGTTCAAGCAGGAGTTTCCTGGACGCTGTATACAGGTCTACCGTTTGGTGGAGCGACCACAATTTTTGCTTATTTTATTGTCGCTTATTAGATATGTCTTTCCAGCAAACAGTATCAACTCTTTCGGGTGCTTGTCCTTCAGAAGGGTATACGGGTGTCAGTCTTCAAACCAACGGTCTAATACCCGCGACCCTTACGCCTCTTTATACAACCGGCTTCTTACCCAACACAAACGCTCAAGCCAGTTTTAGCACTATTCAAGTCGCCAATTATATTACGAACAACGGAGCAAAGCAACCTTTCGGTTCGTATAAGTGGGGGGCTTTATCAACTTTAGACACATACACTATTACAAACTCTAACATAACCCCGAACTCATTATGGTTCGCAACATCTGACACTGCAGGGAACGCCAATAGTTTTCCGTCTAACACGTATCTAATCAGCACGGGCAACGGTGTAATGGTGGCTCAAGGGAACGTAGCTTCTGGTATAAGCACGACCTTTTTCCTCGCCCAGTATTAGAATGTCAGCACTACCCCAACAGACCAACATCAACTTTTTACAGCCCCTTTTTCTACAATCAGGCGGAAACCCAACGTTTACCAGCCTGTCTACACTGGGGGCACTGGTTGGAACAACTCAAGTAGCCAATAAATATGGTATTGTGGCTATTGTTGCGTCAAACACTTCCGTTGCTAATACCAATATCACAAGCAACGCAAATGTCATCCTTACTGAGAAAGATGTTCCGTCGGCAGGTATTCCGCCTTATGTCATTCTAAACCCTGGAACTGGTTTCAATATTATAACACCAAACTACGGTTCAGCGGGGTCTATGGCGTATTATATTGTCAACTATTAGATAGAATGTCAGGCACAGATGTCCGCCTACCAAGCACGGCAAACTTCTTGGTTGATAGTTTAGATCGTGCTAATCCGGCGACTACGACGAGTCAATCGTTTTCAATTGTCAGTAATCAGTCGCTAATGAATGGTTTTTTTACCCGTCTTGCAGTCTCCGAGGTGATGCTTGACTATGGTGTCCCGAATATACAGGCGGTCTTTGGTAATAGCACGATTACAGTGGCCGTCTTAGTAAATACAACTTGGACTAACTACAGTGCTACAATCACTGACGGGTTCTATACTATAGCAAACGCCCTGACCGCCGTTGTGTCAGCACTCAATACAGCCACGAGCGGTGTCGCTACGTGGTCTATTGTGAACTCAGCAGGAAGTGCTTACGTGCAAAACCCTACAGCAACCTCAACAAATAACGCAACTGCAACACCCAACAGTATAACACCCTCAGTCCAGTCAGGCCTTCAGTATGCCTATCTCAAGGTTTCAGGCTCTAACGTAAACAGTTTTCTAATCACGCAAAGCACGACTGGTGTTCTGAACTTAGGTCAAGTCCTTGACTTCCCTTCAGTCCCGTATCAATCAGTAGCTTCGTCTTATTCTGGCGGATCAACAACCCTGCCTTGCGTATCACCGTCTCTGCTGGGTGTTCGCTACGTGGATATTGTCTGCAACAATTTAACCTATAACCAGGCACTCAAGGACACAAGCACCAACCAATACAAGAAGGACGTTCTTTATCGCTGGGTATTAGCGTGGGGTGATAGTCATCAGTTGCTATATGACTTCTACAACTATCCAATCTTACAAGGCTATACACCTTTTAGATGCATACGGCAGATTGGCTTTCCCAAACAAGTCCGTTGGTCTCCTAATATGCCTATCGGCAATTTAACATTTGAACTCTTTATGAATGGCGGTTCAGTTCTGCCTACACAGCCTGGAAACGGTGTCCTCTCGAGTTGCGAGTATCAAATGAATCTATTAGTTTCTGAAGTATAAGTAGAATGATAGAGTTTATCAAATCACTAAAAGATATGCCTAAAGAGCGGATTTTAAAGGTAAGACACCAATACGCTTACGAATATGATCTATTACAAGAAGAACACGATTGGGCGAACGCTTTGTTGAGATTAAGATATATTGAAGCGATTGACTTCTTCCTTCACGGTTGAGCCACTGCACCATTCTATTCTTTGGTTTTAGTAAAATCAAAGAAGGGAATAAAAAAAAGCCCCAGTCCGAAGACTGAGGCTAATAAATTACTTTAATCTTCCACGAACAAACTGCCCTTTGACTCTTCCAGTCTCTTGATGTAGATATAGAACACGCCCTTTGATAGACGCTTGTTCTTGATTTCATTAAAGGTCATTAGACGAGCAAACTCGTTATTACATATATCATCCTTAGTATCTGACTTGTAAGTCATATACAATTCTGAAGCCTTAATCATATCATCTTTGTTGTCAGTAATCTCGTAGTTGTTGGAAAGCCAGGCCTCAATAGGATTGTTTGACGCGATATACTCCTTAGACGCATCAGCGACCCACTTACTGCGGGGAGTGTAATCGCCCTCAACAAGGATATTCTTGCAACCACCCTCGACCCACTTGGCGTATAGATCAATAAGTAAACTAATTGTAGCATTTCGCATATTAGTCGGCTTTACGAACTGCTCCTTGACGAGCGGATCACCGAGACGGTGGCTCTTGTCCTTGACTTCCTCTACGAACTTGAAAGGAAACGGAGTAATATCAATACGACGCTTAACACCTTGGTCTACCTTGATCTTGGGAACGTGATTGGCTAAGAGGAATAGGCCAAACTGAGGGCGGAACTTAATTGCGGAGCTATACTGATTGCGTGTAGAGATTTCGTCGTCGCCAGTTAGTTCCTTGATAAAACCCGCCTGTAGAGTTGCACTTGCCTCGGGTTCTGAGGAGAAGACAAGGCGTTTACCCTTGGACTGAGCCAGTGGGGAACAGGCTTGATCCTTATTCTTTTCTGCCTGTGTTAGGACAGCGTTGGGAAACGTGTGGAAGTAATTTCCAAAAGCACCCTGTATCATATCCCTAAAGACACCCTTGCCGTTCGAGCCAATACCCGTCCAGATATGAAAACGCTGAAAGCGACTTTGACCGTTGCCGTCCAAGTGTAGGGCAATTGTATTGAGAATATATGTCGCGGTGTCCTTGCTGTCCCAAATCTTTTCTACAAAGCCAAAGACCTTCTTCTTATCGTCCTCAGACACTTCCTCTGGGCTTTCATACCCAGTCGTAAGGCTGACCCAGTCTTGAGGCTGAATGTCCCTGTATTCGCACTTTTCTAAGTCATAGCACCGCCCATTACTAAACGCAAACACGTTGCGTGTCTCGTCAATCTTTGTCAGTAGATCAACTTGGGTATAGAGTGCAGGTAAGAAGGCCACAATACCTTCACAGAAGCTACGATTGCCTATCTGTTGCTTAAATTGTAGAAGAGCCTTGACCTTCTTCTTCATTAGCGGATCTTCAGACCGCATATCCAAGCAAGGCGTATGGTCTTGAGCCAAGTCCGTCAGAGTGCGGTGGATGTCGTTGATAAGTCCGTTGGGGGTCTTCTTGTTGTAATAGTCCCAGGTGTTGTGCTTGTTAAGAGCATACCAGCCAACATCAGCGTTGTAGGCGTAGGCATTCGGCTTGAGTTGGTGGAAATAGTCAGCAACCCCCGCGTGATTGAGGTTGAAGAGAACATCAAAGAAGTCGCTACGCTTCTTGACAAGTTGATGATACTTAGTGGGGTTTTCCTGCTTAACCCAGAACCAAAGAGTGCCTTGACACACCTTAGTTGTAGCAGGTTTGAAGGTCTTCCACTGCTTCTCTACCGACTGCTTATCGTAATTAGAAGCCCGTTTAGAAGCCTTATCCCAGACTGCTAAGGGCTGACCTTCGTGGAAGCAGATCAATCCAGTCTTGACCCAATCAGTAAAGTTTTCTAAGTGCTTCTTGTCTATTGCATCCAGCAGTTCAGGGATGATGCTCGGCTCATCCGAAACTTCAGAAGAGATCACACTGACTGCCTTCTCAGGCTCAGGGTCTTCAGAGACTTCCTTGACAGGCTTGGGCTTGACTGCCTTGACTGTATCGCCCCAGAGTTTGATAGATAGGCAATACTCATACGCCTCGTCAGAAATTGTATTAAGTTCCTCGTCTTCAAAAGGATATTGTATGAACTTGTATTCTACCTTTTCACTGGGTTCGCCAATTTCCTTCTCAATAAAGTAGTGTGTAGGCTCTGCAAACAAGAAGCCACCCTCGGCCTTGACATCAATCTTGAGACTGGCGTTGACTGTAGTCTTAATTTCTTTGTCGTCCAGCTTGAAGAGGTAATGAAAGCCCTTACGCGTCTCTTGCTTCATATTACAGCAGTCATCGAGGAGGCTCATCAGGTGCTTGGCCTCAGGAAGACTGGGGTCATCAATATCAATACCGAAACAGCCGGACTTAGAGCCAGTGTGTAAGGCATACATATTGCGGTTGTCCCTGAACTGACCGCCCTTAGGATACTTCTCAGATGCAAACCAAGAGCCACCGTCAAAGCCAGGGGTCTTCTTGCCTTTCTTCTGCCCGTGTTTGTCAGTTGTAAAAGTGTAATCCAGAGTGCCGGAGGACAGAACAAAACCGAGGCGTTGGTAGATTGCGAAAATTGGGAGCGACTCAAACATTTGTTTCTAAATAGTATTTAGAAATAAATCTTTAGATAGGGAGCGTTCAATTTTTCTCGGGGGGGGCTTTAAGCCGGGGGAGTAGCCTCCTCCTTAGCCTTCTTCTCTGCATATTTCGCCTTACGCTTCGCGGAGATCTCTTCCTTGTGTGCGTGATAGTAAGCCAGGGCGTTCTCGTAGTTCTTCTTCTTGCCCTCGGGGGTCTTCACATACCGTCTTTGGTATTCGCGACGAGCTTCCTTGGTGCGTTCAATATATTCCTTTGCACTAACATATTGTGCGACCAGGTTGCTTAGTGCGACATCACCGAAATTAGTCTTGATGATTAGTGTCTCGAGGCTCATTTTCTGCTTCTACTATATAGTAGATATAAAACTTTAGGTCATATCCGTTAGTGTAGGCAGTATAGGCGAAATCCAAGACTTTCTTATAAATTGATTTTTCTGGGGAATAAAAAAAGTCTTGGATTTGGCCTACATTCCTACTTTTCAGCGTTCATCCCCAATCAAATCAAGCAGTTTCTGTAGCTTCTCCGCCTTTGACATACCAGCACCCTTGGGCGTAGCCTTTACCGCAGGGACACGCTTGGGGGACTTGAAGCCGTTGTCTTCAGGGGCAACAGGGAACTCGGAAGCCTTTGCCTCCTTTACATTCTCCACAGCCGACTTGATCTTCCCCTTACTCGGGTGGACTGACGGAACGACTGCAGACGCGGGGGTCTCTTCGCGATACATCTTCAGACGCTGGATCTCGGCGGAGACATCGGCCGTTCGCATCCGCGATACAGGCTTCACACTTTCCTTGCGGAGGGCACGTAATTCTTCCTTCAATTCCTTAGCAGAGGGCATCTCGTATATTCTACGCATACAAAAAAAGCGTGTGTAGATTTAGACAGCCGAGCCTATTGGGTATTTTCCTGTAGTAATCCAGTTGAAATTATATGTGCCTGTTGTTGTTGCTCTACAGATTATGTTAAATGAGTTTGATCCACTGATTTCAACAGCGTAAGATAAAACACCAGGATAGTAAACATTCGTAGTGGCTTCTGATGATGTGGCGACTACAAAATACGTGGTGTCTTGATAAGCGTAATCTAACAATATTGATACATCAAAAGGGTCAGTCGTATCACTTACTACAACACGGGCAGTGCCTCCTTGTGTCAGCGGTATAGGTGCTGATATTGCTCCTGAATAACCAGACGGTTGAGCGGTATAGTTTAGTTGGGCGTTGCTGTCAAGAGAAAGAGTGCCTTGGTTTCCAGAGTTTGATAGATTGTATGTGGGGGCGTTTTTGACTACATATCCAGCCATATCCAGATCACTTGTTGCAGTGCCGACCCAGCCACCACCGCCACCGCTGACAGGAGTTCCGTTGAATGTTAGACTTGTTCCGTTGAGATTGACAACTCCCGTAGCATACAAATTGAAGTTGTTAGAACCGTCGTAGTTAAAATAGTTAGAACCGTCTTTGTATAAATTGTTTGAGCCGATTTGGAGACCAAGAGCAGAGTTGAGGACAACATTACAGCCACCCAATATAAGGGCACTCAAGCAATTGAAGTTTATGTTGTTTGAACCATCAAAATAGATATTGTTGGAGGTGCTTCCACCACTGATGGTATTAGCGTTGATGATGTTATTATTAGCCACATCAAACAGAGCCGACCCATACAAGCGAAGATTGCCTAAGAAATACGAGTTTGACGCATTAAAGTTTAACTGATTTGGATATACGCCATCTATATTAGCAGTCCCACCTGATGTGTTTAATGTGATTTTGGTAGTGTTATTTATATTGTATGTATTCATATTCAAATCAGTTGTTGCAGTGCCGACCCAAGAGGAGGGTGGAGGATATGACTGACCGAAAATAGTATTGGCTCGTAAATCGCCATATACTATAGTTGATGCATAAGACAATACTTGACGACCTACAGGGGCTGTAAGAACTATATCGCCCGTCCCTAATGTATTCAAGTTCAGATTGTAGTTTGATAGGGGTTGTAAGAGTATAGATGCTCCTTCAATATGAAGGTAGTTAGGTGATGTAATACCGTTGACTTGTATTGAAGAAGTATAGAGTTGTGTAAACGTGCTTGTGATCGCACTACTACCACCAGTAGGCAAGGGTTGCCCGTTGAAGGTTGACGCGGTTATGTCGCCACTATACCAAGCACCTCTTACGTTGTTGATTGAACTGAGCGATTGAAGTGTAATACTTCTATTAGCAATTAGACTCAAATAGTTGAGGGGGTTGCCTGAAATCGTTGATGTGTATAATGTATTGAAGGTGCTTGTGATAGGTGTATTGCTATTCAGGAACGCACTGACGTTGTAGCCGTTGAATGTTTGAGCGTTGATGTCGCCCGAAAGGATAGTGCTGACAGTATTGATATTGATATTAGGACTGACAGGGTTATTACCAAGAGTTGTAGTGTAGAGGTTCGAGAAGGTGCTTGTGATTACTGCAGGTGGTATGACTTGAGGGAATACTTGGCCGTTGATTGATGATACAACGAGTGTAGACGTATTGAGGTTGGTAAAGCTGGAGACTGTTGGTTGGTTGATTAACTGGCCGATATTATATCCATCTATTGACGATACATTCAGCGTGGAGGTATAGAGGTTGCTGAAGGTGCTTGTGATCGCTGTATTACTATTCAAGAACTGACTGACGTTATATCCGTTGAATGTTTGAGCGTTGATGTCTCCAGCAAGGATGGTAGAAGGACTATTTACGCTGAGGGCGTTGTATGCTCCCGTTTGTAAGAGAATATTGGAAGAACTATATGCGTTGATTGACGTTCCATTTAGGACAAGCGATCCAGTCGCGTTCACGCCAAGATTGGAGGAAAACGCAGGGTTGTTATTGACAGCATACGTGTATATGTTGCTAAAGGTGCTTGTAATTGGAGCAGGTTGAGGATATGATAGACCGTTGACTGAGGATAGATTCAACGCCAAGGTTGATAGAGTAGTTGCTTTGACAGTGCCTAAGGTTGCTGTAGTTCCAGAATATGATACTGCTTCAAGATTACCCGTCAAATACATATTTGATGTGTTGGCTTGAATGAGTGGAGTGTTGAAGATTATTTCTGGTGTTGCAAAGTTTATGAGTGATGTAGTAGTTTTTAAAGTTATACCGTTTGACCCTACCATTTGTATATCGGTGTCGGCTGATATAGCCATCTCGGCCGATGCGTATATATCCATACTCTTTCCGTATAGGTATGTGTCATCACCTTCAGAATTGATCTGTAGATAGTTTCCTGGTGTTGCGTCTTTGAGAAGGATTGAGTTTACAAAGAGCGTATTGTTTGTGATAGAAGAAACGGCTAAGGTGGATGCGTTAAGAGCAGTAGCTTTGACAGTGCCTAAGGTTGCTGTAGTTCCAGAATATGATACTGCTTCAAGATTACCCGTCAAATACATATTTGATGTATTGGCTTGTATGAGTGGAGTATTGAAGATCACTTCAGGCGTTGTAAAACCGACGAAACCAACCGAGGTGGAGACGTATACATTACAAGACGCATTTATATTGACTGTTGTTGTTGTGTTCTGAGTGATATTGTCAACGAACAGATTACGAGTTGTTAAGTTCGTGAAGTTGCTTGTTGCAGGTTGAGGGAAGACTGAGCCGTTGATGAGACCTGTTGAAATTGTATTCGCGTTGATGAGACCTGAATTGATGAGACCTGTTGAGATTGTATTCGCGTTGAAACTGGAAGCATATAGCGTATTAAAACTGCTTACAAGAGGCGGGTTAGGATTATAAGCAAAACCGTTGATTGACGACACTGTAAAGGAACTGGTCGCCAAGTTTTGAAAGGTGCTGACGACCTGAGTATTGGGCGGTGGGTATATTGCCCCGTTGATTGATGAGACTGTAAAAGAACTGGTCGCCAAAGTCTGAAAACTACTGATCGCATTCTGAGACGGTGGAGGATAGGCAAGACCGTTGATTGACGACACAGTCAGTGTAGAGAAGGAAGAGATCTGAGGCTGATTGATGAGTTGGTTGATCGTGTAGCCATTATAGGTGGCTGAATACATATCCCCAGAGTTGATGGTGCTGGGTGCTATTATTCTTGTAGGCAAATAGGAAGTCAAAGCAATATTACCATTTACAGAAGTCAAATAGGCACTGTTGTAAGAAGTGGCTGAGTAAGTTCCCGTTGTTGCACTGAAGTTGATATTGCTTGATGTTGTGTTTGTAAGGTTCGCGTTGGTAAGTGTAAGTGTTCCGCTTGGGTTATTGATTGATAAATTGCCTGTTGTAGCGATTGCGGGTGTTGTGATGAGTGGAGATGTAATGTTTGAGGCAACCGCAAGGTTGGACGCACTGGCGAAAGTTGTTGTTATGCTCGAGGTATAAATCGTAGAGTTTAGAATATTAGGCACATTTAGTGTCCCATTCATTATCAGATTTGATAGACCGATGATATTTCCATTCATTACAAGTTCGCTGTTGACAATCACTATAGGGGATATAAGTTCATTTAACAGGGTCAAGTTGTATAAGTTGCTTAGCGTTCCTGGGTAGTTGAAGGTCAGCGTATTTACATTTGAGATTGATGGTGCTGTCAGCGTTCCACTAAGGGCTAAGTTGCTGAGATTATTGATAGAGCCACCTGCACCAAGGTTTATAGTGCTGGTTAGAATACTGCTGGTGTTTAGAGTGTTGGTGTAGACGTTGGACGCGTATACATTCGTGAAGGTAGATGTTAGATCGTATATGGGGGGATACGCAACGTTGTTGATTGAACTGACATTCAGATTTTGGGCTGTAATTGTGCTGAGGTTATTAAGGGTTGTTAGACCTGTAATACTACTGACTGTAGCTTGTGCGACTGTAATACTGCTGAGACCGCTAATAGCACTCTCCGCAGTGAATGTAATAAACTTGATGCCGTCTATCGCCGAGTTCTGAGATGCTACAAAGTGAATCAATTGGATGTCAGTTATACTTGTTGCAAGACCTCCATCATAAATCTGAGGGACAAAGGTTAAGACGTGAAGGTTGGTTATGCCTGTGGTTATTTGATTGTAGATATAACTGGGAAAGGTTATACCGTTTGTTTGTATATTATCAGCGTAGATTGTCGTTCCAGTATCCATACTGAGGGCTTTTACGTCAGAAATTATAACCCCCCTTTTTTTTCCTGAATACGTGTAGCCTTGAATAGACAAATCACCATTTGAGTTGGGAGCAATAGTGTCGCTGTAAAATCCACCAAAGTTGACCGTTCCATTAGCCGACCTGATTGTAGTAGTCCCTATGGCTGTTCCTCCTGCTGTAAGGCTTCCACTGGTGATGCTGACTGCTACGTCTCCGTGAAGATAGTTATAGCCTAACACTGAGCCGATTGGAATACCTGCACCAGCCCACGATAGAATACCTGCCGAGTTCAAGGTGATCTTAGAGGGTAGGTTGCTTAGAGTTCCAATACCTGAGTTGGCGACCAACGCAATTGTTCCACCATACGATATGTCTTCCGCAAATCCAGCGTTGGCGGTAAGTTGGATTGATCCGCCTACGAAACTTCCAAGACCTGAAAAAGCATACCCACCGTCTGCTTCAAGATTCACTTGACCTGCTTTACCATTCTTGGCGGTTAAGTTGACTGTTGCGTAGTCGGCCACATCAATACCTCTATTAGCAGTAATGTTGACGTTGTCAATAGCACTTTGATTGAGATACGAACTGTCAATCCCAAAAGAAGTGGTGATTGGTGCAACAATCGTATTGGTAGTCAAATAGCCTACTTGTGCGTTGTTAGTTGTATTGAGGCTTTGACTTGCGATATTGTTTGCCCCTGCTATATTCTGACCGCTCATACTCAGTCCTAAGTTGGCGACGACTGCTCCCTGATTAAAGGTGGCTGTTCCTGCTGAGTAAAGAGTTCCGCCAACAGTAAGATTACTACCAACATTTACAACCCCACTAAATGTAGCCTTGTCTGATACTACAATACTTGACGTGGTTGTAATTACTCCATTTACAGTCAAGTCTTTTGTAAACGTAGCATTACCGTTGACTAACAAGCCACCTGTTAGATTCGTTGGCTGATTACTTTCTACTGACAGGCCTCCGTTTGCTATGATAATACCGTTGTTGGCTGTCATAAGACTACCGAATGAGGTTTCACCAACTGCCTCGAGTGTGTTAGTAGTTATATCGCCACCGTTGGTGATATTACTTGTATTTAAGTTTTTGATTGTTGCACTAATACTGGCGTTGAGGGTTTTGGTGGCTATATTGTTTGTATTTTTGATATTGTAGTTGGAGCTATTTAGATCGGCCACTTGGGGATATAACGCCCAGTTTGTAATACTACTGACAGTTTGCGGAAAGGAAGCCAACGCAGTCCCGTTGTAGAACAAAGTAGAGTTATATGTTTGTAGAAGATTGTCGTCAAGAAATAAGGCTCTTGTATAAATACTGGAAATTGTTGCCTCTTCTGCAGTGATAAACCCACCCGATAAGTCAATCCCTGATATATCTATATTTTGAAATGTTAGAGTGCTGAATACGCCTCTATCACCTATAAAAGAATTGGCTGTAATGGTGGACGCATTTACTAATACGAAAAACTGTTCCCTTAGATTTATATTGGTTTGGTTCGGCAACGCAGACATACTACTTTAGTTGGTTTTTTTAACTGATGTCTATCTTGGTTCGGCATATAGTCCCATTAAGGTTGTCTATTAAAAGGCAGTGATGGTCTTCGGTGATCTGCTTATACCATTCAATCTTCTTGTCGTAGTTCCAACCTTGAGGCAAGTAGCCTCTAAGAAAGGTCTTGATAGTTTTTTCTATCGCTTCGGTGTTATTGAGTTTGAAGAGAAGAACAAAGTTGATATTTGACCTGCACGTAGGGTTAAGCATACCCAAGTTCTGACAGCAAACAATAGAAGATAGTCCACTGTTTCTGTAAATCGTCGCCAACTTGAGGAGTTCCTTATCGTTTCGGACGAGAGGGCAATCATCTATTATAACAATATAAGGATAATGGTTTTTTGTTTCCTTATTGATTACATAAAAATCGTGGATGAGTTCGGGTATGAAAGCACCTGATTTAGCAATCAGGGGGTAGTTCATATCTTTATATGCGTTTGCTTTGATACTCTGACTAAACAAAACGCCTGTATGCTTTTTGAAGTAGTTGTCTAAAATAAACTTTAGTGCGGTTGACTTACCGCTTCGCGTTGAACCTATCATCAGGATAGAACAACCGCCAGTTTCTTCAGGTGGTAATTGCAAAGCAAACTCTGCGTCGGCAATTTTGGTTTCTGACTTGGGGGGCATTCGCACTCTATAAGTAAGAGATTTTTATTTACAGAGATTAGATAGTAATGGACGCAACCCTAAAGAACTTTTATGATAGTGGGAAGCACCTTCTAACTGATACTAAAGTCCCTCGTAAGATGCATCAGAAAGCGGTAAAGCAAACCACGGCCGACGAAGCTGGAGACCCCCACAAGGTCTTTCAAAAAAATACTATTAACAACTTACCCAAGAAGGCTGAGATGTTAAAAGATGTAGAGCGGTTTATCAAACAAGCAGAGGACTTGTTATGAGATGGGAGCACCAAGAGCTGACCTGTATAAACCCGGATACGGGATCTGTCCGTAATGCTGTCCTGGGACGTGGGTGGCTTTAGGGGCTGTTAGTGTGTGTCTCTCCGTATTGAAAGGAATATGAGAACTCTTCTCGACTGTTCCTTTACCAAGAGGAGCATCAGCCGTCCGCATCACTAAGCCTCCGAGAGTGCGGAGATAAGGAGAATCACTGACAGTCCTTCCGAGGACACCGAAGACAGTAGAACGAGGAGCACCTTTCCCTGACATCATCCGAGGCTGATCTACAACCTGCAGATACGGGTTCTTAGGGAGGTTTCTGGCTTGGTAGGGCATTCTATACTAAGTCTTTTGATTTTAAATCAAAGCCCTTAATATAATGGCTACGTCTACTCAGGATATGGTTCGCTCTGGCGATGCGGTGGATCTATACTACTACGACCACGACAACAACAAGAAACAGGCGTTCCCTACGACAGTCAACACGAAATACGTTCAGGCCTTCCAGAACTCCCTGAGCCAAGGTGGGTCTTCCGTCTTTACTATCCCGCCCAACAACGGTGTGCAGGATGTGGTAATTGAGTTCCAGATGAACGCCACGGGCATCACCAACGCCGGTCTTGGTCTTCCGCGTGGCTGGGGCTACTCCCTCATCAAGCAGGTCTCGTTTCGCTACGGTGGCTCATCCCAGTATTTCCTAACGGGCGACCAGATCCTCCAGAACGCCCTACGCCGTCAGCCGAGCCGTGCGACTGCTGATGACGTTCTGACTCTCGGCGGAAACTCTGTAGTGTGTGCTGGTAATACTGGCGACTGGACGGCGACGGCTCAGACTGCCCTTGTAGTCCTGACCCTCCCCCACTCCACGCCGTCTGGAGTTGGTAAGGCGAACCCGCTTCCGTCAGACGCTCTTACACAGCAGATTCAGATTACGGTTGAGATGTATCCCCCGTGGTGGATTACGCAGACGGCGACGGCCTATGCTGGAACTGCCCCCTCTGCGTCCAACGTATCCCTTGCTGTAGCTCAGTTCCAAGTTCAGCAGGTTATGTTTAACAACCAAGGCGATGCCCTCGCTCGTCGTGTGGATCTCGCTACGAACGCCTACGGTTTTCCTTGTGAGTTCGTCCAGCAGAGACAGCAAATCCCCCTTGCGTCTGGTGCAGGTTCTCAGTCAGTCGTTCTGACGGGCTTCAGATCTGGTGAAGTCAAGTCTATCCAGTGTTGGCTTACACGCACGTCAGAGCAGGGCTACATCTCAGGCAATTTAGCCAACCAGAACGGCTCTTACGCCAATTCTCTGACCCCGCTCAATATGCCGTTTAACTGGTATTTGCCTTCTTCTATCACGATGACGTATGCGGGTGATGTCTACGCTCGGTTCGAGTATTCGTCAAGCCCTCTGTGGAACTTAATCAACGGCAACAAAGTCCCTGCTGTTGACAGTCTAATCACGTCGTCAACGGGTGCGACCAATCTAACGCAGACGGCGGGTCTTTCCTACTGGGTTGAACTGCCGTTTTCTCAGACGATGATTGACGAGGACAGCCACCACATCCTCGTTCACGGTAAGCCCATCACCAACGGTATTGTCAATCTCCAGATCACTCCGCCTTCATCCCAGACTGACTGGGTTCTCAACGTCAGCTACGTCTACAACTCCACGCTTCTCTTCAGCCAGGGCACGTGCGATTACGTCTTCTAAGCAGTCTAACCAATCTTTTAACAAATCACTTGAGACTTGATGCAAGTTTAAAATGATTTATGACGTGCTCCCCGTAATTTTCAGAGTTCGCCCCGTTTATGACGCGAATATGGTCGGTGTAGGGTGGTGTAGTCAACAACCTATATGAATGTAGGCGATGTAGCCCATTTCCAAGACTTTTTTTATTCCCCAGAAAAATCCTTTTATAAGAAAGTCTTGGATTTCGCCTACACTGCCTACACTGCAAACCCTTTTTCAATTTCTATCAAACTCCACAAAGTTTATGACGTAATATGGTCGGTGTAGGGTAGTGTAGTCAACAACCAATATGAATGTAGGCGATGTAGGCCATTTCCAAGACTTTTTTTATTCCCCAGAAAAATCCTTTTATAAGAAAGTCTTGGATTTCGCCTACACTGCCTACACTGCAAACCCTTTTTCAATTTCTATCAAACTCCACAAAGTTTAT
>Ga0118677_10006498_pt1 | contig 19759 bp, 17 predicted proteins | sample AliMusrvi5mmetaG_FD_86154 | JGI IMG/M metagenome (GOLD analysis project Ga0118677, IMG submission 86154)
ATTTATCTCCCATTCCAACCAACGAATTGACGCTCAATACAAAATTGAAGCAAAAATGAGGCAATGCTGCAATAATTTTACAAATTACAGAACTGCCTCGATTATGCAGAAATAAAATTTCATTATACTTCCCGGATTTGCTCATTTTGTGCTATAATACGGATATCCACTATAGGAGGAATTTACAATGGAGCTGTATGAAACAATCAGGGCGATGTGGCAAAAATACAATATCAATTCAAGCGAAGCGCTGGACATTGCTCTTGACAATTTCAGAATATTGTTTGCTTATCATTCAGGCAAAATCGAAAATGATGAGATAGAATACCACGATACGAGAGAAATCTTTGAAAACGGCAAGGTTTGCGGTTATACCGGCTCCACAAGAGCGCTGTTTGAACAGCAGAACCAAAAACTTTGTTACGACTTTCTGAAAGAAAAAATAGTTGCCAAAGAGCCACTTTCGCTGAACCTGATTTTGGAAATCCACAGCACCCTAACCTCCGGCACCTATGACGAAAGAAGATATATCGTGAATGAGGAGCGGCCGGGGCAATTCAAAAAGCATGATTATGTTACAGGCAGAAATGAAATCGGTTTGCCGCCGGAAGAAGTTGAAAGCGGATTAACCGACCTGGTAAAAGAGCTGAATGTGTATGACGGCAAAGACATTTTAAAAGCGGCTGTCTATTTTCACCTGCGTTTCGAGCATATCCACCCCTTCGCGGACGGAAACGGCCGTGTCGGCAGAACGTTGCTGAATTACTTTTTATTAACGCACGGCGAGCCGCCCGTAATCATCTTTGATGAGGACAAAAGAAAATACTATGATGGGCTTGAAATCTATGACACCAAAGAAGAAATTGAACCGCTGTATGAATTTTTGAAAGAGCAGACAGTTAAAACCTGGAAAAAAACCTATGAGCGGTCACAAAATAAGAACACTAAACAGCGGAAATCGCTGAAGGATATTTAAGAAAACCGTTCTGATTATCGAATATTTGGTATAAAAGAACAGTCGGAAAATACAATACTGCGTTTGACCGGCTGTTTTCACTTGGTTGGAATAGATATCACGACAGATGAAGTGAACCTCTATCTCTTAATTATATTGCAAAACCGCAATGCCCGGGAGATCTTTGATATTTGAAAAATTAACATCAAGCACTTTATAATTTTTTGCCTCTTTTTTTGAAGCGGTTATAAATGGTTCGACCTTTCCAAATACAAAACCGAGCATTCCCATCGCTTTCGTTCTGTAGTGCATCGGTATCACAACAGCCGGATTAAGCTGCTTCATGACTTCCGCTGCGCCGCCGGCATCCAGTGTGAATTTCCCTCCTGTGGGCAGGAGCAGTATGTCCACTTTTCCGATTTCATTGATCTGTTCAAGACTCAGCAGATGTCCCAGATCGCCGCAATGGCAGACATTTAATCCGTCTATATTGAAATTATAGACGATATTTTTGCCTCTTTTTGCCCCGGAAACATTGTCGTGAAAGGTCTGCACACCTTTAATGCCAATGCCTTCCTGCGAAAACGCACCCGGGGTCTTGATATACACAAAGTTTCCCTTAACCGCGCCGACATTGTTATGGTCGCTGTGGTCGTGACTGGTTGTGACGATGTTTGCGTCTATCTCCGGCAGTTTATAGCCAAGCATATTGTGATACGGATCCGTGACGATCTTTATGCCGTTTTCAGCTGTTAACATAAAGCACGATTGCCCATACCATTTTATTTTCATATTGCATCTCCTCCTTTTATAAAGCCTCGCTCGAAGACAGGGGGTTGCTATTCTTCAAATTAAATTTATTTCTTCAATTATATCATAACTTATTCACCTTATCAATTATTTTGAAATTAAAAAAATGCCGGACAAATGCATCGCTGCGTTCGTCCGGTTGTTCTCGTATATTTGGGTTGGGGAATTTTTCAGGACAGATAAACTATCACCTTTCTTAATACACCATAAAGCTGTTCATTATACCTTGGACAAGCGCAGAATCAGAGCCTTCCGAGCTTTCTAATGTCCAACCTACTATTTCGTAAAAATTACTTTTGTCCGATACTACACTTATCCAATATACTAAAAATTCATTTCTGGCCTTGCTTTTTCCGGTTAATTTTGTTGTTATCCCGCTTAAGCCGTTGATTGTTATACTTGAACGCTGACCCCAAACGGGACTATTAAGCAAAGCAGAAAATACCGGTTGATAACCTGTCAAAAAGTTATCCGTTGAATAGCCTGCAGCAAAATTAGTTTTAGGTTTTCTAATAACAATTACGTTCGGAAGATTTGACTTTGATGCTCCGATTTGGGCTGTGGGCCATAAAGTCATATTCTTTTCCCAACCTGCTTGAAGAGTGAGCGACATTTTCCCGTCACTGCTTTTTATCAGAGTGCCGGTTGTACTGCTTGCAGTGGTTGATATTTCAGAAGTGGTCGATATTTCAGATGTGGTATTATTGTTTGTCGTATTCATATTGGTTTTCTTAGCGTTGCAGGCTGTTAATGTTAGAATGATTGCAAGAAGCAGCATGGCCACAATTAAAGTTGAGTAAATTTTATTGTTTTTCATATGCATCCTCCAAATAAATATTGAATATTTCTGTTTGTTATAAGAAAAGGTAAACTCTTGTTTCATAAGGCTTTGTCATAAAGCTGTTCGCGATTGGATTTTCTACTGGATAGTTTGAAAGCACCAGTGTCCCCTTGCTTAAATCAAACCCTTCGGGCGCTTTGAAGCTGACGGGGTTTTCGACAAAGGAGTTCACAGTCAGGAGGCGCTTGCCCTCATAGTTCCGCTCATAAACGAACAGTTCCTTGCTGCTTTGGTAATGCTCTTTGTAATCACCGTAGATAATCACCGGGTTTTCACTCCGCAGTTTCAGCAGCCTGCGGTAGAAATTCAGCAGCGAGTTTTCGTCCTTTTCGTCTGCCTCCACATTCACCTTGGTGTAGTTGGGATTGATGTAAAACCACGGTTTTTCGGCTGTGGTGAAACCGGCGTTCTTTTCCGCGCTCCACTGCACCGGTGTGCGGGCGTTATCCCTCGCGGCAACCTTGGCGATTTTCATAAAGGTTTCTTTCTTGAAATGGAGCTTCCTGAAAAGTTTGTAGGTGTTCTGCGTCGCGATATCCGCATACATTTCAAGCTCCGGCAGTTCGATATTGGTCATGCCGATTTCCTGCCCCTGGTAAATAAAGGGCGTGCCGCTTTGGCAGATATACATGGCCGCGAGCATCTTGCCGCTTTCCACCCGGAATTTTGTGCTGCCGTAGCGGTTGATGATTCTGGAATGGTCATGGTTTTCAATATAAAGCGCGTTCCAGCCTTTGCGGTAAAGCTCCGTCTGCCAGTTTGTGTAAACTTTTTTGAGCTTCTTCAGGTTAAAGGGGCGCCTGATCCATTCGACAAACAGGCAGTCCGCTTCCATGTGCTGGAAGTGGAACATCATGTTGAGTTCCTGCCCTTTGCCCTCGCCGATATATTTAAGCGCCAGCTTTGGTGTCATCATAGGCGCTTCGCCGACAGTCATGCAGTCGTAATCGGCCAGCACTTCGTTTTTGTATTCGCTCAGATATTCATGGATATGCGGGCCGTTCACATAGTTTTCAATGCCGCGCGCAGCAGGAATCGGAAAACCGTTCGGCAGGCCTTCTTTTTTGGAGATATAGGTGATGACATCTTCCCTGAAGCCGTCAACGCCCATATCCAGCCAGAAACGCATGATTTCCTTTATTTCCTGCCGGACCTTTGGGTTATCGTGGTTCAGGTCGGGCTGTTCAACGGCAAAAAGATGCAGATAATACTCATCCAAATCCTTGTCATATTCCCAGCCGGGGCCAGGGAAGCTGGAAAGCCAGTTGTTCGGCGGTTTTTTGCCGCCTCTTCTGCCCTTGCGCCAAAAATAGTAATCATGATAGGGATTATCCTTGCTTTTTCTGCTCTCCAAAAACCATTGATGCTGGTCGGATGTATGGTTGATGACCAAATCCATGATAATCTTCAGCCCTTTGAAATGTGCAAGCTTTAAAAGCTCCTTAAACTCGTCCAGGGTACCGTATTCCGGCGCTATATCCCTGTAATCGGCAATGTCATAACCGTAATCCTTTTGCGGAGATTTAAAAAGCGGGGAAAACCAAATGGCGGTGGCGCCAAGGCTTTTGATGTAATCAAGCTTTGAGATGATGCCTTTAATGTCCCCGATACCGTCGCCGTTGCCGTCGCAAAAGCTGCGCGGCCATATTTGATAAACCACCATTTCTTTATACCAGGTTTTAAGCGGTTGAATTTCAGCCAAGACATTTCCACCCTTCAACATTGTAACTCTTTTATATTCACGAATCGGAACTTACCAGCTTCCGCAGCCGCCCATGCCGCCGCCGGTAGGCGCGGGACGGACCGTCATGCTGTTTTGAACGGAATACATACCCCTGTTAAGCGCGCTCGTAAACATCATGACGTTGAAATAGCCCATACCCATGTTCATGCCGGGGTAGGTCGAGGTGTACCATTCCGGCTGCCTGATGGCGATTCCTTCGAAGTTATCCGCCCATTTATCCGTAAGCCCAAAGACATAGGCAAAGGGCAGAACACTGTAAAAATACTCCGGTGTTTCCTCAACCAGCATTTTTAAACGGTCAAGTTCAGCCGTTTCAATGAAATTTTTCAGCCCCAGTATTTCCTGCATCCAAGCATTGCTTTGGGCTGTCCTTGTTTTCATGCGCATAGAAAGGAATATGGAGATTGCGGTAAGCGCAACCGCCATCGCCGCCAACGCAATTTGCCCGATGATAAAGATACCGATTGCCAGCATGGCAGCGCCCGCAATACCGGCTAAAATTATCATTGCGACCATTGTTGCGGAATATTTCGCCGCAGTCATCGCTTTGCGTATATCATAGGTATGCACTATAGAGCCCGAAATAGAGAGAATTGCAAACAGCGTGATGCCCGCCGCGATAAACCATCCGATATTTGCTATTGCTATATAGAGCCCAAGCAGCAAAAAGGCAGCCGCGAGCACAATGAGCAGCAAAGAGGAAAATCCGCGCGCGATAACCGACTTTTTGGTGTAAATATTGTTTTCCGGTGTAACAGAAAAATGATTTTTCAGCATAATTCTTGTCGCGTCAAGCGTTGTGTAAAAGGTGTTTTCCAGCTCATCAGTCGTAACAACGTTTCTGTTTTTGAAAAGCCCGTCAAACATCGTTTTTTCATAGGTTTTCGCATCGGCCGGCAAGTCGCTTTTTTTGATAATCTCAAAATCTTTTTTACCGGTCTGGTTCAATGTAAGGTAGCCTTTTGAAGCCCAGAATATCAACAAGGATATTAAGTCCTTATTGTCAACAACTCCGTCAATAATATAACCGGTTTCCGCACTTGTCATACCTTTCGGCGGGTTGAAGCTGACAACGGGGATAATTTTTTCATCTCTGCCGTGTAAGAACCACAGCAGAAGAATAAGCCCGAAACTGCCGAGCATAATAATTACCATGAGTGCGTACATCGGCGTATCGGTATGCTGATTGACGAAATAGCCCTGCGGGAGGTTAAGTTTAACGGTTACGCCCTCGCTAAGTGCCAATGGCTGCTTAAGTGTGGCAGTAATTTTTGTTCCGCTGACACTAAAGTTCATAAGTCCGGTATTCGTATCGCCGTAAGCCCCGCCGATAAACTGCAGCTTATTAGCATCAAATGCTTTTGGCATTGTTATGGTAATGGCAGAGCTTTGAATCGGCGATTCCCAATTAAAGGGCAATAAGTTCCAATAGACATCATCCTGCGAGGGTATTTTGTCATCGCTTAGTGTGCAGGTGTATTTAATTATATAGGTATGATCACCGGTAACATAAGTATTGGCATCGCCTATTTGGAAAACGATATTCCCGCTTTGTTTCGAAGTGGTATAGGAGTAGCCTTCAACACTCATGTTGGAAATGATATTGCGGTACTTTTCGGTTACCTGTTTACCGTTTATTAAACGCACCACTTCGCCTGTGTAAGGCAAATAGTAATAGATGCCGTGCCTTGACTCGTTAAAGAACACTTTGATCGTAGTGGTAACATCATAAACATTGTTTTCTTTAATATTCATGTCAACATTGAATGCCTTTGTATCCATCGGATAATAGTCTGCCGACGCACTTAATGCGCTTGAACCGAATATGAGCATAACAAAAAATACTGAGAATATAGCTGCAACTGCTTTTTTCACGGGGCCGCCTCCTTTTTTGTAGTGAGAAGCCGCTATTTAGAAATAGCGGCTTTGTCTATTTGGTTAAAACTGAACTTTTACATTTTGACGCTGTTCGGTGTCCTCAACCTCAAACATCGTCTTGCGGGTAAATTTAAAAAGGCCGGCGATTATATTGCTCGGAAAAACCTCAACCTTTGTGTTGAAAGTTTTAACAATCGCATTGTAGTACTTTCTGGCATTCGCTATTTCGCCTTCCATTTCGGTCAGTTGGCCTTGCAGATTCATAAACTCGGCATTTGCTTTCAGATCCGGATAGGACTCGGCAATAGCGAACAGGCTTTTTAATGTGCCTTGCAGCATATTTTCGCCTTCAACCTTGCCCTCGGTAGTCGTTGCATTCGCAGCCATATTGCGGGCAGCAACGACCTTTTCAAGTGTTTGCGCCTCATGTTTTGCATAACCTTTGACTGTTTCAACAAGGTTCGGAATCAGGTCATATCTCTTCTTTAAATAAACATCCATTGTGGCAAAAGCTTCTTCAACCTTGTTGCGCAATTTGATAAAGCCGTTATACGCGCTGATAAACCAAATGACCACTACAACAATTAAAGCGATAATAATAAACGGTAAATAATGCATAAACTCAACTCCTTTAAATATTTGTACCTATTTTACACCCATAATCGCAAATTGTCAAACACGGACCGTTTATCTATAAAAGAATTGCCGTGCTTCACACAATAAAACACGGCGAATCTCTATTGCAAAATACAATCAACTGATTAATCCGACATCAACGCCGAAAAATTCAAGCAACGCCGTAAACATGACTCCGATATTCCCATGCGATGCGGAGACAAGGTAGGACAGGGCATTGCCGATTCCGGATAAAACCGAAAGTGTCACTGTTAGCGGATCCCCGTCAAGTTCGCCCAATGTAAACAGCTTATACCTTAAATCGGTTATTGGATTTTCGCCAAGCAAACCGACAAAGGTCAATACGTTGGATTGATACGTTGAAGTATTATTTTCATTCAGTTTGATAACCCTTACTCCGCGGTCCATTCCGGGGCCGAAATCGTTAAAAGTCGCAGCAGGTGTCGCGACAAAGTCAATGCCGTCCCTCGTATATGTATTTGAATAATAATGGCCATGGCCGTAAAATGAAGCCATCACATCACCCTGTGCGGCAAAAGCGTTTACCAAATCATCGTTGTAAGCCACAATGTGCTGAAATTCGATTGACGGCACAGGGATTCCGCCGTTCGCGGCCTTCAGCTCATTGCTTTTTGAGATATACCAGGCAATTTGATCCGGCAATACTTTATCCTGGTTTGAATCAAGCAGATATAGATTAAAAGCCGTGCGGGTACCGTCGCTGCTGAGTATAGGCAGATTGTAATTACCGCAGCCGCTGATTGACGGGCCTTCATCCACAACAAGGCAGCCTTTATATTTTTGGAGTATTTTAACTTGGTCCTCCAAGCTCACGCCCAACTCCCTGTCGTGGTTGCCGAACGCAACGGCAAACGGTATTCCCCTTTTAACAACCGGGTTTATGATAAAATAAAGCGCCTGCTCAACCTTCCATTTTATGCCGGAACCTGAAAAATCCGAGTCGTAACTCTTAAACTGGTCACCGGTAAAAACCACTAAATCAGGTTTGCTTACATCAAGCGCTTTTTGGATGAGTGTCAGCATATTCGGAGACGGCCACTGGGTATCCTGCGAGTCGGTAATTTGAAGAATGGTGAAGGTACCGTCCTGACGGAATTGAAGCGGCTTTGTCTGCCCGCTCTCTGATGCGAATGCAGGCAAGGACAGCGGCAGCAGCATAGCAATTACAAGTACCACGCTTATTATTGCTTTTCTATTTGACTTCATACTTTCCCCTCCGTAATCTAACCAATAATTTTCTGAATTGACGAAACATTAAAAAAATCCCCGCATATAAATTTGACTAAATATGGGGGATAAAATTTTTATTCTTCGGAATCGTTATCTTTCTTGCTCTTTTTCCTTCTTGATTTGCTGTTTTCTTTGCCTTCCTCCATTTTGGCTGCCCGTTCGGCTTCCTGAGCTTCCTTAGCGGCAGCCCTCTCCGCTTCTGCTTTTTCGGTAACGGTGTTATTTGTGCTGATAGCCCAGCGGGTTATCTTAATTTTGTTTCTGTCCGCTCCGGTTTCGATAATCAGGGAGTCATCCTTCACAGTGACTACTCTGCCCACAATACCGCCGATTGTAGTAATCTCGTCGCCAACCTGAAGGCTCTCTCTCATGTCCTTTTCTGCTTTTTGCTTTTTCTTCTGCGGCCTTATCATGACGAAGTACATAATAGCAAACATACCGCCCATAAGAAATATTAAAGAAAAAGAGCTTTTGCCGCTGGTTGCGGAAGAAGTTCCGCTGGTTGCTAAAAGTGTGTAGAAATTCATTAATAATTAACCTCCGAAAATGTAATGATATTATTATAAACTTGCAGGGAGTATTATGCAAGCTATTTTTTATGTTTTATATCCTTGTGTCGAGTATTTCGGCATATTTTCCCATAAATTTCTCAAAAGTTCCGTTATCCAGCGCGTCGCGAATTCTTTGCAGAAAATTGTTGTAAAAATACAGGTTATGCTCCACACTTAGGCGCATCGCCAGCATCTCCCCAGCTTTGAAAAGATGGTGTATATAAGCCCGAGAATGCCTTTGGCAGGTCGGGCATGAACATGAAGAATCCAAGGGAGTATTATCCGTTTCGTATTTGGCATTGTTCAGGTTCAGTATGCCTTCCCCGGTAAACAAATGGCCGTGGCGGGCATTGCGGCTGGGCATAACGCAGTCAAACAAGTCCACACCTCTGCTGACGCCCTCAAGAATATTGCCCGGGGTTCCGACACCCATCAGATAACGCGGCTTTTCTTTAGGCATGTATGGCTCTACGACAGAAATGACGCGGTACATATCTTCTTTCGGCTCGCCCACAGCAAGGCCGCCGATTGCATAGCCGTCAAGGTCAAGCTCCGCGATTTGCTGCATATTTTCAATTCTCAAATCATCAAAGGTGCAGCCTTGGTTAATACCAAAGAGCAATTGTTTTTTATTCAAGGTATCGCTCAAGGAATTCAGGCGTTCCATTTCATCCTTGCAGCGGTAAAGCCAGCGCACGGTCCGCTCGCAGGATTGCATCGCGTAATCGAGCTTTGCCGGGTTTTCAACGCATTCATCAAATGCCATGGCTATTGTTGAAGCTAAATTCGACTGAATTTGCATACTTTCTTCCGGACCCATAAAAATATGGTGACCGTCAATATGCGATGAAAAATATACGCCTTCTTCTTTAATTTTTCTTAAAGACGCCAGTGAAAAGACCTGAAACCCGCCGCTGTCGGTTAAAATCGGTCCGTCCCATCCCGTGAACTCATGCAGCCCGCCCAGTTCCTTAATCAGTTTATCGCCCGGGCGAAGATGCAGATGATAGGTATTGCATAGCTGCACCTGGCATTTCAGTTCTTTTAAATCGTACGCCGAAACAGCGCCTTTAATTGCTCCCTGCGTCGCGACATTCATAAATGCCGGCGTTTGCACCGTACCGCTGACAGTTGAAAACTCTCCACGCCTTGCAGTACCTTCTGTTTTTAAAATCTTGAACATGGTTCTCTCCAAATCTGCCTTTATCAAATTTAATTCTTTTATAAATCGGCGATAAACATCGCGTCTCCGAAACTAAAGAAACGGTATTTTTCTTTTACTGCCGTATCATACGCTTTCATTGTATTTTCGTAACCGCAAAAGGCGCAAACCAGCATAATCAGTGTGCTTTCCGGCAAATGAAAGTTCGTGAGCAGCGCATCTATACATTTAAACGCAAAGCCGGGGTAAATAAAGATATCGGTCCAGGAATCATACGCGCAGATTTCACCCTTTGCCGCTGCTACAGACTCAAGCGTACGGCAGCAGGTGGTGCCGACCGCTATGACCCTGCCCCCACGGTGTTTTGTTCTGTTGATAATATCCGCTGTTTCACGGGGCAATTGATAGTGTTCGGCATGCATATGATGCTCCTCAATATTTTCCGCTTTAACGGGACGGAAAGTACCAAGCCCGACATGCAGGGTAACAAAGCCGACTTCCACGCCCGATTCACGAATTTCATCGAGCAGTTCAGGTGTAAAATGAAGCCCGGCCGTAGGAGCCGCCGCGCTGCCAAGCTCTTTTGAATACACGGTTTGGTAGCGTTCTTTATCTTTTAATTCCTCGGTTATATAGTGCGGCAGCGGCATTTCTCCGATTTTATCCAACACATCGAAAAAGTTTCCTGCAAAGCTGAATTTTGCGATGCGGTTGCCGTCATCAAGCACATCCATAATCTCCGCATACAGCAAGCCGTCGTTAAAAATAAAATGAGTTCCATTTCTTGCCCGTTTGCCGGGGCCGGTTATAACTTCCCAAGTGTCGCCGCTTTTTTGATTAAGAAGCAAAAACTCAACCCTTGTGCCGGTATCCACCCGCTTGCCGTAAATGCGGGCCGGTAAGACCCTTGTATCGTTAAGAATAAGGCAGTCCCCTGGCTTAAGATAAGTAATTATATCGCTGAATTTTTTATGCTCGGCTGCGCCCGTTTTTTTATCAAGCACCAATAGCCGTGAGCTGTCTCTGGGTTCCGCGGGGTGCTGGGCTATCAATTCCTGCGGCAAATCATAATAAAATTGGCTTTTTTTCATTTACAGCCCCCTGATTTTAATGAATTAGTTAATAAAAGTATTTGACTTGAATAGTACACGATGTTATACTTTTATTGATTATAGTGTTTTTGACCGGCTTGCATACAGGCACTCGGCTTTTTTATTATATTGCAAAGGCAAGAGCATTACAACCGTTATTTTACTTAATCTTGCTCAAGGAAGGTATTTTGAAATGAAACATTACAAGGTAGGAATCATCGGAGCGACGGGCATGGTAGGGCAAAGATTTGCATCGCTTCTCGAAAATCACCCATGGTTTGAGGTTGCTGTTGTGGCGGCCAGCCCCCGTTCGGCAGGCTTAACATACAAGGATGCCGTCGGCGAACGCTGGTGCATGCCGACCCCGATGCCTAAAAATATGGCTGACTTAACCGTTTTGGACGCAACGGCGGATATTGCCAAAATTGCTGCCGCTGTAGATTTTATTTTTTGCGCGGTTGACATGAAAAAAGAAGAAATAAAGGCGCTTGAAGAAGCCTATGCAAAGGCTGAGTGCCCGGTAATCTCCAACAACAGCGCGCACCGCTTTACGCCGGATGTACCGATGCTTGTACCCGAGCTTAACGCCGAACATGCGAAGGTTATCCCTTTCCAAAAAGCAAGGCTTGGCACCAAGCGGGGCTTTATCGCGGTTAAATCGAACTGCTCGCTGCAAAGTTATGTGCCGGCGCTGTATCCCCTTTCAAAATTCGGTGTCAAGGATGTTTTGGTCTGCACTTATCAGGCTATCTCGGGCGCGGGCAAAACTTTTGACACCTGGCCGGAAATGATTGACAATGTAATACCCTACATCGGCGGCGAGGAAGAAAAATCAGAAAAAGAGCCTTTAAAGATTTGGGGTGAAGTTGTAGACGGCCAAATTGTTTGCGCCGGCTCCCCCGCTTTTACAGCGCAATGTATCAGAGTTCCCGTTTCCAACGGCCATCTCGGCGCGGTATTTGTGCGTTTTGAAAACAAGCCCTCCAAAGAAGAAATGATTCAGATTTGGAAAGAATTTAAAGGTGTACCACAAGAGCTGAACCTGCCCAGCGCGCCGAAACAATTCTTGAATTACTTTGAAGAAGATAACCTGCCGCAAACCAAACTGCAAAGGGACCTCGAAGGCGGTATGGCCGTTTCCATCGGGCGTTTAAGAGAAGACAGCCAGTATGATTATAAGTTTGTCTGCCTTTCGCATAACACATTAAGGGGTGCGGCAGGCGGTGCGGTGCTGATGGCTGAACAGCTTTGCGCGCAAGGGTATATGGATTAGCAGGCAGCGGTCAGTTAAATTTTTCAGTTTTTAACGGAAGGAATGGATTATTATGAAAAAGGTTTTATTTACGGGTTCGGGTGTCGCAATTGTCACACCGTTTGATGAAAACGATGATGTGAATTACGATTTGCTTGAAAAACTTATAGATTTTCAGATAGAAAACGGCACAGATGCCATCGTTATCTGCGGAACCACCGGTGAAAGTTCAACTCTCTCGGACGAGGAACATGTTGAGGCCATCAAACATACGGTTGATTATGTCGGCGGCAGAGTTCCCGTTATAGCCGGAACCGGCAGCAATGAGACAGCTTATGCGATAAGGCTTTCCAACGAAGCGGAGGCTGCTGGCGTCGACGGGCTTTTACTGGTAACGCCATACTACAACAAAACCTCACAGGACGGGCTGGTCGCGCACTACAATTATATTGCCGACAGAGTCAGCACGCCTATTATTCTCTATAATGTGCCGAGCAGAACCGGCATGACGATTAAACCGGAAACCTATTATGAGCTTTCGCGCAACCCGAAAATTATCGGCACCAAGGAAGCAAGCGGAGACATCTCGGCAATTGCGAAAATGGTCAGCCTTTGCGGGGATGACATGCCGTTTTACTCCGGAAATGACGACCAGATAACCGCTTTAATGTCATTGGGCGCAAAAGGAGTTATCTCTGTCCTTTCTAATATATTGCCGAGGGAAACCCATGAAATAGCAGCTAAGCATCTTGAAGGGGACGCTTCTGGCAGCGCGGAACTTCAAATTAAGTATTTTGACTTATGCACAGATTTATTCATTGACGTTAATCCGATTTGCATAAAAGAAGCAATGATTATGATGGGCTGGCCTGTAGGCGGATGCCGTTTGCCGCTTGTCTCACTGAATGACAAAAACCGTGCAACACTTGCCGCTACGCTCAAAAGGCACGGGTTAATTTGAGTAGTGGTCAGTGGTCAGTAGTTGAGAGAGAACAGTTTAGTGGTGTTTTAAAAAAGGATGTGCGTATTATGACCGATATATTGCTGAGCGGCTGCACCGGCAAAATGGGACGGGTAGTTGTGGAGTGTGTTTCCAAACGAACCGATTGCAGAATTGCTGCCGGTATTGATATCAATACGGACGCAGCTGCCTGCTTTCCGATATTTGCAAGACCTTCCGAATTCAGCGGTAAAGCTGATGTTATAATCGATTTTTCACATCCTTCCGCGCTTGAGGGCCTGCTGGAATATGCTGTCAAGTCGCACATTCCTGCTGTAATAGCGACAACCGGTTTAAACGGAGATCAAATAAAAGCACTTAACAAAGCGGCAGAATCAACGCCGGTTTTCTTCAGCGCGAATATGTCGGTTGGCGTAAGCCTTTTGAAAGAGCTGGCGCAGAAAGCGGCAAGAGTTTTGGGCGACAGTTTTGACATTGAAATTGTTGAAATGCATCACAATCAGAAATTGGACGCGCCAAGCGGAACCGCATTGATGCTGGCAGACGCAATATCCGGTGTTCTTGCCGAAAAGCCATGTTATGAATATGACCACCACGCCAAAAGAGAGCCGCGCGGCAAAAACGAAATCGGTATTCATTCTGTCCGCGGCGGTACAATAACCGGCGAGCATGAAATTATTTTCGCAGGGCATGACGAAATAATAACAATCAGCCACAGTGCAAGAAGCAAACAAATTTTTGCCGCGGGCGCCGTTAACGCAGCGATGTTCATCAAGAATAAACCCGCCGGGCTTTACGCAATGAAGGATTTGGTTGCAGAATAGGAGATAATAATGAAAACTATTGAGAAATTAAATGTTATTGAGGATGTCACTTTATTCTCTTTAAACGACTCCCCTGCCGATATCGGCCTGATTTCCAAAATATTTGATATGATATCCAAAGCCGGACTTGATGTTGACATGATTTCGCAAACCCCGCCGAACGGTTCGCATTCAAGCCTTTCCTTCACCGTCGGCGATGAGGACTTCGGTAAAATTTTAGAAATAGTCGCCGAGCTCAGGCGTTTAAACCCCGAGCTGAAAATCAATGTCAGCAGCGGCAACTGCAAAATTTCTTTGTTCGGCGAGTCCATGCGCGGCAAACCCGGCGTTGCTGCTAAGGTTTTTGCTGCCGCGGCTTCGGTTAATTCGGATATCCGCATGATAACGACATCAGAAACGGATATTTCAATTCTGGTTGTAAAAGTAGATGTCGAAAACGCCGTTCGTGCTATAACAAAGGTTTTTGCAGAGTAACCTTTCTTGTAACTTAAGGAACCCTCCGGAAAATCCGGAAGGTTCCTTTTTTGATTTGTTTTTTAACGCTATGCAGCAAATAACTATTCCGCATCCTGCAGCGCGTCATATCCTTCTTCACCGGTGCGGACCTTAATAACATTTTCCACATCATAAACGAATATCTTTCCGTCACCGATGTTGCCGGTGTAAAGAACCTTCTTGGCTGTTTCGATTACTGTTCTGACAGGAACCTTTGATACCACAATTTCAACCTCTACCTTCGGCAGCAGATTTACTTCCAACTCAACACCGCGGTAGTGCTCGGTCTTGCCCTTTTGTACACCGCAGCCAAGCACCTGGGTCACCGTCATGCCGGTCACACCGATTTCGTTCATCGCGGCTTTTAACGCTTCGAACTTGCTCTGCTTAGTGATAATGTCAATCTTTGTCATCTTCACATCGGAAGCCATATGAACAGGCTTTGTGACAATTTGAATGGGAACAGCATTATCAATACTGACCGGGCCGGTCGGCTTAGTTTTTCCGGCTGCAATATAATCCTTAAATCTAGCCAACTGCTTAATCGGCGCGTTGTCGGTCGAATCATAATCAAGTTCGGTTCTGATTAACTGCCTGTCGGGATAAGCCAATACACCCATCTCCTGTAAATCCAGCCCCTCAAGTTCAATCTCGGGTGCAACTCTCAAGCCCCAGACCTTATCAAGAGCCTTGAAAAATAAAAATGAACCGCCGAAACCCCAGACAATCAGCACGGCAACAACAATCAACTGCGCTGCAAGCTGTGAAGCATCGCCGTAGAATAAGCCTTTTACCCCGCCGGCTACGCCGTTGATGCCGTCGCCGTAAGAACCGTCCGCGAACAGACCGAGCGCAATGATTCCCCAAAGCCCGTTCACACAGTGAACGGAAATCGCGCCGACAGGGTCATCAATCTTAAACTTGTTTTCAACAACCGGTACAGCAACACAAACCAAAACGCCTGCAATTGCACCAATAATGAAGGCTGAAACGCTGTTAACAAACGCACAGGGCGCAGTGATTGCGACAAGCCCCGCAAGCGCTCCGTTTGCCGTCATGGAAGGGTCAGGCTTTTTGTACTTTATCCACATAAAGAACATCGCCGCAGTGCCTCCGACCGCGCCGGCAATCATCGTATTCGTCGCTACAACCGCGAGCCTGAAATCGGAAGCGTTCAGGGTTGACCCGGAGTTGAATGAGAACCAGCAGAAAAACAGAATAATTGTGCCGATGATTGCCATCGGGATATTATGGCCGGGAAAAGCTCTTGCCTTTCCGTCTTTTTTGAATTTGCCGATTCTCGGCCCGATTACTATAGCGCCTGCCAGAGCCAGCATACCGCCCATTGCGTGTACAACTCCTGAACCCGCAAAGTCAACCGCTCCATGGCCCAAGCTAAAGTATTTACCGAGTGTAGCAAGCCAGCCGCCGCCCCACATCCAGTTGCCGAAAAATGGATATAATACCATAGAAACAAAAAATGACAGGATAACCACGGAAGAAAATTTCACTCTCTCTGCTATAGCGCCTGTTGGGATGGTTACGGCCGCATCCATAAACACCATCTCAAAGAAAAACAGCATGAAAATTCCGGGATCATAAACACCCGCGCCGGAAAGGAAAAAGCCTTTCAAACCCATAATACCGCCAAATCCCGGTATTGAAAGCATTGCGTTTAGCGCCGAACCTCCGGAGCCCAAACTCGCGGCACCTCCGGATCCGCCATATTGTATTGCAAAGCCAACAAAATAATAACCTATAAGACCTATCAAAAAAACCATAAAGTTCATTCCCATTGTGTGGGCTGCGTTTTTCCCGCGGCAGAAGCCGGTTTCCACCATTGCAAATCCGGCCATAAAAAAGAAAACCATGCATCCGGTTATAAAAACCCAAGTAAAATTCTCCCCGTAAATAGCCTTGTTTGCCGTTGTTGCCACATCTTTAAGCGTGTCGTTTCCTTTTGACGTAGAATATGAAGAACCTGTCGGATCACCTGAAGCAGCAGATACTGCTACAGTCGCAAACGATGCTAAAATACCCAGTAACATGACAATACATACTATTCTCGTTAACTTTTTCATTTTATCACCTCATAATAAATTTTGTTTTAACTTACCTGCTTCTTGCTGCAAGCCTGTGTGTCTTTTCCTTTTTAAAGTTGCTCCACGAAAATCTTGAAGTATTTTTGTACACTTCAGTTTTCAGCTTTTTGACGGAAAAATAGTTTCTGATGCCAAAGTAGATAACCATAAGCCCAAACAAAGCGCCATGAATGTGAGCATTCAAAACCGTGAAACTGATGTGGTTAACCAAGCTGAAAACTGAAAAGAAGGCACCTGAAAGCATAATTAAAATTGTGAACGCAAAAAGCGACATAATTAAAATTATCTTTCCTTTTTCCACGGGTGTGTTGCTGATTTGTTTCTGCATGTTTACATCTCCTTTAATAATTTGTTTACAGCGGCCGCAGTAAAACTTATTTATAATCAAAACAGAGCCGAAGCTTATAATGCTCCGACTCCATTGTCCTGTTGAAATAATTTTTGGAGTCAAGGTTTTTAAGGCCTTGACTCCATTGTCATAATTTTATATTTTAATTTTTGAAACAGCCGGTGCATTAGCCTGCATTACAACTGAATATATAAAAAAGGGCGTTTAAATCTCATCGGTTTAAACGTCTTTGTTTATTGTCGCAAAGGTGTTTTATTCTATTTTTGGTTAAATTACGCCATCAGCAAACAGAGAGAAGTTTAAATATACTCTGCTATAAATTAATTGAAGCTGCCGGGTTAACCCCTGGCAGCTCCGTTGCTAATGTATGAAGTATAATGTGTGTTTAAATATTTGTCAATAGGTTTTCGGCTTTTGGCAAATGTTCTACATAAATTGTAAATATTGTACAAATATCCGTAATTATTTTGTATACATTCACAAATTATACAATTTTATCCATGAATTTCCTATTTCCGCATATTAAAATTAATATAATTTGTGTTGCTGTTAAGCTTTTGAATACTTCAAAATAACCGCTCCCGGCTGCCCGCTTATTGTGATTGTCAATCCAAGATTCATCAGCTTTGAGCCAAGCATTGTTGTTGAAATCCCGGTATCAATATCCCAAACCTTGTATTGGGCATCAGCATCAAGCCCGTTAAGCGAAGTGATGATTTTTGAAATACCCGAATCTTCTCTGCGGAACGCCAAAACTATTCCGGAACCGTCCTGCGGGTCATTATACTGCATCGCTAAATTTTGCGTGTTGAGCGTCGTTGCCGGTGTTAAGGGATAGTAGTCCTTTGTGAAATACTTGCGGATATCCATATATTGGTCAACATAGCCCACATACTGCGCAAATAAATCCTTGCTGCTCTCGTAACTGGAGAAGTTCCAGGAAAGAATAAGCGTAGAGGAAAGACAGCTCCTGAACGCATAGGTGTCCGTATATTTATCTCTGTTGGGGGCCTCTCCTGCGCTTAAATCCCTGAGCATCAGCGTACCGGTACCGTTAAGCGGCAGCCAATAAGATAACCCGTAAGTATGGCATTGCTCCGCTGTGGCATCGTGGCACGTGTCATTACGCCAAAGGACTTCGCTGCGGCGGATTGTTTCAAGGCAAATTCTTCTGCCGCCGGAAGCGCAGTTGTCAATGATCAAACCAGGATTATTGGCAAGCAGATAATCCCAGAATTTTAAGAAATTCACTACATACTTGTTTTCGGTAAATCCCGGTCGGCTTTCTCCGGTAACTTTTACGCCGGCATTCCAAAAATCGGCGGGGTTTATGTTGCAGTCCTCCCTGTAAATATCAATTCCGTATTCCTTTATCTTGCCATCAATCAATCTCATCATATAAGCTGCGGCATCGTCATTGGCAAAATTGTAAAGCTTCGTGTCATTGCCCGGTATTGTCAGCAGGTATGCGTCTTTATTATAAAGATCCGAACCCGGGTCAACGCTCTCCGGCTCGAACCAAAGCACATGTTTGTACCCGTTTGCATGGCCCAAATCCGTCAGCGGTTTTAATCCGTTTGGGAATCTGACAGGGTCCAGCCGCCAGCTTCCCCTGCCCTTGTACCAGGTTTCTCCGTTTACATACCAGCCGGCGTCCATCCAAAACGCCTCGATGGGCGCTCCTGTTTTGATCATTGTGTTAAGGGCATCTATTTGGTTATCAATGGTAGCATTCTGCATTAAATTGTATTCAATTGAGCCCGCGGAAAGGATTTCCCTCTGATTGTTGACATAATAATTATCGTTAATCCACCGGCGGAAAATATTTTGACCCTGCATAACTCCTTCTTTGTAAAACAATACAGATGCAAGAGGACTTCTTATTTTCTCTCCTGCTTTCAAAGCTCCGATTATTTTTTTCTGCCCGATTTTTACATTCACATTTTTATCGGCAATATTTTTGAAGTCTGCTTCCCATACGCCGGGCCATCCTATGCCAAAAATCACGCCGCAGTTATTGAGGCTGAGATTGAAAAACGGCATATAGTCATTTGAACAGCGGCCGTCACCGGGATTGAATTTTGCGGGAATTCCCGCAAGCAGTCCTTTTGTGAGCGGAGCAAAAGCGTCCGTGGTATTCACCCCGCCCTTGCTGTAATAAAGGCGGGATTTTACCGAATCAGAGCAAGAACCGATTGGGAAACTGCAGTTTAAAGCGTCGATACCGGATAAAACATGGCTGTTTAAAGTGCCTGTATTTTCGAAATACAGCGTCCACTCGCAGGCGGGATAAGAAATGTATTTAACTGCTTCACAGATTACGAGCAAACCCCCTGCTTTTTGCTTAAGTTCAATTGTATATTTTACTTTTTTGTCTAAGTTCTCGGTTTTAGTCAGTGAAACAGTCCAATCATTTTGATTATTATTGAATGTTTTCAGGCCGTAATTGAAATCGAAGGCGGCCTGTTTGCCACTGATAACGCCTAAAATATTTTCATTAAACCAATCGTTTGCCATGACAAGTTCCTCCGGGCTTACTAATGACGAAGCGCTGTCAACAGTCTGATAAATCTGCAATTCCGCCTTGATAAATGAACCCAATGAACCTGAGAATGCGATGATAGCGACCATGAATATTTTGAAATATTTTGATAAAGCAAACATAAGCAATCTTCTCCTTTCACAAGAGAATAATAGTATTTTATCAAGTTAATATCAAATTTTTTCTTATTTCCCACTGTTAAAAGTATAAAAAATGCCCGCAGTCAACCAGCTGAGGGCATTTTCAATAAGATTTCAAAAATATTCTATAGTCAAAATATTTATGCCAAAGGATGTCCAAAACTGTCTTTGAAAC
>Ga0118677_10006499_pt1 | contig 19758 bp, 16 predicted proteins | sample AliMusrvi5mmetaG_FD_86154 | JGI IMG/M metagenome (GOLD analysis project Ga0118677, IMG submission 86154)
CCCGTGCGATGATAGATGTCTATGAAATTGACGCCGATGGCGGTGTGGCGGATGCGTGCCTGGCCTGCTGCGGGCGCGGGCAGGTCAATATCCTTGTATTCCAGAACGTCCGTGCCGCCGGTTTTTTCAAAACGAATGGCTTTGACCATGGTCGGCCCCTAGCTGAGATGCTGGCGGAAAAATGTCTGGCTGCGCACATTGGCGAGATCGGCATTGGCCTTGTCGTAATGCATGCCGCCCACCCGCGCGAAGGCATGGCCCATCAGGGGATATTTGTAGAGCGTGACCAGCGGATTGCTGCCCAGCGCCTGTTCGATTTTCGCTTGCGCCGGCGGCGGCACGAAATCATCGGCTTCCGCCATGTGCAGCACCAGCGGCTGCTTGATGGTTTTGGCTTCGGCCAGCTGGTCTTCAATGCGGATGCCGTAATAGCCGGCGGAAGCCTGGCTGTCTGTGCGCGCGGCGGCCAGATAGGCCAGCTGCCCGCCCAGGCAATAACCCAGCACGCCGGCCTTGCCGGTGGCGCCCGGCAGACCGCGCAGATGATCGAGGGCGGACTGGATGTCGGCGACGCCTTTGCCCAGATCGAATTTTCCCAGACAATCGAACGCCACGGCGCGGTCGGCCTCCACCTTGTCCGACAATTCGATGCCCGGCCGGATGCGCCAGAACAGGTCCGGCACCAGCGCGAAAAAGCCGCGCGAAGCCAGGCCATCGGCGATATCGCGCAGGCCCTGATTGACCCCGAAAATCTCCTGGATCACGACGATGCCGGGGCCCTTGCCCGAGCCGGGCGAAGCCAGATAGCCGCCGAAGCTGCCATCCTTGCCTGTGATTGTGGCGTTCAGATTGCTCATCGGATCAGGCCGCCGCGCCGCGTTGCTGCGGCAAGGTCAGCGCCTGGCTGAGGGCCACGGCGCTGGTGATGGGCCCCGAGCAACCGTTGCGCTGGCACAGATAGACGGTGGGCTGGCCATTCTCCATCGGCTTGCCGAACGCCGGATGGTTTGGCGGCAGCTCGTCGGTGCTGTCCACCTGAACCAGCAACCGGTTAGGCAGCGCCTTGCCCCAGATGGCGCGCACCAGTTCGCGGGTGGTGGCATTGGCCTGCTTGCCCACCACCACCATCTGTATGCCGGTGGCGAAACATTCAAAGCCGTTGAGGAAGCCGCCGGCGGAAATCCAGTTGCGGTCGAACTCGCCGGCAAAGGCCTGGGCGATGCCCTGGGCGCGCACGCCGTAACCATTCTCGCCGGTCAGCAGCGCCAGCTTGGTCAGCACCGCGATCATGACGCCATTGGCCGGGGGCACCGGCTGATCGAACATGGTGCGTGTACGGATCACCATCTTTTCCGCGTCATTGGCGGTGCCATAATAACCGCCGCGCGTCTCGTCCCAGAAATTGGCGTCCAATGTTTTGGACCAGGTCTTGGCCTGCTCGACGTAACGCTTGTCGCCGGTGGATTCGTAAAGCTGCAACGCCGCTTCCGCCATATGGGCATAATCATCGGCAAAGCCTTGCGCGCCGCGCTTGCCGTCGGCCCAGGCATGCACCAGCGTGCCGTCCTGGCCCATGCGTTTGACGATGGCATCATAAGCGCTGACGGCGGCCGCCACCCATTCGGGGCGTTCAAAGGCCGAGCCGGCCAGGGCCAAGGCGCGGATGGCAAGGCCGTTCCAGTCGGCCAGCAGTTTTTCGTCGCGCTGCGGCCGGGGGCGGTTGCCCCGCGCCGCCAGCAGCAAAGCGCGCTGCTTGGCCATCAGGGCCTCATCTGCCTCCGTCGGAGCCGGGCCATCGTTCAGACGGCGCAGAATGATCTTGCCCTTGAAGTCGCCATCGCGCCGCACGCCATAAACCTGCTTGAAGCGTGCCGAGAAGGTGCCGGCCAAGGCGGCGTCAATTTCCGCTTCGCTCCAGGTGTAATATTTGCCTTCTTCGCCGTCCGCATAGGCGCTGAGGCCGCTGGCGAATGCGCCTTCCAGCTTCATGTCGCGCAGCAGCCATTCCACCGTTTCATTCACCCGCACTTTGCAAAGCTCGTTGCGGTTGAACTGCCACATCTGGGTCATGAAGCCGATCAGCAGGGCGTTGTCGCTGAGCGACTTTTCGAAGTTCGGCATCATCCAGCGTTCGTCATGGGTGTAACGGAAAAACCCGCCGCCGACATGATCGTAAAGCCCGCCCATCAAAATGCAGTTCATGGTGGGCGCGATGATCTGCAGATATTGCATCAGGCCGGTGCGCAGATAGGCGCGCCACAAAACCTCCAGCAGCGCCACCGACGGAAATTTGGTCGGGCCTGTCAGCCCACCCATGAAAATGTCAAAGCGCTGGCCGATGCGGATCGAGGCCAGGTCGATCTGAATCTGCTCCAGCCCGCCGCGCATTTCGCGTTCGAGAATATTGTTCAGCGCCTCCATGACTTGCACGCTGGTCGCCGTCACTTCGGTGTGATGTTCCTTGAAGGCCTTGATCCGGTCATTCAACACTTCGGCAAAGGCGGGGCGGTCGCCGCGCGGGTCGCCCACCGCGGCATCGCGGCCCAGAAAGCCGGCGACAAAAAACGGCGCGCCGCCGTCCGGCATCAAAAAGACGTTCAGCGGCCAGCCGCCGGAATGACCCATCACGGCGGAAGCAGCCTGATGGATCTGGTCAATGTCGGGACGCTCTTCGCGGTCCACCAGCACGGGAATGAAATTGTCGTTGATCAGCGCCGCGGTTTGCTTGTCGCTGAAGCTTTCCTGGTTCATCACCTGGCACCAATGGCAGCCGGCGTAACCGATATGCAGGAAGATGGGCTTGCCCGCCGTTTTGGCCTCCGCCAGCACCGCGTCGCTCCAGGGCCGCCAGGCCACGGGACTGTCCTTGTGCTGAAGAAGATAGGGGCTGATGGATTTGTCCAAGGCGGTCATCATTCTGTTCCAATTGCGCGCGGGGCAGGCGATGCTGTCCCTTGTTTTTGGCCTGTTTTTGGGCCGCGCTTCTTAGCCTGAAAGGGCGTGGCAGCGAAAGCCCGGCGCTGGCTGCGGATTTTGGGAGGGACGCATGAAGGTGAATGTTGAAGTGGATATGACCCCTGAGGAAGCGCGCCGTTTTATGGGCCTGCCCGATGTCGCGCCGCTGCAGGAAAAAATGCTGGAGGAAATGCAGGCCAAGATGAAGGCCGCCTTCGATACCGGCGATCCCGAGGCGATGATGCAGGCCTGGATGCCGATGGGCGGCGCCAAGGCGTTTGAGCAGTTCCAGAAATATCTCTGGGATAGCGCCCGGCTGATGTCGGGCAAGAAGGACAAGGCCTGATTGACGGGCGGCAGCACCATTTTCGCCCTGGCCAGTGCCGGTGGCCGGGCCGGCCTGGCGGTGGTGCGGGTGTCGGGGCCACAAGCCGGATCGGTGCTGGAAGCGCTGGCGGGGGCGCGGCCCCCTGCCCGCCGCGCCAGCCTGAAGCGGCTGATCTGGCGGGGCGCGGTGCTGGATCAGGCATTGCTGCTGTGGTTTCCTGGACCAGACAGCTTCACCGGCGAAGATGTGGCGGAATTCCATATCCATGGCGGGCGCGCTGTCCGCGAGGCGCTGTTCGCGGTTTTTCTGGAATTGGGCCTGGTCCCGGCGCAAGCGGGCGAATTCAGCCGCCGGGCCGTGGAAAATGGCCGCCTGGATCTCACCCGGGCCGAGGCGGTGGCCGATCTGACCGATGCCGAAACCCCGGCCCAGCTGCGCCAGGCCCTGCGCCAATATGAAGGCGGGCTGGCCGATCTTTATGAAGGCTGGCGGGCCACCTTGATCAGGGCGCTGGGTCGGGCGGAAGCAGCGATTGATTTTTCCGATGATGGGGTGGGGGAAGCTGAGTTTGCTGCTGCGCATGCCGTGGTGTCGGAAATAGCACAACAAATACATATACATATGGATGATTCGGGCCGTGGCGAAGTGCTGCGCGAAGGCCTGCGCCTGGCCATTGTCGGACCCCCCAATGCCGGCAAAAGCTCGCTGATCAACGCGCTGGCCCAGCGCGACATCGCCATTGTCTCGCAAACCCCCGGCACCACGCGCGACGTCATCGGGGTGCGGCTGCAGCTGGGCGGCTATCCCCTGCATGTCTCCGACACGGCGGGCTTGCGCGACAGCGCCGATGCCATCGAAGCCGAAGGCGTGCGCCGGGCCCGCGCCGAAGCCGCCGCCAGTCACCTCACCTTGCTTCTGCTGGACGGCAGTCAGGCGGCGGAAATTCCAGGCGGCATCACGCCTGATCTCATTGTCTGGAATAAAAGCGACCTGCCGGATTTTCAAAAACGCGACGGTATTTGCGTATCGTTAAAAAGCGGCGCGGGCTTTGACGCTTTGCTGGCGGCGCTGACCGCGCTGGTGGAAAAAAGGCTGGAAACAAAGGACGAAAACCCTGCCCTGACAAGGCCGCGCCATCGCCACGCCTTGAACGATGCCTTGGCTTCGCTGCGCCACGCACAAGACGCGCGGGAGCCGGAATTATTCGCCGAAGATCTGCGCCTGGCCACCCGCGCCATCGGCCGCATCACCGGCACGGTGGATGTCGAGGAAATTCTGGATTCGGTATTTCGCGATTTTTGCATTGGAAAGTGACTAGGCGTAATGAGCCGCCATGAGCGGCTCTTACGATGTCATCGTGATTGGCGGCGGCCATGCCGGCTGTGAAGCGGCGGCGGCGTCGGCGCGCGCTGGCGCAAAAACCCTTCTGCTGACGCACAAACTTGCCACCCTGGGCGAGATGTCCTGCAACCCTGCCATTGGCGGTGTCGGCAAAGGTCATCTGGTGCGCGAGATTGATGCGCTCGATGGCCTGATGGGCAAGGTCGCGGATGCGGCGGGAATCCAGTTTCGCCTTTTGAATCGCCGCAAGGGCCCGGCAGTGCGCGGCCCGCGCGCCCAGGCCGATCGCGCTTTGTATCGCGCTGCCATGCAGGCGCAGTTGCGCGAGATTTCCAATCTGGAAATTCGCGAGGCGAGCGCAGAAGACTTGGTTTTAAAGGGTTCCGGCGAAGCCGGAACGATGATAGCCGGTGTCGTTTTGAACTCTGGCGAGGAAATTTCCTGCGCGTCTGTCGTGCTCACCACCGGCACATTTTTGCGCGGGCTGGTGCATATCGGCGAAGTGCAATTTTCCGCTGGCCGCATGGCGGCGCATACCGCCGATGCCGATCAGGCCGATCCGCCCTCCATCGGTCTTTCCAAAACGCTTTATGGTTTTGGTTTGCAGATGGGCCGCCTCAAGACCGGCACGCCGCCGCGCCTTGATGGCCGCACGATTGATTGGGCGGCGCTTGAGATGCAGCCGGGTGACGAACCGCCCGTGCCCTTTTCTTTTCTGACGACGAAAATCGCCACGCCGCAGATTTCCTGCGGCATTACCCGCACCATAGCGGCGACCCACGACATCATCCGCGCCAACCTCCACCGCGCGCCCATGTACACCGGCCAGATCGGCAGCACCGGACCGCGCTATTGCCCCTCCATCGAGGACAAGGTCACCCGTTTCGCAGACCGTGAGAGTCACCAGATTTTCTTGGAACCAGAAGGGCTTAACGACGATACCGTCTATCCCAACGGCATCTCGACGTCCCTGCCCCAGGACGTCCAGCTGGCCCTGATCGCCACCATTCCCGGGCTGGAAAAGGCTGTGGTGCGCCGCCCCGGCTATGCCATCGAATATGATTATGTGGATCCGCGCGAACTCACCCCGGCGCTGGCGGTCAAGAAAGTCCCCGGTCTCTATCTGGCCGGCCAGATCAACGGCACCACCGGCTATGAAGAAGCCGCTGCCCAGGGCTTGATGGCCGGCCTCAATGCCGCCCGGGCCGCCGATGGCCAGGCACCGATCCTGCTGGACCGCGCCACCGCCTATATCGGCGTGATGATCGATGACCTGGTGACCAAGGGGGTCAGCGAGCCCTACCGCATGTTCACCTCCCGGGCGGAATACCGGCTGTCCCTGCGTTCCGATAATGCCGACCAGCGCCTCACGGCCTTGGGCGAAAAGGCCGGAATCGTGGGTTCTGTGCGGACAAAAGCCTTTGCGGACAAGATGGAACGGCTGGCTGTTTCACGTGAAACAATGACCGCCCGTACCCTCACCCCCAACGAGGCCGCCAAATTCGGGCTTATGATCCGCCAGGACGGGGTCCGCCGCACCGCCCTCGACCTCTTGGCCCTGCCGGAGGTGGATTTTACCACCCTCACCCGCATCTGGCCTGATCTGGCCGGGATGAGCCCCGAAATCGTCGAGCAAGTCGAAATTGACGCCCAATATGCCGGCTACATGGATCGTCAGGAGGCCGATGTGCTGGCCTTCCGCCGCGACGAAGGCCGCGCCCTGCCCGCCAGCCTAGATTATGGCGCGGTGGTCGGTCTTTCCAACGAAGTGCGCCAGAAGCTGGAGCGCATCCGCCCCGCCACCTTGGGCCAGGCCGCCCGGATCGAGGGCGTGACCTCTGCCGCCCTCACCCTGGTGCTGGCGCATGTCAAAGGCGCCCGGAAAGCAAAAATTGCCTAACCCATTGTTCGGAACAGAAGAATTCGCCGAAAAAACCGGTGTTTCACGTGAAACATTGTCCCGGCTGAAGGCCTATGCCGATATTCTGGCAGACTGGAATGCCCGCCATAATCTGGTGTCCGCCAGCACCCTGGGCGATGCCTGGCAGCGGCATTTCTGGGATAGCGCCCAGCTTGTCCCCCTCATTCCGCCCGACGCCAAGACCTTGGCCGATCTGGGTTCCGGGGCCGGCTTTCCCGGCTTGGTGCTGGCCGAGATGCTGCGGGGCCGGGTGGCAGTCAGCCTTTACGAAGCCACGGGCAAAAAGGCCGCCTTCCTGGCGGCCGCAGCCGAACGGATGCAATTGCCCGTGACGATCCATAACCAGCGGATGGAAGATGCCCCTGCCCGCGCCTATGATGTGGTGACTGCCCGGGCCTGCGCCCCCCTGCCCGTGCTGCTGAAATACGCCCAGCGATTCACAGGTCCGAACAGCGTTTGCTTGCTGTTAAAAGGACAAAATGTGGGTTCTGAATTGACGGAAGCCCATAAATCTTGGAAGATGAAAGCCAGGCAGATACCCAGCCTGACCGATCCCTCCGGTACTGTTCTGGAGCTTACGGAACTGGTCGCCAATGAACCCTTCGCACCCTCCGGGCCGGAAAAAGCCCCGCATCTTGGTCGTCGCCAATCAAAAAGGCGGCGTCGGTAAGACCACGACCGCCATCAACCTGGGCACTGCCCTGGCCGCCGTGGGCGAACCGACCCTGGTGATCGACATTGACCCCCAGGGCAACGCCTCCACCGGGCTGGGCGTGCCGCGCGCCGCCCGCACCCTCACCACCTATGATGTGCTGATGGGCGAAGCCAAGCTGGCCGACACCATCGTCGCCACCCGCATTCCGAAATTATCGCTGGTGCCCGCGACGGTGGATCTGTCCGGCGCCGAGCTGGAACTGATTGACCGGCCGCGCCGGAATTTCATTTTGAAGGACGCGCTGGAGGAATATTCTGTACACGGAGAAAATGCCTTCTCCTTTATCCTGATTGACTGCCCGCCATCCCTCACCCTGCTCACCATCAACGCCATGTGCGCCGCCGATGCCGTGATGGTGCCGCTGCAATGCGAATTCTTCGCGCTGGAAGGCCTCAGCCAGTTGCTCAAGACGATTGAACTGGTGCGCGCCAATCTCAATCCGTCCCTGGCGATCCAGGGCATCGTCCTGACCATGTTCGACAAGCGCAACAAGCTGTCCGATCAGGTGGCTGCGGATGTGCGGCAGAATATGGGCGAAATCGTTTATTCCACGGTGATCCCGCGCAATGTGCGAATCTCCGAAGCGCCGTCGCATGGCGTGCCGGCGCTGGTCTATGACCTGCGCTGTCCCGGCAGCCAGGCTTACATCAAGCTGGCGGGCGAATTGATCCAGCGCGAAAAGATTCGGGTCGCGGCATGACACCCAAGGAAGAACCACGCCGCGGCCTTGGCCGTGGCCTGTCCGCCCTGATCGGCGACGAAGCCGCCCCGACGCGCGGCGAGATGCCCAAGGGCACGCGCACTCTGCCGATCGCCTTTCTGCGCCCCGGCAAATTCCAGCCGCGCAAATTTTTCGGCGAAGAGGCGCTGGCCGACCTGGCCCAGTCGGTGAAGGAAAAGGGGGTGCTGACCCCCATCCTGGTGCGGCCCCTGGGCGGCGAATCCTATGAGATCGTGGCGGGCGAGCGGCGCTGGCGCGCGGCCCAGATGGCCAAGCTGCATGACGTGCCGGTGGTGGTCCGCGAGATGGTGGACAGCGAGGCGCTGGAGCTTGGGATCATCGAAAATGTCCAGCGCGCCGACCTCAATGTGCTGGAGGAGGCGGCGGCCTATCATGAGCTGATGGACCGCTTCGGCCGCACCCAGGAGCAATTGGCGCAAGAGGTCGGCAAGAGCCGCTCCCACATCGCCAACAGCGTTCGGTTGCTGCGCCTGCCGGACAGCGTTCAACTACTGCTGCGGGAGGGGAAACTCACCGCCGGCCACGCCCGAACATTGTTAGGCGCCGCCGATCCGGAAGCTGCTGCCCAGGAAATTCTGTCTGGCGGGATGAATGTACGGCAGGCCGAACAGCGTTCGGTGGGCAAGAAAAAGCTCACAATCCCGCCGCCCAAAGACCCCAACATCAAGCAATTGGAATCCAGCATCTCCAATCGTTTAGGGCTGAAGGTTCAAGTTATACACAAGGTTGATAAAAAAGGGCGCGATCTCGGCGGCGAGCTAAGAGTCAGCTACAAGACCTTGGAACAGCTGGACGAAGTGTCCCGGCGGCTCAGCAAGGCCTAATTTCCCGCCAAAAACGAGTCCTGCCTAGGATTTCGGCTCTAAGACTTTGCGAGCGCCAAGGCTGCTGCAGGATCAATCCGGCCATCGTAAAGCGCCCGGCCCACCACCACCCCGACAATATTCGGCTCGCCGGCGGCTTTCAGATTTTCGATGTCGGCGATGGACCCGACCCCGCCCGAGGCGATCACCGGGATGGTCAGGGCGCGGGCGAGGGCGGCGGTGGCGCAGACATTGACCCCCTGCAGCAAGCCGTCGCCATCAATATCCGTGAACAGGACGGCAGCGACCCCGGCATCCTCGAAGCGCTTGCCCAGCTCCACGGGGGTCAGCTCGGATACCTCGGCCCAGCCGGCGGTAGCGACCTTGCCCCCCTTGGCGTCCGCCCCGACCACAACCTGGCCGGGAAATTTGCGGGCGGCCTCTTTGACGAAGCCCGGATTGGTCAGCGCCGCCGTCCCCAGGATGACCCGGGTGATACCCGCCGCCAGCCAGAATTCCACCGCCGCCAGATCGCGGATGCCGCCGCCGAGCTGGATGGGCAGGGTGATGGCGGCGCGGATTTTCTGGATCGCCTCGGCATTGGCGCTCTTGCCGGCGAAGGCGCCGTTCAGATCAACACAGTGCAGCCATTCGAATTTCTGCTCCTGAAAGATTTTCGCCTGGGCGCCAGGATCGGCATTGAACACCGTGGCGTCATCCATCACGCCCTTTTTCAGGCGCACACATTGGCCGTCTTTCAGATCAATCGCGGGGAAAATAATCATGGCTTCCAGCGTAAAAAATTTTCCAGCAGCTTGATGCCGGTGGCTTGGCTTTTCTCGGGATGAAATTGCGTGCCGGCAATATTCTCATTCGCCACCATGGCGGTGAGCGGCCCGCCATAATCGGTGGTGGCAAACAGATCGTCCGGCAAAATGGGCTTGAACTGATAGGAGTGCACGAAATAGGCATGCGCCCCATTGCTGATTCCAGCCAGCAACGGATGCGGCGCCAGCAGCTTCAATTCATTCCAGCCCATATGGGGAATTTTCAAATTGGGATCATCCGGCGTGATCTTCACCACTTCGCCTGCAATCCAGCCCAGCCCGGGATGATCGCCAAATTCCCGGCCCACCGTCGCCAGCAACTGCATGCCGACACAGATGCCCAGGAACGGCACGCCTTCTTTCAAAACCTTTTCCCGCAGCACATCCACCATGCCGGGCACCGCCTTGAGGCCGCGCATGCAATCAGCAAAGGCGCCAACGCCCGGCAGCACGATGCGTTCGGCATTGAGGACGATTTCTGGATCGGCGGTGGTGATGATTTCCTGGCCGGTATCGCTGGCGGCGCGCGCCAGCGCCTTCGCCGCCGAGGCGAGGTTGCCGGAGCCATAATCAATCAGGGCCGTGCGCATATCCGGTTTTCGTCAAAGACGCCGGGTCTATAGCGTCTAAAGGCTTGATTGTCGCCCCCGGTTTTATTTTTCTGGCGCTGCCGCGCAGGCGTTCGGCCGGCAAAAGCTCCGCAGGAGCTTTTGCTATTCGGCCTCACTGTCGAAGCGTCAAATCAAGGTAGGGGGCATGCGGTCGGCAAGTCCGCCAAACCCGGGGTCGCGGACAGAACGCTGAGGCGGATGCCGTCCACCACCAGGTCGCGCCAGCTGCCCGAAGGCCGCGCCAGCGCGAAATGCCCGGCGCGCAGCGCATCCAGGCCGCCGGGGCAGGGGGGCGCCGCCAAGGTGCCCGCCACATACCAGCCGCCACCACTGCCTTGTTTCATCACCGCCGCCCACCAGCGCGCATCGGTGCCGTAAGCCAGCAGGATTTCGTCATGCCCGTCGCCATCCAGGTCGCTGAAAAACGCATCGCAGGTCAGCGCCGCGCTGGTCAGGCAAGGCGGCGCACCTGTGACACCGGCCCAGTCGCGCGCCAGCAATCCGGCGGGTAGGCCGGTGGCGGAATGAACATGGATATTGGCGCCGATCTCGGTGGGGGTGGGACGACCCGCTGACGGCTTGGCCGCCAGCGCCTCAAAGGCGCCGCGCGCCAGGCCCGGCGCGGACTTGCTGGCCGCCATTGCCGCCAGCGCTTCATGGCCAAAGCGCAACCCGCCATCGCGCAGCCAGATAAAGTCGAACGCGCCCGGCGTGACCTTGTGCTGCGCCAGCCGGAAATCCTGCGCCGCCACTGCCAGCCGCGCCGGATCGGCGATGGGCGAAGCCAGCGCTGCGATCAAACTCAGCCCGGCAAACGCCATGGCCAAGTTGCTGCCTTCGATGCGCTGCATCCAGCCGCCGCCGCCCAGGCTGATCAGCGCCGAGCCGGCATAACAGATCGCATAGCCTGCCATCATGAGCAGGCTCGCGGCGGTGAAAATGCGCGTGTCGGTCCAGCCATATTGCGCAATGCGCGCCGCCAGCGCGTACCCGGCCAGAAGGCTGAGCGGCACCAGTATAAGGCTGGCGACAAATTCCGTGCGCCGCTGCCAATAAGGCCGCCAACTGGCGCCATCGCGATACGAGGCGTTGATGGCGATAATGAGCATGACGCCCAGCCCCGCCGTCACCGCCAGCGAAGGCTGCCAGCGCCCCAGCGCGCCCAGACCCGCGACTGCGATACCGAGCAGCAGCAAAAAGGGCAGGGCGATGGTGAAGACAAATACCGCGCCTTCCTGCAGCGCGCCCAGAAAGCGCTCGCCCGTCAATTGTGCGGCAATGGCGGCGCTGATCGCCACCAGCGGCAGCACCAGCGGCGCAAAGTTCAGCGCGGGATAATGTTCGCGCATAAAGCCGGACGCAGCCCCCGCCGCCGCCCAGGCCAGCCCTGCGAACAAGGCACACAACACTATGCGGATCGCCAGCCGCCAGGCGCTGCGATAATGCGCCGGATAATCCTGCCCGCCTGCCTGCACCAGCGCCTGACCGGCAAACAGGAACAGGGCGCACAAACTCAGCAATGCCAGGCCCGGATGGCCGCCATCCGAAGACAGCGTGCGCCAGTGATGATAGGCGCCGGCGGCGGCAAGCAGCACGGCAGCAAAACCCGTCCATAACAGCAGCGGCCAGAAGCGCATGCGCCCCAGCCCTGCCAGCAGCAACAGCGGCGCGAACATCAGCACCATGATGGCGGCGGAGAAAAAATAGGGATCGAGATAATCGCGCGCCGTGAACAGCGCGAACAACAGCGCCCCCTGCGCCATGCCCACACCAAGCCGGGGCAGGAAGAAACCCGGCCGCGTGATTTCGCGGGGTGCCTCCGCTGGCGTGTAACGCGGCTTGGCGATGGGTGCTTCGAGTGCCGGCGCGCGCAGCTTGGCGGTGGGTTGTTCGGGAAAAGGTACGGGGACGGGTCGCGCCACGGCGTCAAAGCGCGGCTCGATGACGTCCGCTTCCGCCGGAAGGGCGATGACGCGCTCGCTGTTTTTGGTAAATTCCGGCTCGAACCGCAGGGGTGTTTCCGGCGTCCAGTTGAACGCAGGCGAATTGATCCAGCTGTCGGGCTCGTGGGCCATGGACCGTGAATAAGTCACGGCGGCGGAGCTGTCTTGTGGCGTTAAGCGGTGTGGTTAATGCGGCAGCAGCGCTCCGCCCTGCGCTTACGCTCCGGGCATTGAACGCTCAAATCGGTCCACTGGACCGATTTGACCCGCATAGCGGGTCGCGTTCAATTATCGTCCATTTTAAGCGCGGCAATGAAGGCTTCCTGGGGAATGTCCACCTTGCCGAACTGGCGCATTTTCTTTTTGCCCTCTTTCTGCTTGTCCAGCAGCTTGCGCTTGCGGCTGATGTCGCCGCCATAACATTTGGCGGTAACGTCCTTGCGCAGGGCCGAAAGGGTTTCGCGCGCGATGACCTTGCCGCCGATGGCGGCCTGGATCGGAATTTTGAACATGTGGCGCGGGATCAGGTCTTTGAGCTTTTCGCACATCGCCCGGCCACGGCCTTCGGCGCGCTGGCGGTTGACGATCATGGACAGCGCATCCACCGGCTCGTCATTGACCAGCACGGACATTTTCACCAGATCGCCTTCTTCGTATTTCTCGATGTGATAATCGAAGCTGGCATAGCCGCGCGACACGCTTTTCAGCCGGTCATAGAAATCGAACACCACTTCATTCAGCGGCAACAGGTAGATCACCATGGCGCGATTGCCGGCATAGGTCAGTTCGACTTGCCGCCCGCGCCGGTCTTCGCACAATTTCAAAACGCTGCCCAGATATTCGTCCGGCACCAGGATGGTCGCCTTGATCCAGGGTTCTTCGATGTGATCGATATAGGTCACATCGGGCATGTCGGCGGGATTGTGCAGCTCCTGCATCGTGCCGTTATTCATGTAGATGTGATAGATCACCGACGGCGCAGTGGTGATGAGTTCGAGATTGAATTCGCGTTCGACGCGCTCGCGCACAATCTCCAGATGCAGCAAGCCCAGAAAGCCGCAGCGAAAGCCGAAGCCCAAGGCGGCGGATGATTCCGTCTCATAGGTAAAGCTGGCATCGTTGAGATGCAGCTTGCCCAGCGCCTCGCGCAGATCTTCAAACTGGGCCGCATCCACCGGGAACAGGCCGCAGAACACCACTTGCTGCGCCGGCTTGAAGCCGGGCAGGGGCGTGGGCGTGCCGCGGCGTTCATCGGTGATGGTGTCGCCGACCTTGGTGTCGGCCACTTGCTTGATCTGGGCGGTGATGAAGCCGACTTCGCCAGGCCCCAGTTTTTCCACGGCGACGCGCTTGGGCGTGAAGACGCCGATCTGTTCCACCTGATAGACGGCATCGGCGGCCATCATGCGGATTTTCTGGCCCTTCTTCAGTTCGCCATCAATGATGCGCACCAGAACGACGACGCCCAGATAAGCGTCGTAAAAGGAATCGATCAGCAGCGCCTTCAGCGGCGCATCCAGCGTGCCCTTGGGCGGCGGCAGGCGGGTGACGATGGCCTCCAGCACCAGATCAATATTCAGGCCCGTCTTGGCGCTGATCGGCACCGCATCGCTGGCGTCAATTCCGATCACATCCTCGATCTGCTGCTTGACCCGATCCGGCTCGGCGGCGGGCAAATCAATCTTGTTGAGGATGGGTACGATATCCAGCCCGGCATCAATCGCCTGATAGACGTTGGCGAGGGTCTGCGCCTCGACGCCCTGGCTGGCATCCACCACCAGCAGCGCGCCTTCGCAGGCGGCCAGGCAGCGCGACACTTCATAGCCAAAGTCTACATGGCCCGGCGTGTCCATCAGGTTGAGGACATAGTCCTTGCCGTCCTTGGCCTTGTAATCCAGCCGCACCGTCTGGGCCTTGATGGTGATGCCACGTTCCCGCTCGATATCCATCGAATCGAGAATCTGGTCCTTCATGTCGCGCGTCGAGACGGTACCGGTGAGCTGGATCAGCCGGTCGGCCAGGGTGGATTTGCCATGGTCAATATGGGCGACGATGGAAAAATTGCGGATTTGGGATAGCTCGGGCATTGGGCCGGGGGTCTAGCAGGCCCCAATTCCCCGGTAAACAGGGCACTTTCACTTCGCCCAAAGCCCGCAAATTGGGGCTATAACCCGGACAATGCTGACCTATCTTTACCTCGACTATGGCGGCCATGCGAAATACCGGCGGGAGCTGAAATACAGCCTGATTTCGCTGCGGGCGGAACTTGGCCAGGCCCCGGACGCCCAGATCGCCGTCTATAGCGATGCGCCCCTGGTCTATCGCCGCTGGCCGGTGACGGCGGTGGGGATCGCGGATCGCATAAAACCCTGGTCGGGCAACGGGCTCTATTACCACCGCATCAAGCCGGAAGTGGTGCGCGATGCCCTGACCCGCTTTGCCGGGCCGGTCTGTCTGCTGGATTCCGATTCCATTGTGCGCCCCGGCTTCCATGCCGAGGTGACGGCCAAACTGACGGACGCCGTGGTGATGAATGTGTTCGAAAAGCCAAACCCTTTTCCGCCGCTGTCAGGCTTTCGCTGCCGCCTGCCAAATCTGGGCGACTATCGCTACGATGTCGCCGCCAGCGTGATGTATAACAGCGGCCTGATCGGCATGCGGCCTGCGCACGCGCCGATGCTGGATGATGTGCTGGCGATGATTGACGCCCTGATTGGCCGGGCCAAGAAATTTCCCACCCTCGAACAATTCGCCCTCAGCGAAGTCTTGCGCCTGAACGGCATTGCCGTCGCCGAAGTGAATCAAAGCTTCCTGCATTACTGGCAAGGACGGCGGCGCATCTATATGCAGGCCCAGATCGAAAAAAATCTTGGCGCCGACTGGGACGATCTCACCCCGCCCAAAGCCTGGGCGGAAATGAACCAATGGGCGATCCGCGCCTACAATTATTATTACGGCATCACCCATGCCCTGGAAGCCTTCAAATGACCGAGACGTTGAAAGACCTGTGGCCGGGCCAATCGGTGGCGTTGCTTAAGGCGCTGCACATCCTCACCAGCAATGGCGGCCTGAACGCGGATTCGCGGCGCAAGCTGAAACAGGTGCAGCATCTGGCGCAGCTGATCAAACCGGCAATTGACGCCAGCCTGGCGGCAAAGGACCAACCGGTGCTGGCCGATCTGGGCGCGGGCAAATCCTATCTCGGTTTCATTTTATACGATCTGTATTTCGGCCCCGCCACGCGCGGCAAAGTCATTGCCGTGGAAGCGCGCGAAGCCTTGATCGCCACCGCCAAAAGAATTGCCAAGGAAAGCCATTTCGAGCGCATGAGTTTTGCGCATGGCAAAATCGCGGAAGCGGAAGTCGGGCCGGTCGATATCGTCACGGCGCTGCATGCCTGCGACACCGCCACCGACGAAGCCATCCTGTTCGCCCTCAAGCACGACGCCAAATATGTTGCGCTGGTGCCCTGCTGCCAGGCCGAACTGGCGCAGGATCTGGATGGCGTCAAAAACGATGTCGATCAGCTCTGGCGTCACCCCATTCACCGCCGCGCCCTGGGCTCTCATCTGACCAATGTGCTGCGCGGCCTGTTTCTGGAAGCGCATGGCTTCAAGGTGCGGGTGACGGAATTCACCGGCATGGAACATTCCCTGAAGAATGAATTCATCTATGCCGAGCGCCACCAGCGCTCCAACCCGCGCGCGCGGGCCGAATTTGAAAAACTGGTAACGGAAATTGGCGCGGCCCCGAAGCTGCTCAGCTTCGCAGAGTCGCTCCCAGCTTAAGCGCCGCCGCCACGATTTTCTGTGCCACGGATTCGATCTCGGGATCGGTCAGGGTCTTGTCCTTGGGCTGCAGCCGGATCGCGATGGCGACCGACTTTTTGCCGTCGGGCACGCCCTTGCCTTCATAGACATCGAACAAGGTCACGGTATCAATCAGCACCCGTTCGGCATTCTTCACGGCGCGGATCAGATCGCCCACCGCCAGATTGCGGTCCACCACAAAAGCGAAATCCCGCTCGATCGCCTGGAAGGGCGAAGGCGAGAATTGCGACCTTGCCTTGGATTTGGGATCCGGCACCGCGTCCAGAATGATTTCGAACGCCGATGCCGGCACCTTGATGTCGAACGCAGCCAGGATCTTGGGATGCAATTCGCCGAAATGGGCGATGACTTTGGGGCCCAGCGCGATGGTGCCGCTGCGGCCAGGATGAAACCAGCCGGGGGCCGTGGCGGCAACCGGCGCGGTCATCGGCCCGTTCATGGCCGCTTCCAGCGCCGCCAGCATGGCGCCCTTGGCGTCAAAGACATCGGCAGCATGGCCCGATTTGCTCCAGTCGCGCAAGCCTGCGCCTGTGACAAGCCCCGCCGCATTGGCGGTCTGGGCGCCGGGCATGCCGCTCTGGAAGGCGGCACCGATTTCAAAAAGACTGAGGTCGGAAAGCCCGCGCGCCGCATTGCGCGATGCCGCGCCGAGCAGCGACGGCAGCAAGGATGGCCGCAAGGCGTCCAGGTCCGAGGCAATGGGATTGGAAAGCTGGCGCGCGTCATCGCCGCCGCCGAACAATCCGGCCTGATCACGGGCGATGAAGGAGAAGCTCACACATTCATTGAAACCGCGCGCGGCCAGGGTGCGGCGCACGGCGCGCTGGCGGCGCTGCGACGCCGTCAGCACCGGCTTGGCCACGGCGGCATGACGAGGCAACGCTACCGACGGCACTTCGTCCAGGCCGTGGATGCGAACGACTTCTTCCACCAGATCGGCGGGGCCCTCCATGTCGCGCCGCCAGCTGGGCGGGGTGACATGCAAAGTGGCGTGCTGCGCCACCACAAAACCCAGATTCTGCAGGATAGTGATGATCTCGTCGCGCGCCACCTTGATGCCGCCCAAACTCTCCACCAGACCGGGATCGAATTCGATCACTTTGTGCGGCGGGGGCAATGCGCCTGCGATCACCACATCGGAAGCCTCGCCGCCGCACCATTCCAGAATCAGCTGCGTCGCCAGTTCCAGGCCGGGCAGCACAAACTCCGGATCAACGCCCCGCTCGAAGCGATAGCGCGCATCGGAAATAATGGCCTGCTTGCGCCCGGCGCGGGCAATGCGGACGGGATCGAACCAGGCGGATTCGATAAAGACATTCTTTGTCTCCAGCGAACAGCCGGTATCTTCACCGCCCATGATGCCGGCAATGCCGCGGGCGAAACTGTCATCCGCAATCACGATGGTCTGTGAATCCAGCACGTAGGTCTTGCCGTCCAGCGCCAGCACCTGTTCGTGATCATTGGCCATGCGGGCATGCAGGTTGCCCGACAGCTTGTCGGCATCGAACACATGCAGCGGACGGCCGCGGTCCTGGGCGATCAGGTTGGTCGCATCCACCAGCGCCGAAATGGACTTCATGCCCACGGCCTTGAAACGGTCCTGCACCCATTTGGGCGCGGGGCCATTTTTGACGCCACGGATCAGCCGCCCGGCAAAGATGGGGCAGGCATCTTTATTCTCAGGCGTGAAATCGAGGGTGATCTTTTTGGGGCTGGGGAATTTGCCCGCCACCGGCTGAACCTTTTCCGTCTTCAGCGTGCCCAGGCCCGCCGCTGCCAGATCGCGGGCGATACCGAAAACCGAGGCGGCATCACCGCGATTGGGCGTAATGGAAACTTCGATTACCGGATCGCTGGACAACAGGCCCTTCGCCGCCAGCGCGGCGGCGGCAGGCGCACCCGCCTGTGCGTCAGCGTCCAGTTCGATGATGCCGTCATGATCTTCGCCCAGCAGCAATTCGCGCGCCGAACACATCATGCCGAAGGATTCCACGTCGCGGATCTTGCCGACCTTCAGCGCCTCGCCGCTGGCCGGGATCACCGTGCCGGACCGTGCCAGCACCACCTTGATGCCCGCCCGTGCATTGGGCGCGCCGCAAACAATCTGCAAAGGCGCGCCGTCACCGGCACTGACCGTGCAAAGCCGCAGCTTGTCCGCATTGGGATGTTTTTCGGCGGTCAGAACTTCGCCGACAATAAAATCCTTCAGCGCCGCGCCGGCATCGGTAATGCCTTCGACTTCCAACCCGATGGAGGTCAGCTTGTCGGCGATCTGTTCGGCGGTGGCGTCGGTTTCCAGATGATCCTTCAGCCAGTTCAGGGTGAGCTTCACTTGGAAAGCCCCCCATCCAGGGTGGGAATATCCAGCGCGGCAAAACCGTAATGCTTCAGCCAGCGCAAATCCGATTCAAAGAAACTGCGAATATCCGGAATGGCGTATTTTAGCATCGCCATGCGGTCCAAGCCGAAGCCGAAGGCGAAGCCCTGATAGCGCGCCGGATCAATGCCGCAATTGACCAGCACTTTGGGATGGACCATGCCGCTGCCACCCAGCTCCAGCCAGTCATTGCCCTGGCCGAATTTGATCTGGCCCGGCACGCTGCGGTCGCAGCGCATGTCCCATTCCAACGATGGCTCGGTGAAGGGGAAAAAGCTGGGTCGCGCCCGCAGTTCGATTTTATCAATCTCGAAGAACGCCTTGCAGAATTCTTCCACGGTCCATTTCAAATGGCCCAGGTGAATGCCTTCATCAATCACCAAAGCTTCGACCTGGTGAAACATGGGCGAATGGGTAGCGTCGGAATCCACGCGATAGGTGCGGCCCGGCGAAATAATGCGGATGGGCGGCTTGTTGTTCAGCATGGTGCGCACCTGCACCGGCGATGTGTGGGTGCGCAGGACGTGGCTGGTGCCGTCGGCCTGGGCCGCGACATAGAAAGTATCCTGCATCTGCCGCGCCGGATGGTCGGGCGGGATGTTCAGCTTGGTGAAATTGTAGTCGTCATATTCCACGTCCGGGCCTTCGGCGACGCCAAAGCCCATATCGGCGAAGATGGCGACGATCTCGTCCAGCACCTGGCTGATGGGATGCACCGTGCCGCTGTTCTCAGGCCGTGCGGGCAGGGTGACGTCCAGCGTCTCGCCGGCAAGGCGCGCGTCCAGCGCCGCATCGCCAAGTTCGGCCTTGCGCGCCGCGATGGCGGCCGTGACGGCATCCTTGAGCCCGTTGAACTGCGGGCCCTTTTCCTTGCGCTCGTCCGGCGACAGCTTGCCCATGGTGGCCAGCAGCGCCGACACCGAGCCCTTCTTGCCCAGCGTCGCCACGCGCACGGCTTCCAGCGCCGCTTCATCGGCGGCGCCGGCGACTTGCGTCAGGATATCGGACTGAAGGGCGGCGATGTTGGTCATGAAACCCCGGAAGAGAACTATCGCGCAGGTCACCCTGCGCGATTCGCCCCGATGGTCTTTATGCCCTTAGGCTGTCGCCTGATCCACCAGAGCCTTGAACGCGGCGGGCTCGTGGATGGCCAGGTCCGACAGAACCTTGCGGTCGATGTCGATCTTGGCCTTGGCGAGCCCGGCGATAAATCGGCTGTAGGTGACGCCATGCTCGCGCACGGCGGCGTTGATGCGCTGGATCCACAGGGCGCGGAAATTGCGCTTGCGCTCCTTGCGGCCGATATAGTTGTGCTGCAGCGACTTGTCGACCGCGGCATTGGCCGTGGTGATGTTGTTCTTGCGG
>Ga0118677_10006500_pt1 | contig 19757 bp, 17 predicted proteins | sample AliMusrvi5mmetaG_FD_86154 | JGI IMG/M metagenome (GOLD analysis project Ga0118677, IMG submission 86154)
TATGTCTTTTTCTCTTCTTTCCGCTTGGCATATCAATTCTTTTTAAAAATAATAAAATTATTTCACGTTGTTTTTAACGCGACCCACGAATGTTTTTGCAGGTTTGAAGGATGGAATATTGTGTTCCGGAATGATGATAGTTGTATTACGAGAAATGTTGCGCGCTGTTTTTTCTGCACGTTTTTTAACGATAAAACTACCGAATCCACGGAGATAAACATTGTTCCCATCAGCCAATGAACCTGATACGGTGTCCATAAATGCTTCAACTGCCTTCTGTACAGTAAGCTTCTCAATACCTGTGCTCTTTGAAATCTCGTTTACGATATCTGCTTTAGTCATTGCTAAAAAATTAAATGATTTAACTTTATTTTATATTTAACTTTATCTTCATTTTTGGTGCACAAATATATAGCTTTTGAATTAACTAATATCATCTTAGCCAATATTTTTTGTTCATTCTCCTAAATTTTAACAAAAAAGTTCTGAAATGGATGATTATCGTAAAGCATTGACAGTTTGGTACAACCATACAAAACGTGATCTTCCGTGGCGCGAGCTAAAAGAACCCTATCCCATCTGGGTTTCGGAGGTAATTTTGCAGCAGACGCGTGTTCAGCAGGGTTTGGAATACTACTTTAACTTCATGCAAAAGTATCCGGATATCGAGAGTCTTGCCTCTGCACCGGAGGAGGAAGTGCTGAAGACCTGGCAGGGACTTGGCTATTATTCCCGTGCCAGAAACATGCAACATGCAGCTAAGACGATCCAAAGGGAGCATGGAGGAATTTTTCCAGCTGATTATAATTCGATAAAAAACCTGAAAGGGATTGGCGAATATACTGCTGCTGCCATCGCTTCCATTGCCTTTGATCTTCCCTATGCAGTTGTAGACGGAAATGTGTACAGGGTACTTTCAAGATTGTTCGGAGTTAAGACACCTGTTGATTCTTCGACAGGAAAGAAGGAGTTTTATGCTTTGGCCCAAATGTTGCTTGACAGAAAGAATCCAGGTGAGTTCAACCAGGCATTGATGGAACTGGGGGCACTTCAATGCCTCCCTGCTCAACCACTTTGTCCGGGTTGTCCCTTGTCAGCTAAATGCCACGCCTATATCAACCAAACTACAGCGGACTATCCGGTAAAATCAAAACAGGTCAAACAAAAAGTAAGGTATTTCAATTATCTTTTCATTCACGATCACATTCGCCTTTTCCTGGAAAAAAGAGGAGACAGGGATATCTGGCGAAACATGTATCAGTTTCCATTGATTGAGACCCTGCAACGGGCTGAACCGGAAGAGTTGATTGGTGGTCCTGCCTGGCAGGCTATTCTAGGTAACCAACAGTTTACCCTTGAAGCTATCTATCCTGAAAAGGTTCATTTGCTAACTCATCAACGATTACATATCCGCTTTTATTCAGTCAGGGGAGAGGGAATAAGGGCTTCAGACCGGTTAATTTCAATTCCATTGGAACGTATTTCAGGTTATCCTGTTCCAAAACCAATAGCGTTTTTTTTGTCTGAGGTGGGTCATTGAACAGAAGGACATCCTTTCGATCTCAAATAATTTTTATCTTTGATCGATTTTGAAATGTCCTTTTTTTTCGGTAACTTACAGTATACAAATAAAATTTTGAACTATGTCAGTCAACAAAGTCATTTTAATTGGGAATGTCGGTAAGGATCCAGAAATCCGGCATTTGGACAGCAACGTTTCTGTTGCTTCATTCTCCCTGGCCACATCCGAGGTCTACACCAACAAAGCCGGTGAAAAGGTCACTCAGACTGAGTGGCATAACATTGTTTGCTGGAGAAATTTGGCCAATCTTGCAGAAAAATTCATCCGCAAGGGAAGTCAGGTTTATGTTGAGGGTCGTATACGTTCGCGTGCTTACGATACTGCCGATGGTGTCAAGAAGACGGCTTATGAGATTTATGCCGATGAAGTTAGGTTTCTTGACCGTAAGCCTGTAAACAACAGTACACCCGACAATCCGGTCGCTGAAGTAAAAAAAGCCGTTCAGGAGCCACAGAGTACCACCGGTTATTCAGATCAGGAGAACGCTCCTGATGATCTTCCATTTTGATCACCAAACTGCTTAATTTGGAAACAAACTTTTTCACATCCGTTGGAGCCTTGTTTGGGAACATTGAATTCTTGCCCTTTTCTGTCAATGCCCTTTCAGGGCTTCTGGTGTTGGTAGTATTATTAGGACTTTCTGCTGTTATCTCCGGATCTGAAGTCGCCCTTTTTTCGTTAGAGCCTAAAGATATAGAATCACTTAAATCCAATAAAAAGCGACCTGCCCAACTAATACTAAAGCTTCTTTCAGATCCAGAACAATTGTTGGCATCCATCCTGGTTGGCAACAACTTTGTAAATATTGCCATTGTATTGCTTGCTTCCCATGTTTCAAATTCCCTGATAAGTTTTGGGGAGGCCAAAACTTTTGAGTTCATTTTTCAAACTGTAATTATTACCTTTTTGCTTCTGCTTTTCGGAGAAATCATCCCGAAAGTATATGCAGCTCATTATCCCAAAAACTTTGCCCTAAGAATTTCGCCTTTCGTTCATGTATTGGGAAAGATTACGAGACCTGTAAATTATATGCTTATCCACTCCACCTCATTTGTAAACAAGAGAATGAACAAGCACAGGCGGGTGCTCTCTATTGATGAGATATCCAAGGCATTGAATCTTGCCAATCATGAAGAATTGAGTGAAGACAAAGAAATATTGCAGGGGATTGTTACTTTCGGATCCAAGAGTGTAAGTGAGATCATGCATTCCCGCCTCGATATGGTAGTTGCTGATTTCAATTCCAATTTCAGCGAAATACTGGATATCATAAGAAGTGCCGGCTATTCACGCATTCCGGTTTATTCCGAAACATTGGATCAGATAAGGGGAATACTCTACATTAAAGATCTTTTGCCCCATATTTCGAAGGGTCTCTCCTTTAAATGGCAGCAGTTGATCAGACCTCCCTTTTTTATCCCGGAAACGAAGAAAATTGATGATTTGCTGGAGGAGTTTCAGAAATCAAAAGTTCATCTTGCTATTGTTGTCGATGAATTTGGAGGTACTTCAGGTCTGGTAACATTGGAAGACATACTGGAAGAGATTGTCGGCGATATTTCGGATGAATTCGATGTCGAAGAGAAATTCTACACTAAGTTGGGACCGGATGAATATCTGTTCGATGGAAAGACCCTCCTGAACGATTTTTATAAAATTACTGATTGTGAAGATGACATATTTGATGAAATTAAAGGGGATGCAGACACACTTGCAGGTTTGATACTTGAATTGACTGGCGAATTTCCCGAACTTCACGAAAATATAATCTGCAAAAATTTCACCTTCAGTATCGAAGCTCTCGACCGAAGAAGGATCAAAGAGATTAAAGTTCTGATCAGGCCAATTGTTGATAAAAAAATGACCAAATGAAAGGATTTTTCCCCCTTTGCATAGCTTTGCTGTTGGTCGCCTTTATAGGTTCAACTTCATGCAGGAAAGATCAAACACCTAAACCAAGGGGATATTTCCGCATAGGATTTCCGGAGAAAAATTACAGGGAGCTAAATGCCCCCTTGCCTTACAATTTTCTCATTCCGGTTTATGCAACAGTTACTCCGGATCTATTAAACCCTGCCGAGAAGGAGTGGATAACAGTTGAAATCCCAGGTAACCATGCCCAGATCCACATCAGTTACAAGGTGATCGATCACAATTTATCGCAGTTGATCGAAGAGTCCAGAGGCTTGGTATACAAGCATTTTCAAAAAGCAAGTTCTATTGATGAACAGGTCTTTGTCTATCCTTCCAGAAAAATGTATGGAATGCTTTATACCCTCAAAGGCAATGCAGCTTCACCCATGCAGTTTTACCTCACCGACAGTGTGAAAAATTTTCTCAGGGGAGCACTCTACATCAAAGAGGTACCCAATTACGACAGCCTCAGGCCAGTCATTGCTTTCTTGTCGGAAGACGTCGTTTGCCTGATGAAATCCACCCAATGGAAGAAGAGCAATGGCCGTTAAATTGATCGAAGATACCGGATTTGGCCAACTCGGCTTGTGGGAGATTACTGAGAGTGTTGATCAATTGTTAGAACTTTTAAATCCCAAGATAGAAGAGCTTACCGGATTCGTGCATTTTCGCCACGAAGGGAGAAGGAAGGAATGGTTAGCGACGAGGCTGCTTGTCAAAAAGATGAGGGGGCACAACACGGAAATTGGCTACTATTCCGACGGAAAGCCCCGATTGCTCAATTTACACGGGAATATTTCCATCTCACATGCCTCCGGATTTGTTGCTATCTATTATCATCCAAATTTCCAACCGGGTATAGATATCGAACCAATCTCCCGAAATGTGATACGCGTGGCGAACAAGTTTCTCTCTTTGGAAGAACTTAAGGATTGCAATTTTGAAAATCAACTCTCCAACAAGGAACTGGTGTTGCGATGGTGTGCCAAGGAGGCTGTGTTCAAGATGGTGCCCTATTCAGAAATTGACTTTGGAAGCCAGATCGCATGTAAGGCTAAGCCTCTCAACACGAATGAGGGTAAGATGTCGGCTACTTTTAAGACCTCAGATATATCAGTCGAAATACCACTCAACTTTCGCTTGATCAATGATTTATTAATAGTATGGGGATATCTGGAAAACTGAAGTTGCCTTCAGTAATTTTTTTTCAACCCAACGCTATTTCACCTGAAGATCAAACATTTTCTTCTCCCCTATGAAGCCCTCCAGGTTGTCGCCAATCGCAACCGGACCAACTCCTGCCGGTGTTCCGGTATAAATAAGGTCTCCTATTTTAAGCGTAACAAACTTCGAAACATGCTCAATAATGGTATCGAACGGGAAGATCATGAACTGTGAGTCACCCGACTGAACAACCTCTCCATTCCTTTTCATTGAGAAGATGATGTGCCCTAAATCGCCAAGTTCCTCTTTGGCAATAAATTTGCCAAGCACAGCAGAGGAGTCAAAAGCCTTTGCTTTTTCCCATGGCAATCCTTTCTCGATGAGTTGTCGCTGGAGGTCACGGGCTGTAAAGTCGATGCCCAATCCGATTTCATCGTAATACCTGTGTGCAAATTTTGCGTCAATATTTTTACCCAGTTTGCTGATTTTCAATACCAATTCAATCTCGTGGTGGATTTCATTGGAAAATTCGGGTAAGAAGAAAGGTTTGTTATCCAGCAGGAGGGCAGAATCCGGCTTCATAAAAAATACCGGTTCAGTTGGAACATCGTGTTTGAGTTCCTGTGCATGCTTGACGTAATTACGGCCGATGCAGATGATTTTCATGGCATTTGAGGTTTGTTTGTTTGTTTTCTATAACAAGTACTTCGAGTACTTAAAATACTTAGAGTACTTAGAGTTTTTGGGGTAATACAAAAATGGTATCCAAATTCGCTCAGCATGTTAATTCAAGACGTAACTTTAAGTGTTTGAAGTACTCTAAGTATTTTAAGTACTCTTTACAGTTTTCTGTTTAATGAACGGAGTTTAATCGCGGTCAAAATCTTTTTGGTGTATAAAGGAAATTCGCCATTCATGATCCAATTGTAGTAGGATGGTTCTTCTGCCAGTACCTTTTCTACAGCCTTGCCTTTGTGTTTACCGAAATTGATCACCTCAACACCCTGGTCATCGTATACAATACGCCCGGCATAGTCCACATTCCGGTCGAAGGAAGAAAACGAGGAAAGTTGGTTGATTTCGTTCACAATTGGTACTGAAACCTTTCCCCCTTCTTCAAAAGTAGCGCCTTCATATCTCTCAAGTTGAGCCATTAAGACCTCATAGGTCGCCCTGGTGTCGATCATGGCACTGTGCGCGTTTTCCAGTTCCTGCTGCAGATAGAATTTATAGGCAGCAGCCAGAGTTCTCTTTTCCATCCGGTGAAAAATGGTCTGTACATCGACAAACTTGCGTTTTTTGAGATCCAGATCTATGTCGGCACGCAAGAACTCTTCGGTAAGCAGCGGAATATCGAATCGATTGGAATTGAAGCCAGCCAAATCGCACCCCTCGATGAATTTGGCCAAATTTCTGGCCTCTTCTCTGAAAAGCGGTGCATCTTTCACATCCTCATCCGTAATACCGTGGATCGCTGTTGATTGAGGTGGGATGGGCATTCCCGGATTGATCAGTTGAAGTTTCTCTTCTTCTCTCCCATCGGGATAAATCTTCAGAAATGCAATCTCCACAATGCGGTCTGTCACCACATTGATACCTGTAGTTTCCAGATCGAGGAAAACAAGAGGATTCTTTAAATTGAGCTTCATAAATCGACATGTATTTGGTACAAAAAAACCCGGCAGAGATTTCCCACCAGGTTTTTCCTCAGGTTGTATCTTTTTTATGCGTTAATCATCATTGGCATCAGGAGCATCAGGATATCTTCCTGATCAAATTCCTTCTCAGCAGGCAACAACAAACCAGCACGAGAAGGGTCAGACAGCATCATCTTCACATCCGAGGAGGTTAAATTGGCAAGAATCTCTATCAGGAAGGTCGATTTGAATCCGATTTCCATCTCCTGTCCGTCGAAATCACACTTGATCTTCTCGACGGCAGAAATTGCAAAATCAATATCCTGTGCAGAGACAACTAACTCGTTGGAAGACAGTTTAAGCCGGACAAGGTTACTGGCCTGATTGGCAAAAACTGATACCCGCCGAAGTGTATTGTAAAATTCGACCCTGTCGATCAGGAGTTTATTGGGATTATTGACGGGAATGACGGAGTTGTAAGCAGGGTATCTTCCTTCCACCAATCTGCATACCATCTTGAACCCTGTTAACTGGAAAATGGCATTCTTTTCATCAAACTCAAGGACAACGTCGAAATCTTCTTTTGGCAGCAGATTCTTTAGCAATGATGCAGGCTTTTTGGGAAGGATGAAGGATGCCTCGTTGTCAGATTTTGCATCGGTTCGTTTGTAACGGACCAATTTGTGTGCATCGGAGGCAACAAAAGTCATCTCAACCGGTGAAATTTCGATGTTTATGCCATTCATGACAGGACGGAGTTCGTCATCAGCGGTCGCAAAAAGAGTTTTGTTTATTCCATTCAGCAGCACATCATGAGGTACATTGATGGTATAGTGCTCCGCATGAAGGGACGGCTGATTGGGAAACTCTTCTCCGTTTTGTCCTGGGATTGCGAATTTTCCGTTTGCAGAAAGAATGCTCATGCCCATGGTATCTGCATCCAGATTGAAGGCGAGTGGCTGTTCGGGGAACTCTTTCAAAGTATCCAGAAGAATCTTGGCAGGCAATGCCACCAAACCATCTTCTTCAGCTTGATCCAGTTCCATGGTTGTGACAAGGGTTGTTTCCAAATCAGAAGCTGTCACGGAAAGGGATTTCCCTTCCAATTTGAACAAAAAATTATCCAAAATAGGCAGGGTATTCTTGCTGCTGATAACCCGGCTGATTGCATTAAGGTGCTTCAGCAATTCTGTACTTGAAACGACAAATCTCATGGGAATATGGTTGAATTAATTGATTAACTATTTTGAAATGGCCAAGTTGCTTAGATGACAGCCAGACCTTTTAACTAAAAATGTTTATAGTCACAAAGCTACGAATATACAAACATTCGCTCATTTATTTTTTGGGAAAAAACATTTTTTTCTCATACAACGGACGTTTTTGCTTTCTCCTTTTCATTCTGTCTTTTTCTGCCCCAGATAAACAATATTCCAACTGAAATGATGAGAAAGAATGGAAGGAGTAGATTCAACCATCGAAAGAAAGCACTCTTTTCGTTTACTTTAACTTTGTCGAGCAGTCTCATTTGCCAATTTTTCCCTCTGAGACCAACCAGTCCGGCATCATCAGTCAGGAACTCAACCAAATTAAGAAAAAACTCCTTGTTCCCCCATGTGATTTTTGAGACGCGATCGTAACCGAGCGGCACAATCACAGGATCTTTGGCAGACCTGTTGACCTTATTAGAGATTAGTCCACCATCTGAAAAGATGGCTATTTTTGTCGGGACACTTTCCGTAATTATTTTTCCATCCGAAGAGAGATCTGCTTGAGCCACCATCCTGTTTTTAAATACGGAAGTGAATTTCCCCTCAAGTAATATACCTGTCAACAGATTTGACCTGTTGAAAAAGGTCCGTGAAGGAGCAGCATCAATCATTCTCAGACTTACCAGCAGGGGTGCTTCATTTTTTCTGGATAATGGCGACGAACTTAGCAATACACTCTTCCTGATGTCAGGATTGTCGCCCACTGTATCGATTGAACTGATAAATTCTGCCGAAAGTGGATTCACATCCCTTCCAACAGGATGATTCTGCAAGGGATGAAGCAAAGGTGAAAAATACCAAGGAGCCAGTGAATAATTAGGAGATGAGCCAATTGGAGCAGTATTTACGCGAATCTGCATGCATTCGGCATCCTGGATCAGGTCGTTGTTTAAGCGTAATCCATACCGGTACAACTGATCGTTCAGATTAAGGTCGACCGGCATTGCCAGCGTAGTCATCCCTTCAGAAAGACTATCGAGGCTCACTTTGACAGGATCGATCAGCCAAATGAGTTGGCCACCCTTCATCAGGTACTGATCCAATATTAGTTTATCCCGTTCCGGAAATTTTGTCTGAGGATTGGCCACAATCAGCACCTTGATATCTTCTGGTATGGTTGTCAATTGATTGCAAATTATCCTTGAAACCTTATAGTTGGAAGCTAAAGCAGCAGAAAAATCGAGTACCTGCAAAGAATCAGCCTCCTGATGGCCTTCCAAAAAGCCAATGTGGAGAGGGGTTTCCCTGATCAAGGTTCGGATGGCACTCATGAATTCAAATTCAAGCATTTCGACTGATCGATTCAGGTTGACCTCAGCACTCTGTGAGGGATCATTTTTCAGTAAATTCAAAACCAAGGCTTTTTCTTTGTACCGCAATATGACACACGGGAATACCAGTTTGGTGGTTATCCCCTGTTCTGTTTTTATCCTCAAATCTGTCGGAACAATTCCATGTTGAAACAGGTTTTCAAAATAGGCTTTTCTATCTTTTTCGGCAACCTGTTTGTAAGGATCCACCGACCTGATATAAATTGAGTGGTTGCTGTATTGTTGAAGGTCTGCCAGTTTTTCGACAATTGCTGTTTTTAACCGCCGAAATCCCGGTGGCATATCCCCCTCAAGAAATATTTCGGCTTGCAGGGGCTGGTCTATCTTTTCCAGTACTCTGACGGACAAGGGGGAGATGGTATACCGCTTCTCTGCCGTAAAATCAAGTCTGAAAATCCGAAATTGAGTGAGTAAAACCAGAATTAAGCACAGGACGATAGAAGGAGCAACTTTATTGAGTCGAAAGGACAAAATAGTTCTTTTCCAATTCAGTGAAATGACAGTAAATTGAATAAATAACAAAGCAATTGTCAGAAAATAGAAAAGGTCTCTGCTGTCAATCAACCCCCTGCTGATGGAATCATAATGGGAAGAAATTCCCAGGGATTGAAGAAAAGAGGATCCTGTGACGGACGCTGTAAGGTCGGAAAGTAATTCAAATCCGGAAAAAAGGAAAAAAGAGATCAGAACTGAAAGGATAAAGGCAACAATTTGATTTCCGGTGACTGAAGAGGAAAATAGTCCCACGGCGAGAAAAATCAAAGCAAGGAAGATTAAACCGAGATAACTGCCAAGAGCAGCAGCTACATCCATGACCCCAACAGGATTTCCAAGCTGATAGACCGAGTAAAAGTAAACCAGAGAAAGCACCAATGTCATCAAAACAACAAAGAAAGAGGAAAGTAACTTCGCACATATCAACTGAATAACTGAAAGTGGCCTGGTAAGCAACAACTCCATGGTCCCACTTCGGATCTCTTCAGAAAAGAGTCTCATGGTAATGGCAGGTATCAGGAAAAGGTACAACCAGGGAGCCAAATCAAAGAAGGAGGAGAGTGAGGCGTATCCGCCATTCAGAATATTCATATTTCCTTCATAGAACCAAAGGAACAAACCTGAAATCAAGGCAAAAACTGCCAGGATCAGATAGGCGATCACTGATCCGAAAAATTGAAGCAACTCTTTTTTGATGAGGCTAATCATGCGCTTTAGTTTATAAGCTATTAGCTTTTAGCAGTCCAACCATCTCCTCTGCTGCGCGATCGGCACAGCCCGGAGGGCCAAGTTTGGCCAGCATAAGCCGATAATTTTCAAGCATCTCTTCTCTATATATAGGGTCTTCCAGAATTTTACGAAGTTCGCCTGACACTGCAGCAGGGGTACAATTCTCTTGAAAAAATTCCTTAACAATCTCTTTGTTCATCACCAGATTCACCAATGAAATCCAGGTAATTTTCAAAAATAGCTTTCTGAGTAATGAGGTGAACCGTCCCAATTCGATAATGTAACACACCACCTGCGGAATATTGATGACTGCAGTTTCAAGAGTGGCAGTACCGGAGGCGACCACGGCAGCACGCGATTGCTGTAGCAGTTCATAAGTCTTGCCAAACAAAACCGGAAGGTTTGCCCCCCTCATATTCTCCTTGTAAAGGTTTAATGGCAAAGAAGGAGCACCAGCGATCACAAACTGGTAATCAGGGAAAATATCCGAAACCCTGGTCAGGGTAGGAAGAATAAGTTTGATCTCCTGCTTACGGCTTCCCGCCAGCAGTGCCACAATCGGCTTTGCAGAAAGCCCGTTTTCAGCGATAAAATTTTGAAAGCTCTGATCCCTGTTGGGTCGAACGGCCAATTCGTCGACCGTAGGATTTCCTACATACCTTATCCTGTAATTGTGTTTGTCGTAAAAATCCTTTTCGAATGGAAAAATCGTGAAAACTTCGTCCACATAATTTTTGATCCATTTGACACGGCCCGATTTCCAGGCCCATATTTTGGGAGAAATATAATAGAATGTTTTAATCTGGTGTGCTTTAGCGAACCTGGCCATTCGGAGGTTAAAGCCGGGATAGTCAACCAGAATGAGTACATCCGGTTGAAATTCGATTAGCTTCTCTTCGGCCAGCTTAAAATTTATTTTGATCTGCTTCAGGTTCAACAGCACTGTGAAGAAACCCATAAAAGCCATCTCGCTGTAATGTTTGAGAAGTGTTCCACCTTGCTCAGCCATTAAATCGCCACCGAAAAAGCAAAAAACGGCTTCCGGATCCTTCTTTTTCAATCCGCCCATCAGGAATGATGCATGCAGGTCACCGGAAGCTTCACCAGCAATAATAAAATATTTCATTGCGCTAATACTAAATTTTGTTTTTAAGGCTCAATGCGTATAAAATTTTATAACAAAAATGGAGATGACAAATAAAATGGTTACTGTCATCACTCCCCTTCCCGATTTGAACCTGTCGGTCCTAACAAAAAACATAAACGGGATCAGGTTGGAAAAGACAGCCAGGCTTATAACATGAACAATTTTACCTGTTTGAATCAAAATTTGAATGTAGTTTCCGAAGGTCAGATCCCTGAATCTGAAAAGAAAATAGAGCAGGAAAAACACAAAAGGAAAACAGAGCCCCAACAGGAAGCCAAGCCAGAATCTGTTTAAACCGGTAGGTTCAGTATAAGTGGCACTCATTGCTCTAAAATTTCCATTTTTGCATGAAATGAAAGGCGGTATAAGCTGTCAGGTCGGTAGTGACAGGAACAACCGAAACGAAGCCATTGAGCAGTGCAAAAGTGTCAGTATCACGTGCCTCAATCTCATCATCCTTGAAGAATCCGGTCATCCAGTAATAGTCGCGGCCATGGGGATCGGTCCTCTTTTCAAACTCTTCCATCCATTTGCCCCTGGTCTGTCGGGAAAAATTGATGCCTTTCACCTCTCCTTTCGGAATATTGACATTCAGACAGATACCATCCGGCAAGCCGAATTCGGCCACCTTTTGAAAAATACGGGCCACAACCTTTTTAGCCTTGGTAAAGTCGGCCTCCGGCGAATAATCATCAAGTGAGAATCCTATTGACGGAATCCCGTGAATGGAACCTTCAATTGCTGCCCCCATTGTACCGGAATAGAGGATAGATATGGAGGCATTGGATCCGTGGTTAATACCTGAAATGACAAAATCAGGTAACCGCTCCAGAATTTTGCTGCAAGCGAGTTTGACACAATCCACGGGTGTACCGTTACAGGAATAGATTACAAGGCCCTCCTCCTCCTGTATCTTAGTGACCCTTATTGGACGTTCAACCGTAATGGCATGGGACATTCCGGAATGAGGTGAGTCAGGAGCTACAACAACTATATTTCCAAAAAGCCTGATCACTTCGATCAGTTCGATCATCCCTTTTGCAAAAACCCCATCATCATTGGAAAGCAATATCAAAGGGCGTTCTTCCATATTTTGATTATTTTGGTCAAAGATAGTGGTTACCGTGGAAATAAAAAGTACTTCGAGTACTTCGAGTACTTCAAGTACTTAAAGTGGTTGCATTCAAGCTAAATTTCCGACAGTCCGGAGTTCAAAACTCTAAGTACTTAGAGTACTTCAAGTACTTAGCGTACTTAGAGTGGTTGCATTCAAGCTAAATTTCCGACAGTCCGGAGTCCCAAACTCGAAGTACTCCAAACTCTAAGTACTCTAAGTACTTGCTTTACGCCAAACTTATTTCAAAATGCTACATTTGCATTAGATATGGCCCCTTTGAAAAAGAAAATTGTCTTACTTGGTACTACATGGCCATTTCGGTCGGGTGGGATAGCTACATTTAACGAACGGCTGGCACGGGCACTGATTGGTGAGGGGCACGAGGTGACTATCTACACCTTTTCGCTTCAATATCCGGGATTTTTATTCCCCGGAAAAGGCCAGTACTCAGACCAACCTGCCCCCAAAGATCTTGACATCCGCATCAGGGTGAATTCAGTGAATCCGTTTAACTGGATATCTGTAGGACGGGAACTAAGGAAATTATCACCCGACCTGCTGATCGTTCGCTTCTGGATTCCGCTGATGTCGCCTGCATTGGGTACCATTGCACGAATTGTAAGGAAAAATCGGCACACCCGCGTAGTGGCATTGACCGACAATATCATCCCACATGAAAAAAGATTTGGAGATCTTTCCCTGACCAAATATTTTGTCAAAAGCATGGATGGTTTTGTGACCTTGTCGCGCAAAGTGATGGACGATCTTAAAAAACTAAGACCCAAGTCACCTGTGCTTTATACTCCACATCCGCTCTACGATAATTTTGGAGCGGCAATTTCCCGCGAAGAAGCACTGGAGAACCTGAACCTTGATCCAGGCTACAAATATTTGCTCTTTTTCGGGTTTATCCGCGATTACAAAGGACTGGACTGGCTACTGACAGCCTTTGCTGATCATGCTCTGCGCAAATTTCCGGTAAAGCTTCTGGTAGCAGGCGAATATTATACCTCTTCAGAAAAATATGAGGAGATCATCCGTTCGAATCATCTGGAAGAATCGGTTGTTCTCCACACAAAATTTATCGATGACAGTCTGGTGCCATCCTATTTTGGTGCCGCCGACTTGGTAGTGCAACCTTACAAGAGTGCAACGCAAAGCGGTGTCACCCAGGTTGCCTATCACTTTGAGAAGCCAATCCTGGTTACAGATGTAGGTGGATTGGGCGAGATTGTTCCCGATGGGAAAGTGGGATATGCGGTGAAGCCTGATCCCGAATCTATTAAGGAGGCGATCCTTGATTTCCTCTCCAATGATCGTTCAGAGAGCTTTATCCGGAACATCAAAGAGGAGAAGAGGCGTTTTTCATGGGAAAAGATGGTTGAAACGTTTGTCAGACTGGATGACGAGATTCTAAAAAATAGGTTAATTTAGAACGGTGAAGTGTGGGTTGAGGATATCCGTTTAAAAACTGCTTCTCCCAGATCACAGATGCTATACTAATACGAATGGATTTGCAGACAGAAATAGAAAAGAGGGAGATTGAAGACCAATATGAAGAGTTGTTGAAATCATTTACACGGCCTTTGACACCGGAGAATGTGCAACTGCTTCAGAAAGCCTTTCAATTTGCGTCATCCGCCCATCTGGGGGTGCGACGCAGATCGGGTGAGCCCTATATTATCCATCCTCTTTCTGTGGCAAAAATTGTGGTCAGTGAAATCGGATTAGGTACTAAATCCGCGATAGCAGCCATTCTGCATGATGTGGTGGAGGATACCGATTATACGGTGCAGGATATTGAAAAGATGTTTGGAGCCAAGATCGCCATGCTGGTCGACGGACTGACCAAGCTCTCGGGTACCTACGATTCCAAACAGGCAACCAATTTCCGAAAAATGCTGATGACCCTTTCGGACGATGTAAGGGTTATCCTGATTAAACTGGCAGATCGCCTCCACAACATGAGGACGCTGGATTCCATGCCCCTCAACAAGCAACTTAAAATATCATCTGAGACTCTTTATATATTTGCTCCTTTGGCACACCGGCTTGGACTCTATGCCATCAAATGCGAACTGGAAGATCTGAGTCTGAAATTCAAGGATCCTGAGACTTACCGACAGATTGAGCTGAGCCTCCACAGCGAAGAGGAGCGCATCAGCTACCTGGTCCATGATTTCACGAAGCCTATTCAAGCCAAGCTTTACGAAGAGAAATTTGATTTTACTGTCAGCGGGAGGACGAAATCGATCTATTCGATTTACCAGAAGATGCAGACGAAAAATGTCACTTTCGAAGAGATCTATGACCTGCTGGCTGTGCGCATTGTCTTTAAACCCAAGGAAAATATATCTGAAAAACGGCAGTGTTTTGAAATACTATCGCTGATCACGGATATTTACATGCCGAAACCTGACCGTATTCGCGATTGGATCACCATCCCAAAAGCGAACGGTTATGAAGCGCTTCACACAACCGTCATGGGGCCAATGGGTCAGTGGGTGGAGGTGCAAATCAGGAGTGAGCGGATGGATGAAATCGACGAACGCGGATTTGCCGCTCATTACAAATACAAGGGAGACAATGCCGCAGAGAGTGAACTCGACAAATGGTTGCACAAGATCAGGGAGTTGCTTGCCAATCCGGAGTCGGATGCCCTCGATTTTTTGGATGAGTTCAAACTGAATCTTTTCAGCCGCGAGATCGTCGTCTTTACCCCAAAGGGGGAGATGAAAATGCTGCCCAAGGATGCCACTGTGCTGGATTGTGCCTATGATATTCACTCCGCACTGGGTCATCACTGCATTGGTGCCAAAGTGAACCATGCACTTGTTCCAATGAGCTATGTTTTGAAGAGTGGCGATCAGGTGGAGATCCTCACCTCCGAAAAGCAATCACCAAAACCGGAATGGATCAACATTGCTGTTACAGCGAGAGCCAAAACCAAGATCAAGGATTCCTTCAAGCAGGAACAGAAGAAGCACATTGAAGAAGGACTCAAGAAACTAACTGCCCAGTTCGAGAAACTGAGCGTCAAACCGACTTCCAATACCCTGAAAAAACTGCTGAACCACTACAATTTCCACTCCAAGGAACAGTTGTATGCCGAAATCGGGATGGGACTGGTTTCCCTCGACAACCTGGAGGAGGTACTACAGACAAAATCCGAGAACCGGTTCGTTAAATTCTGGAACCTCACCTTCTCATCAGATAAAAAAGAGGAGAAAATTGACAAGAAAAAGCCCTTTTTGCTGACGGAAGATTCAAGCAAATCCAATTACAAACTGGCAACCTGCTGCAATCCCATTCCCGGCGACAATGTGGTAGGATTTGTATCGGAAGGCGAACAAATTATCATCCACCGCAAAACATGTCCCGAAGCGATCAAACTGATGTCGAGCCGGGGTGAAGACATCGTCCAGGCCACCTGGAACAAGTTCAAGGTACTCTCCTACCTGACCCATATTTATGTCCGCGGCTTCGACCGGCAGGGAATGGCCAACCAGATCACCAACATCATCTCCAACGAATATGGCATCAACATGCGTTCCATCAACCTCGATGCGCATGACGGAATTTTTGAAGGACACCTCTACCTTTACATCCACAACACCGACAATCTCAATACCCTTATCTCCAAACTTCAGAAATTGAAGGGAGTTGATTCTGTGACAAGACAGGACATTTAGAGATATGAGATATGAGATATGAGATATGAGTGAGTGGTTTTATAGAAACGTATACAAAATTCAGGTCGAGTCATTTTCAGTATTTTCTTTTCAGCCATGATTCCGGAACCGGGACGATGCAAATATTCAATGATTTATTGTCCGCTGAAATCAAGGCTGATTGCATTTCCTTTCGGGTGACATCCGGACTAAAGGTGGGTTGAATGTGGTCGGCTGCAGTTGTTTTAGTACCCGCTGTCAACAGTATCATCATAGTGGTTATTAGGTCGATGAGATAGAGCTCGCGCTCAAAACAATCGCTTACCACTTAGCGAACCTCTGAAGAGCGTCTCACATGCCAGAATCTGCTAATCTCGGGGATTTATCCATCTATGATCATCTCCCTAATGCTGATTTTAGAACCTTAACCAACTTTAACACAATGACCACCTTTTGAAAAACAATTTCGGTTACTTTTAAACTTCCAAGAGAATATCCTAACCCATGACAGAAAAGGCACTTCTATTTTTTGTAATAATTTGCTTTTCAACACTATCAACCCCGGCACAAGGAATAAAAGGGAGAATATCCAATTCCAGCAATGAGCCTGTTTCCTATGCAAGCATCTACATACCCCAATTGTCTACCGGAACGACTTCCAATCTTGAAGGCAATTATGAGCTGAAAATTCCCGAAGGAAAATATACGTTGCTATATCAATATCTCGGATACCAGACTGTCACCAAAGAAGTGACAGTAACCAAGGATTTTCTGAAGATTGACGTCATCCTTTCTGCCCAGAATTATACCATTCCTGAGATCGAAGTCCTTGCTTCCAAAGAAGATCCGGCCTTTTACGTGATGCGCAAAGCTATCTCCATGGCTCCCTACTACCAGAAACAGGTGTCGAAATACTCCTGCAAAGTCTACCTGAAAGGCACCGGTATCTTTGAAAAGATTCCTTTCTTGCTGGAGAGGCAGATGAAAAAAGGTGGCATGAAGGAGAACGAACCCTTCGTGATGGAGACGCTCAGCAAAATAGATTTTGAACTGCCCGACAAGGTGAATCAGCAGGTGCTGGCCATGCGTTCATCGGGAGAGCAGAACAATACCTCACCGATGGGGATGATCACCAATAACCTGTATGATGCAGATAAATATGGGGTAGTTTCCCCGGTAGGGACAACGGCGCTAAAAATGTACGATTTCAAACTGGAGGGTGTTTTTACGGACCAGGGCCGCACCATCAACAAAATCAAGGTTACGCCGAAATCAAGCGGAAACAATGTTTTCACAGGTTACATCTTCATTGCCAGTGACTACTGGAACATCCATTCGGCCGACCTAAAACTGCACATCCCGATGACCGATGTAAATGTGCACCAGCTCTATGCCGAGGTGAACAAGAATACCTGGATGCCGGTCAGTCTCGATTTTGACATGAGTTTCTCCGGTTTTGGGTTGAAGATGAGATACAAATATGTGGCTTCGATCAGCGAATACCAGACAACCCTCAATCCGGCACTGGATCACTCCTTTCTCGACAAAATAAAAAACCAGCAACTGGAAGAGCAAAAATTCCTAAGTCAGCTGAACGAAAAAAATCAGCATGCCATTGTTCAACCCAAGATCAAATCACCTCAACAGAAAAAGATTGATGCCCTGATGCAGAAGCCGGAACTGAACAACCGGGAAAGTGTCAAACTGAACAAACTGATGGAGAAGGAGATCAAACGCAACAGTCCGCCGGAGCCTCTGGAAATTAAATCGAGCATGCAGGTGAGCCAGAAACAGGTCAACAACGACAGTGTTTATTGGGCATTGCACCGCCCGATTCCATTGACTGTCCATGAAAAAAGCAGTTTTGTGAAGAAAGACTCCTTTTTGCGGGTCTCGGCGACTCCCAGATACAAAGATTCTGTCCGGGATTCGAGGATGAAATTCAAGGTCAAACAGCTCATCCTCGGAAAGACCTACAACTATTCGGTAGATTCGATCCGATACTACGAATACCTGACCATTCCGACACTGCTCAATCCAACATCCTTCTCGTTCAATACCGTGGATGGATTACGCATGGAACTACCCTTTTACTATTACAAATCTGATAGCACCGGAAGTACAGTCAGAATCGTTCCCCATTTTGCCTATGCTTTCCTGCGGCATAAACTCGATGGATCGCTGTCGTACAGCAGGAGGTTTGAAGGACTGAACAACAGTTGGGTTACGGCAACCATAGGGAGTACCACGGAGGATTTCAACCGAAATTCGGGAATCTCAGCCCTGACCAATGAATTTTACACACTATTTCTGGAGGAGAATTACAAGAAATTTTACCGTCAGGACTTTGTACAACTGGAGCAAAGCCGGGATCTTGCCAATGGACTGAACCTGAAGACAACCCTCGAATATGCCGACAACAGCCAGCTCAGCAATCATTCGGATTTTGCCTTTATTGATCATGCCAACAAGACTTTTTCTCCCAATATTCCTGGAAACAGCACGGTTGAACCATGGCAGCTGGCAGACCACCAGTCATTTACCGGAAGAGTACTCTTTGAATATACGCCGCACAACCGCTACCGCATTCAAAACCACCGGAAAGTATATGCGGGGAGCAAGTTTCCAACCTTTACACTTGGCTACAAAGGAGCCTTTGCCAATGTTTTTGGAAGTGATGCACGTTTCGACCTGCTCAAATTAGGAATCAATCAAAAGATAGATTATGGTTTTGACAACCATTTTTCCTACCAGGCGGGTATTGGCAAGTTCACAAACAGCAACCGGCTCTACTTTGAAGATTTTCAACATTTCAACACCCAGGCCACCAACTTCATTTTTTCTTCGACAGACAACAGTTTCAGGCTATTGCCCTTTTACCAGTTCTCAACAGGAAAACAATATGCCGAAGCACATGCCAATTTTCAAACCTACAAGTTGATTTTAAAACAGTTGCCACTCATCAAAAACTTATCCTTCTCTGAACAGATTTTCCTGAATTACCTTTCCACTCCTGACATGAAGAATTATCTGGAAGCAGGATATGGGATTACCAATCTATTCCTGTTCCTTAATGCAGAAGTAGTTGCCGGATGGGAGAATGGATCTTTCCGATCGTGGGGGTTCAAGGTAAGCATGAATATAAGATAAAAATCTTAGTACAGCTTATTTTTCAATTTGATAAGCAAATTAAATTTCAACAGATTGCTTCGTTTGGTCTCAAGGCAATGACCAATCATTATATCTACGTGACTTTTAAAAGATTGCTTCGTCGTTCCTCCTCGCAATGACGGCATGTTTCTTTATAAAGTAGAGCTAAAACTGGAAGTAAATAAAAGGTTGTATCTCCGACGACTTTGCTTGATAGATTACAAATACAATCAATACTACTAATAAGGCCTTTGCAACATAAGGCAAACTTATAAAGTCGTTTCTGTAGCGTTCTTTTATGCTTACAGGCAACCAATGTATGGTGAATGCTACTATCAATAAAAAGAATACTGCTTTGTATGAAGTAAAGATAGTTGGGATCAATTCCCAGCTAAAATGATGAGCTATTTGAGATAACATTCCACCTACTGCCTGCATGTTTGGAGCCCTAAAGAATATCCATGCAAACAATACAAAATGGAAGGTCATAAATACTGATATAAAATGAGAGAACCTTGTCTTTTCTCCTTTTGCAGGGAAGAATTTCAT
>Ga0118677_10006501_pt1 | contig 19756 bp, 16 predicted proteins | sample AliMusrvi5mmetaG_FD_86154 | JGI IMG/M metagenome (GOLD analysis project Ga0118677, IMG submission 86154)
CAAACAACCACGTCTTGAATGTCGCCCGCCCGTCGAATCGGGCTCGGCCATCCAAGATTTTCAGATACGCGGTCTGCAAAATATCCTCAGCTTCCATTGGGTTGCTCGCACAACAACTCAGCGCCCAGCCATAACTCACCGGATGGAACTGTTCCAATTGCGCCCGCAATTCGGACTCGTCCATCGGTTGGCTCCGCGCCTGTTGTTGTGGTTCATTCACCCGATTAGTCGTTGCCGGAAGAAATTTATATGACACGCTAATCGTAAATATGTTGCAACCCCAACCCGACTCGCAATTGGTATCAAGCTTGGCAACTCCGCCGGTAGGCAGCGGGCGGTACGCCAGCCAATTGGCGAAATTGCCGGGAGAAAAAATATGAGTCCCGGTAGCCAAGTTGTTCTGCGATTTCTTTGATTGGCAGAGAGCTTACAGCCAGCAATCTCCGCGCGGCACTCACCCGGCATTGAAGCGCGTAGGTATGCAAGGAAAGCCCGGTCGCACACTTGAATTGTCGCCGCAGCACGCTGAGGCTCAGACCCAGATTTCTCGCTAATGCCAGATAGTTGATCGGTGGCTCGTTGGTTGCAGACAACCGTGCGAGAGTGGTTTCTAGCCAGAGCGGCATCTCGGATGGCCGCGTGCGACATGCCGCGAGTTCAATCAACAAGCGTTCGAGTACATTGCGGGCGCGAAGTAAATCCCAGCGGTCGGCGCTGTGGGCCAGCGCTAAGAGTTTGTCAAACTCGCCCGCACAATTCCAACCGACCGGCGCCGCCTGAGGTTGACGAGGAAATAATCCTTCCGCCATCCACCGGCTGACCAGCGGCCCGCAAAACGCGAGATACCGGTGCGTCCACGAAACGCGACCCGGTGCCGCGTGAAATCGAATGTGCGGACCAGGATAGGCCGGCCAATAGTAACCAGCCGGAAGTTGATACCGGGTCCCATCGTAAAACAACTCGACTGCGCCATCGGTAATCAATTGGAGGGTGTAATATCCATCAAAATGCTTATCCACACGAGCCGTACACTGCTTGACTAGAGAGCCGTGGAGGAAAATAAGGTCGGTCGCCATAGTGGTCAAATAATACAAAAAATCTATCGCGGAGTCCATTTTCAATGGCCGGTCATTCCGCTAGGTTCCAACCAACAAAGGAAAAAATCTATGTCACCCACGAAGACTACAGTGCCAATTGATCCGGTAAAACCACTTACCCTCGCACCGGGAGAAATTCAATTCTTTCAGAAGTATGGGTTCCTTGTGATTCCAGGACTCCTCGCGGATAATGCAGTGACACCGCTGCATGATGAAGTGATGGAAGTCATGCAGTTGATTGGTCTCGCGATGGACAAACTGAAGCAAACGACTGAGTATCTCGCCGGCCGTCGCGTTGATGCACTCGTGAATAGCCCGCGACTTCGGCAGGTTGCCACGCAACTGCTCGGCGGACCATCTTCCTTGTACTTGCCATTCACTGCCGTCAAAGGCACCGGCGGTGGGCGGTTCCATTTTCATCAGGACAACCAATACACTCGACTGGACGGCCCCGCACTCAACCTTTGGACTGCCTTGACGCCGATGTCGCCAGAGAATGGTTGCCTTCAAATCGTTCCGGGCTCCCATCTGAATGGAACTCTAGATTCGATTGAATCAGGCGACGGCGACGAGCATCGCAAAGTGCCGATGGAGCCGGACGATTTCCTACCGGTGCGCTTGCGCCCCGGCGACTGCGTAGCGTTCACGCGATTAACAGTGCATGGCTCCGGTCCCAACTTGCTTCCTATTCCGCGCGTTGCCTACGCTGTGCAATTCCATCGTGATGATGTGAACTGGCTCGACCGCAAAACCGGACAATGGAAATCGCTGAAACAATTTCCACCTCGGTCGCTTACCCCCGTCCAATCCCTCCGGACCCCCACTAGCAAAACGGATGGCCATTGATGAAAACGACCTTTGACGACTGCTTGCGCGACCTCGTCAATCGTTTTGACGACACTCAGGAACAACAAAACCGGACTGCCTGGCAGGCCTTCCTTGACGGTACGATTGAGACCGATGTTTTCATTCCTCCGGCGCGCCGGCCTACACCACCGCGAGTCACTTGGCCAACCATCCACATTAACGATGCCCAAGATGACTACGAGTTGATGCTCTGGGATCAATTCCGCACGGTTTCCAATCTGTTGGCAGCGGGTGGTGTAACCCGCCCGGCGGTCCGCTGTAATTATGGCACAGGCATCCTGCCCTCGCTATTTGGATGCCAGCCCTTCCGAATGTCGAGTGAGGCGAATACACTCCCCAGCTCGACGAACCTTGGTTCGCGTGAAAAAGTTCAAGCTGCCATCGCCGCCGGTCCGCCGGAGATACATGCGGGACTTGGTGAAAAAGTTTTTCAATGCGCGGCCCGTTTTCAAGAGGTCTGGGAACGCTATCCGCAGCTCGCCAAATACATCACCGCTTATCACCCCGACCTGCAAGGACCACTGGATGCCGCCGAAATCATTAGCGGGAGCGAACTGTATCTCGCGTTCGTTGAAGAACCCGAATTTGTGCGCGCCTTGCTAGATAGGGTCACCGAGACCTATCGCCGCTTCATGCACGAGTGGAACCGGTATCTGCCGCAATCTCCCACTGCCGCTGTCCATTGGGGGTGGATGCAGACCGGCTTGTTGGTACTCCGGAATGATTCGCTCGTGAATATCTCCACCGCCTTTTACGAAGAGTTTGTGCGCCCGTGTGACGAAAAATTGCTAGCCGAGTTCGGTGGTGGCGTGATCCACGCCTGCGGTCGCATGGATCATTGCATCGCTGCGCTGAGCCGGACACGCGGATTAACCGGCGTGAACTTGACTCAGCCCGAACTCAATCAAATGGAAACCGTCTACCAACATACGGTAGATCGTGGAATCAAAATCTTTAGCTTGTCGTGGCCGGCGGTCGTCGCTGCGCGTGCTACCAATCGCCCGCTGCATGGGAGAGTCTACGCCTATCCCGCGTAACAGAGAGACAATTCAGACAGATTATTTCTTCTTTTCGCCAAACAAAAACATCTGCGGCGCTTCCCGGACTTCCATTTTCTTCTTCGTCTTCGCCAGCTTTGGTTTACCCTCAGCAGAAAGCTCATGTTCTTCCAAATTGCTCAAGACTTCCTTGGCGCGGGCGATTACTTCTTTCGGTAAGCCCGCCAACCGACCGACTTGGATGCCGTAGCTCTTGTCGGTGCCGCCGGGAAGAATCTTGTGGAGAAAAATCACCTGATCGTTCCATTCGCGAACGGCGACGTTGTGATTCTTCACTCCCGGCAATGTCACCGCCAATTCCGTCAACTCGTGGTAATGCGTGGCAAACAGCGTCTTCGCGCCGATGACATTGTGCAGGTGCTCCGTCACCGCCCACGCGATGCTCAAGCCGTCAAACGTACTCGTGCCACGACCAATTTCGTCGAGAATGACGAGACTCTGACCGGTGGCATTGTTCAAAATATTCGCCGTCTCGTTCATCTCCACCAAGAACGTACTTTGTCCGCGCGCCAAATCATCCGTTGCGCCGATGCGCGTGAAAATCCGGTCCACCAGTCCGATGACGGCGCTCTTCGCCGGAATAAATGAACCGATTTGTGCCAACAACACCAGTAACGCGACCTGCCGAATGTAGGTGCTCTTACCGGCCATGTTCGGCCCGGTAATAATCAGCACCAGATTCTCCGGCGTGTTCAGCAACGTGTCATTCGCCACGAACCGGTCTTCGACTAAAGTTTGTTCCAATACCGGATGCCGGCCATCGACAATTTCAATCGCACCGGTGGCGTTCACCACCGGTCGGCAATAATTCTGATGCCGTGCCAACTCTGCAAAACCGGCCAGCACGTCGAGCTGCGCAATCGCACCGGCCGTTTGTTGGATGTTCGCCGATTGCGCGATGACAGCGGCGCGGACTTTCAAAAACAATTCATATTCCAACGCCTTGGCTTTTTCATCGGCACCAAGAATTTTACCTTCCATCTCTTTCAACTCCGGCGTGTAAAACCGTTCGCCAGTCGCGACCGTTTGCTTCCGAATGTAATCCGCCGGTACTTTTGCGAGATTGGATTTCGTGACTTCGAGGTAATAACCGAAAACAGAATTGTACCGGACTTTTAGCGACGCGATACCGGTGCGTTCGATTTCTTTTTGCTGGAGCGCGGCAATCCAATTCTTGCCGTCCGTCGCCGCCTGCCGGAGTTCGTCGAGTTCCGGCGCATGACCGGTTTTAATCATGCCGCCATCTTTCACCGACAGCGGCGGCACCGCTTCAATGGCGCCGTCAATGTGCGCAACCAATTCCGGTAATTCTGTAATTTGAGAAATCAGATTCGCCAGTAAACCACCATCGGCGATACCGGTGAGCGTCTGGCGCAATTTCGGCAATGCGGCGAGTGAATCTTTCACCGCCACGAGGTCGCGCGCGTTGCCGGTGCCGACGCTGAGCCGGGCCAGCGTGCGTTCCATGTCGCGCACCGCGCCGAGTTGTTCCCGGAATTCCGCCAGCGCTTGCGTCGTCTCACAAAATTTTCCAACGACATCTTGCCGGGCGACGATACTGGTCACGTCGCGCAACGGATGCGTGAGCCAGTCCCGGAGCAATCGCGCACCCATCGGCGTGCGGGTTCGGTCGAGACAACCGATGACGGTGTGCCGGCGGTCAGTGCGACTGGATTCGAGGAGTTCCAGATTTCTCTGCGTCACAGCGTCGAGCACCATGAAATCGGTGACGCGATAAACACTGAGCCGGTGAATGTGATCGGTTTTGCGCCGGAGCGATTGTTGGAGATAATGCAACGCCGCGCCGGCAGCACCGATGCCGACAGTTAAATCGCGTGCGCCGAACCCGTCGAGCGATTGTGTTTTGAAATGGTCGCGCAGTGTGAAGAACGCCGTCTCGCGCTCGAACGTCCAGCCATCGTACGGCGCGGCATTCGGAATGAACGCCTTCGCTTCCTCGAACCACTCGGCCGGCACGATAATTTCCGCCGGGCGAACGCGGGTGAGTTCGTTTTGTAATTGTTCGACGGTGGCGAGTTCGGTGACTTTGAAATCACCGGTGGTTAAATCAATCAACGCTAAACCGAAACCGGGACAGATGGCGGCGATGAAGTTATTTTGGTCAGCGTGAAGAATATGCGCATCGAAATGCGTGCCGGGGCTGAGGATTTGTGTGACGCCGCGCTGAACGAGCTTGCCGGGTTGCGCCTCTTCGAGTTGGTCGCAAATGGCGACTTTCTTTCCGTGCCGGAGCAATTTTCCGATGTAACTTTCGGCGGCGTGATGCGGAATGCCGCACATCGGCGTGCCGTTGCGAGCGGTGAGCGTGAGATTAAGCAGACTGGCGGCGGTTTTGGCGTCGTCGAAAAACATTTCGTAGAAATCGCCAAGCCGGAACATGAGCAGCGCGTCGCTGGGAATCTCGTGTTTGACGCGCCGGTACTGCTGCATCATCGGCGTCAACTGCGTTTCGGGCGCCGTCATCGGAATGCGCTACGCCGGGAACTCGCGCTCCACCACTTCGAGCAATGCGTGGAGAATGACCGTGTGCGCCTCTTGAATTCGCGCCGTGTCGCGATGGCCAACGATGATTTCAAAATCTGCGACGCCTTTGGCTTTGCCGCCGTCTTTCCCGAGTAACGCAATGGTGACCAAGCCGCGTGCTTTGGCGGCGGCGAATGCCCGCAGGCAATTCGCGGAGTTACCGGAGGTCGTGAAACAGACGAGCACATCGCCGCGCGTGCCGAGACCTTCGACTTGCCGGGCGAAAACTTCGTCGTAACCAAAATCGTTGGCAATGCAGGTGAGCGTGGTCGGGTCGGCGTTCAGGCAAACCGCCGGCAGCGAGCGCCGATTGCTCCGGTAGCGTCCGATAAATTCTTCAGCCATGTGCAGCGCGTCGGCGCCACTACCGCCGTTGCCACAGGTAAGGATTTTATTACCGGCGCGCAATGCTTGGACGGTAGCAGCGGCGAGTCGGTCGAATGCGGCCTGTTGCGCTGCCAGCGATTGCACGGCGGTGCAGGACTCGGCGATGGTTTGCAGGAGAATAGATTCGCTCACGACCGGCATCATAATCCGACCGGCAGAACCGTTCAATGCTGATTTGCCGGTGGTTGGGCTAGACATCGCGGGTGGGCTTGGATATTTTGACAGCAAATGAGTCTATTCAAACCGCAACATCATTCTGGAAAAGCGACCCGTGAAATTGAAATGCGCGAGGTCTTCGGTGTTCTCGCGCTATTGATCATTCCGATTGGGCTGATGGTGCTGGTGATGGCGGTGAAATATCAGGGACTGCAATCGCCGGTGGCGTGGGAACACGCGCAGTTGGCGCGAAATATCGCCACCGGTAAAGGCATCGTCACCGATGTGGTGCGGCCGTTTTCACTGACAGTGCTGACAAAGTTTCCGAAGCAACCGGACTTATACAATGAGCCGGTCTATCCGTTGAGTTTGGCGGTTTTCTTCCGGCTCTTTGAAGCTTCCGATCGAATCGTGGCGTTAGTCGGAATGGGATTTTGGGTGCTCACCATCTGGCTGACATTCTTGGTTGCCTACCGGTGGTTTGGCGGCGCGGTTGCGACGCTGGCAACGCTTTTCTATCTCTGCAACATCAGCGCGATTGCCGGTGCGATTAATGGATTACCGCTGACGCTGGCGTCCGCATTTATTTTGGCAGCGTGTTGGACAGCAGTTTCGAACCGACAACTGCGCGAGCCGGTCACCGGTCAGCCGTCAGAAGTAGTCACATTGTCAGGTTGGCGAATTTTGTTGGCGGGAGTGGCGTGCGGACTTGTGACACTCACGGAATTTACGTTTGTATTTTTTGTGGTGGCGATGAGTTGGTATGTCATGGTGACGCAGCGAAGCTATTGGCGCAGTCTGGGGCTGGTCATCGCCGGGTGGTTACTCGTTGTGACGCCATGGGGTTTACGAAATTTGACGAGCTCGCATTTCAATTCCTTCGGCTTGCACTGGTATGATTTGCTGATCAACACAAAAAGTTTTCCCGGCGAATCCATCTGGCGCTTGATTACGCCACCGGCCGAACCAGTGCTTTATGCACTGCGGCATCCGCACGAAATGGTGAACAAAATTTTTATTTCCAGCGCTCGATTTATCCAAGGCGCACCGGGAATGTTGCATCCGGTAGTGGCATTGCTTGCGTTATCGGCATTGCCGGGCTTGTTCCGGAATCCACGCCAACGCGGCTTGGCAATGTTGATTGTCACCGGTCTAATCTTGAACGTTGGTGTCTCGTGCTTATTCCAGCCCGACCCACAGCTCTTGGTGATTTGGAGTCCGCTACTGGCAATCCTTGCCGCTGTTCGAATTCAAGATTGGATTACGCAAAAAGTCGGCCCGTTGTCATGGCACTGGCTTGTCTTCAAATCCGCACCGGTAAAACAGAAAAAGGCAGATGTGAATACGAGTCGCCTGACTAAAATTTTCCAATCGCGCACTCTTGGCCGCACCGCCACATATTTACTACTCGTCGCTGTGACCGTGCCTCCATTGCTGGGATTCCTTAAACGCTCCGGTGGCACTATGGAGTCGAATCCAAAAAAACAATTTGAATTCCTGCGGAGCCAAGTGACCAATAACGCCGTCATCTGGACCGATCAACCAGCGTTCGTCGCTTGGTATGCCGAACGCTCGGCGCTCTGGCTGCCGCAGTCAGAAACCGACCTCGACCGCGTAGAAGCCAAAACCGGACATCCGGCGGCGATTTACATCGTGTCGCCGGTAAGTCGCGATGGAACCGCCGGTGATTGGTGGTCGTGGGTCAGCACATCATCCGGAATCTTCCGTGGGTTGGCACCGGTCCCCGGTTCGCCAGGCAGCGGAGTCTTGCGGTTACGTCCGAAAGACCCGGCGGCGATTCAATCGACCGAACTGGTGCGCTTGGTTGCTGAAACCGGTAATAACCCGAATTCCTCCGACGCTCATTGCCGGCTGGCGACAGAATATTACCGGTTGGACCGGCTCCGGGAAGCAGTAATTGAATTTCGCGCCGCCGGTCAGCTCGACCCGCAAAACACACAGGCGCTGTTGGGGTTGTGGCAGACGACTTCGCGTCTGAATGATGCCGCCGGAACTTACAAACTGGCCGAGCGCGTGGTGGATTTGGATGCGCGGGCGCCGGCGGTTGTCCCGGCACTGGAAGAAGCCGCAAAGTTTTTTGAGCAAGCGGCCGGACGCGGACGCGATCCGTGGTTGCTACTGGATGCCGCACTTTGTTACGCCAAACTCAAGCAATGGGACCAGGCCGAAGCTTGCTGCCGGCGCGTGGCGGCGACCGCACCAAAAGAATTGCCGGTGCGACTTTTGCTCGGTGATTTGTATTTGCAAAAAGGTTTACCGGAGCAAGCTTTGACGGAATTCCGCCAACTCGTCGAAGAGCAACCACTCAACGCCGTGGCGCGTGAGGCATTAGGCTTGGCGTTGCGCGAGGCCGGTAAATTACCGGAAGCGCAAGAGTGTTTTGAGAAGGCCGCAAAGTTGCGCCCCGACTGGCCGCTGCCGTATTTCATGGCTGGCAATGTTCGTCTGCAATTAAAGGAATATGCACCGGCGGCAGATTTGTTCGCCAAAGCTCTGGAATTAGCGCCGCACACCCCGCGTTTCCAGTATGCGCTCGGTACCGCGTGTGTGCTTCACTACGCCCGAACAATCACCACCTACGAGGAGATTCTCAAAGAGAATCCCGATGATCCGGTTGCGCTCAATAATCTTGCGGTCGCGTATGCCAAAAGCGGACAGAAATTGGACCGGGCGTTGACGTTAATTCGCCAGGCCACAACGGCGTTCCCAAAAAATCTCGATATTCAAGACAGCCTCGGATTGGTTTGCAATAATGCCGGTCTTTATGATGAAGCCATCGCCATTTTAAAACCAGTTACCCAAGCCGCACCGCAAAATGGTTTAGCGCATTACCACCTTGGTAAAGCATTATTGGCAGCGGGACGGCGTGCGGAAGCGGTCACTGCATTGCGCACGGCGCTGACATTGGAATTACCGGCCATCGACAAAGCAGAGGCCACCGCCTTACTCGCGAAGCCGTAGTTTTACCGGAAGCTCTGCCACTCCGGTTCGTTGTCGAAAATCCACCGGTAATACTCGGTGCCTTTCAACTTGCCGGCCGCCGCTTCGTCCACCACCACCGTGCAATGCGGATGTAATTGCAGTCCGCTGGCGGTGACCATTGAGGTAATCGGACCTTCGACCGCTTTGGCAACGATGTCTGCCTTTTCCACACCGGTCACCAACACAATAATCCGGTGTGCTTCAAGAATAGTGCCGACGCCCATCGTAATCGCCCGGCGCGGAACCTTGCTCGCATCACCGCCAAACATCGAGGCGTTTTGCTCCGCTGTCATCGGCGTCAACGCCTTCTCGCGAGTGCGCGACCGGAGCGCCGAGAGCGGTTCATTAAAACCGATGTGACCACTCCGTCCGATACCGAGTAGTTGGAGATCAATCCCACCACAATCGCGAATTTCGGTTTCGTAGTGCGCACATTCCGCCCGGAAGTCGGTCGCCATGCCGTTTGGTAAGTGTGTGTTCCGCCGGTCGATATTCACGCGTTGAAACAGCTGTGCGTTCATGTAGTGCCGGTAGGAGTGCGAATCCGTTACCGGCAGGCCGATATACTCATCGAGGTTGAACGTCCGGCAGAGGGAAAAATCAAGTCCTGCCTCGCGATGTTCGCGCGCCAGTTCGTCATAAACTTTTTCCATCGTGCGGCCGGTGGCCAAACCGAGCACCAACTGCGGCCGCGCCTGCAATTCACGACCGATGACGCGCGCAACCAGTGTTGCAGCGGCGGCTTCAGTCGGGCGGATGATGACTTCCATTTATGCCGTGGGGTATTCTTTGGCGCTCTCGGGAATGGTGAACAAAACTTTCCGGGCCGGCACGCTATCTTTCAACAGCGCAATCTCATCCAAACCATTGGTGAGCGGCAAAGCAATCTGACCACCACCGGCAGCCGACCGGTAGAGCGCGGCCATGATTTCAAAACCACGATAAGCATTAGCGAATGCACACGGATGAACTTGTCCATTATCGAGCCAATCCGCCATCTGTTGGATGTACGGCGGCATGTCTTCGACATAATCCATCGCGCCGGGACCGCTTTGATAACCGCCGCTCTTCGTCACCGCGCGCCAACCGCCATTGGTGATGACTTCGGCAAAACCTTCTGAGCCTTGCGCACCCATTCGGCATTTGCGCCACCAAAGTTTTTGTTCTTTGGCCGCATCAATTTCCGGCACATCCGGCGCACCGGCACCGCAATCGTAAATACCGCGCACACCATTCTGGAAATGCACCACGCCCGCCACATAATCCGGCGACGTGTGCAAATCTGCGAGTTTGCCGCGACCGGCGGCTTGCGCCATCGCCCATTGGGCCGGCACATAATCATTAAACCAGCAGGTGTAATCAATTAGGTGGCTCAACATGTGCGCCGCCCAGCCGGTGGCCGTGCCGTACACAGTGTGAACATGACCGAGCGCGCCGCTAGCGACAATCTCTTTCACTTTCTTGTAATGTTCACCGTACCGGTGCTGGTGGCTGACCACGGCTTTCACACCGGCGGCGTCGAGTGCTTTCTTAATCTCAATACCTTCGGTGCTACTCATCGCCACCGGCTTCTCAAACGCAATCAACTTTGCGCCGGTTTCAATGCCAAGCTTGACGAGCGGCAACCGGAGATTCGGCAACGTGCAGAAACAAAACACATCCGCCTTCAATTCCTTCGCCAGCTGCGCCGCATCAGTTCCGATTTTCGGATTGCCGAGCTTCGGTGCAGCGGCGGCCAACCGAGCTTGATCGATATCGCAGATGCCGACTAGCTCGAAGCGTTTATTGGTGACGAAGGTTTGCGCGTGGTGCATCCCACGCTTCCCCATGCCGACGACAATAACTCGGTAAGGTTTCATTATTGTGCAGCGTCCCACTCGAGGCACTTCGCGATGACGTAATCAACTTCTTCAGCCTTCAATTCAGGGAACATCGGCAAGCTGACGCAGGTCGCCGCGTTGTGTTCCGCATTGGCGAGTGAGCCAACAATCCGCGCACCTTTGCCCCACGGATAACCGGCTTGCTTGTGAATCGCGATGGAATAATGCGTCTTCGCATCGACGCCGTTTTTCACGAGGAAATCAACGAACGCATCGCGCCTGGCGGCGTCTTTGACTTCGATGGCGTAGAGGTGCCAGACGTGCCGGTAGCCGGGTTTGGCGTATGGCAAGAGGAAGTTCTTCGGAGTTTTCAATCCGGCAGTGTACCGCGCCGCCCACTTGCCGCGTTGGTCGTTCCACTCGTGGATGTGCTTGAGTTTCGCGCTGAGGATACCCGCATGAATGTCATCTAACCGGCTGTTGAAGCCGAAGCTGTGAACGTTCCGCGCCGGTGAGCCGTGCGCCCGGAGCAATCGGGTCACCTTGTTAATCTGTTCGTTATTCGTCAAGATCGCGCCGCTGTCACCAAACGTGCCGAGATTTTTCTGGATGATAAAGCTAGTCGTCATCGCATCGCTGAGTTCGCCGATTTTGAATGTGTCGCCGGCGGCATCGATGGCTTGCGCGTTATCTTCGATGATGAAGAGTTTATGTTTATCGGCAATCTTCTTGATGGCCGGCATGTCAGCGCATTGGCCGTAGAGGTGAACTGGGATAATGCACTTGGTCTTTGGTGTGATGGCGGCTTCGATTTTCGCCGGGTCAATGCACTTCGTCTTCGGATCGCAATCAATCAAGACCGCTATCGCGCCGGCAATCCAGATCGCTTCCGCAGTCGCAAAAAAGGTATTCGCATTGGTGATGACTTCGTCGCCGGGCCCGATTCCGAGACCCATGAGCGCGAGCCAGATGGCGTCGGTGCCGTTGCCGGTGCCGATGGCGTGTTTCATGCCGTGGAACGCCGCTAGTTCTTTTTCGAACTGCTTGTTCATCGGCCCCTGTACGTACTCGCCGCTCTCCAACACCTTCGCGATGTTGTCGTCGATTTCTTTCTTAATATTGTGGTATTGCCGAACGTGTCCGTAGAATCCAACCTTCATGATCATTCTCCTTTTAGGGTGTTAGTCGTTTCTTTAATTTTCCGCTCACATCTTCCCGGAATTTCTCAATGAACCCGGTCACATACCCGACGATATCGCGCGTCGGATCCGCAACCAGCGGCGTTAGGTCCATCCCGAAAATCAAACTTGTCGCCGTATCACTCGCATGCGAGTCCAACATTGTTGCATTCGCGCGCCGCCGGCCGGCCGTTGACAAATCATAACGTTTCCCGCCGGCAATCTGCGAATCGAATACTCCGTTAATCGCGGCTGCTAGATTCTCATGACTGCTGACATTCATCAACACTTTATCTACATCCGGCAGCCAATCGAGATCGCGCCATCCTTCGCAGCCGTACACTTTTACCGGCCGGTCCGTCGCCGGTAACAAGCGCAACGCCTCGACTACCGCCACCGCCACACCGAGGTGCGTATCGTGTTTGTCGGCGAGGTTGTGCGTATAAACCACCTTGGGCCGCGTCGTCGAAAAAATCTGCTGCAAATCCGCCCGCAACGGTGTCGCGCCCACCGCTTTCACGCCGCTGCTAGGATAATCCAGTTGAATCATTGCACCATACCGGCCGACCGCTGCCGCCGTATTCTGTTCCCGGCGCCGCACGGTCATCATTTGCGCATCGGTAAACTGTGCATAAGGACCGGTTCGCGAACTACCGGCGCCATTCGTACAAGTCACACCACCAAACCATTGGTCTTCCCGGTGGTAACAATCCAAAATTCCGTGAAACGCCATGAACTCCAAATCGTCCTGATGCGCTCCGATGCCAAGATGCGTGATTCGTTTCAGCGCCGCCGGTACCGGCAGACCATCAGGAATAAAAATTTCTGCAGTCGCGTTATTTAATTTCATTTAGTCCACATTTCCCATATGACCTTTTGCCAACGACCCTCGCTGGCGGTTGAAGTTCATTTGCTGTCATTTTATCCTCTCCGAGGTTTTCCACAAGTTCAATTCTTCCGTCCCACGACCCGATTTGTTGATTCGGATCACGGTTTTCTGACCGCCAACAGACTTTGCAGTGAATCTTGACTACTCATCGGCACAATCCTTCCCTCATTTCCTACGCTGTCTCGCTATCCGCCTGCGCACATCAGCCCGATACTGGTGCGGGCAATCGCAGCCGCCCAATCCGCTCCAGAATCGCTCGGAATAACTCACGCGGAACCGCCACCTCCGCCATCTGGAAGATCACCTGCCGCGCATGGCGCACCACCTTCGCCCCGATCTTGATTAGTTTCTCCTTCAACGTCGTCAGCGTCCAGTGCCGCACCACTCGGGGCAGTACGACCTGCCGCAGAAAGTTGCCCAGATTGTACGCCAACACAAATAGCTGCAAGCGCACTTGGTTGTCGGCAAAGTCGTGACAGGACAACCGGGTCCAGTTGACGGCGTTCTTGCCTTCCTTGATACACTGCTCCGCCGTGCCCCGCTGGTTATAGAATCGCACCACTTGTTTGGCGGAGCGGGTCAGGTTGGTGACGATGAAGCCGACGCGGGGGAATAACTCCCCCTTGTGCCACTCTACCTTGGCGACGACGCGGCGAGCACGTTTCCAACTCTGCGCCTGATACGAAAAGTCTGCATACCAGACCACCGGTCGGTTGGATGGTCGTCCCACAGGTCGAGTCAGTAGCGGCGCGATAGCTTGCTGCAACACATCGTTCGCAGGCAGGCGGATGGCGTACTCGTAACCTTCGGCTTCCAAGAACTCATACACCTCCGGGTTGGCAAAGGCCGCATCCGCTCGGAAGTAGCACGGAATCTTTTGACTGCGATAGCGGGCCACCACTGGCTCCAGCACAGCCTGCCAATCTTTAGCACTATGGACATTGCCTTCCCGCAACTGGGCGCGTTCCACATCGCCGAATTGATTGAAGCAGAACAGTGGATGGTAGCAGGTACAGTTGAAATGCCCGTTGTAGGCGGTACCTTCTTGTTCGCCGTAGGTTTCGCTGACCGAACTATCCATGTCCAGAATGAGTTCCCGCATCGGTTGACGTTCCCGCAACTCCTCAATCCAGATTCCCGACAACCGCGTCAACTCCGCCAGATTCCTCGGCTGCGTCAACACTTCCGTCTCGAAGCGACTCATTTGGCTGGTGGAGGCGGCTTGGTGTTCACTGGCTCGCCCGCCAACGACCTGTCGCATGGTGGGATCAATCGCGAGACGTTCCGCGTCATTGGTGTCTTCGTAACCAGCCAGCCGACTAAAGATCGACTGGCGCAGCAGCGCCACCAGCGAGTGTTGTGTGTTCTTCCCTGTGCGCCAATCATCCAACAGACCACCACTCCGTGTGGTCAGTTCCAGCGCATCATCCAGCTCTCGGTACACCAGCAGGCCCGCATCAGAGGTGATGTTCGCTCCATGAAATTCCAGCTTCAGACCTCTGTCAAAACTAACTCGCAGAGCCTGTTTTTTGCCGTCACCCATTGGATTCCTCCGTTTTTCGTTACTGCAACAGCGACGAAAGCCTTTGTTTATGGGGCTGAACTATATCTCACTGCCTCCGACTTGTGAAGCACATCCGGGAAATGTGGGGTTAGTTAGATATCAAGACTGTAGATAGAAAATTACCTAACACGCAAACAACAGAGGCGATCCCGTTTGAGCAGGATCGCCTCTCTGATTGGTGTGTTGGTTAAACTGGCTTACTTCTTCGCGGCGTTAATCTTCGCCCAGCGAGCTTTTACTGCGGCAGAGATTTTAGCACGGGCTGCGGCAGACATTGTCTTCTTCTTGACGGCTGGGGTCTTCACTGCCTTCGTTGCGTGGTGTTTGGCCCAGCGTGCCTTTTGCGCCTTGATCAACGCCTTACGGTGGGCTGGCGACATTACAAATTTCTTCTTGGCGGGCTTGGCTTCTGTGGTGCCTGCTAAGCCTGACAAAGCAGCAATGGCTTGGTCAATCTTCCTGGCTTGTTGTTCCAGACCATTGATCTGAGCGGTTAACTGTTTCTTGGCGGACTGAAGTTCTTTGACTGCGTTGGATATCATGATGGGGCTTACTTTCTGTTAGGGGTTCGGTTGATTACATCTGGCCACTAATCTCGCATTCAGTAGCTATAGATAGCTATAGCACTGAGCGAAGGGATGTAAAGGGGGAATTTATGCTATCAGGCCTTCCATTGCATCATCTAACCCACTTATGCCCGCTTCCAAAAGAAGGATGGCAAAGGCTTTCCCATCAAAAAGCATAACATCGTGCTTTTTAGCTAGTTCAATACATGATTGAGAAAACTCGTCACATGTGGAAATAACCCAAGCGATTTTGGCGTAGCCATCGTCGATAGTGGACATCTTTGTCTTGTATTCGCATATTTGTTGCACCGCCCACTCATCAGTGACACAGCGATGGTGCTTGGCTTGAACGTAAATAATTGCTTTGATCGGTTCGTAAACGGCTACGATATCAGCATCCCCAACTTTGTCTGGTTCGTTCTTTGCTGGGATACTGACCGTAGTTGCTCCGCTTCTTTTAAAATACCATTTAACTAACTGCTCGAATTTATCGGGATTGATCTCATCCTGAATCAGTTTCACTGTTGGACTGACATGCTTTTCAAGCATTTTATAATGGAGATTAGTCGGCCGCTGATGCCTGAAATCATCAATGGCTTTGTCAATGCTATCGGTTAGGTCGCTTATGTCTTCAGTTGTGGATCGCACCTTGAGTCTTGAAGTCAGACTTGCATCACAATAAGCGGATCGAGAAATCTCTTTTTCGATCAATTTCACGGTTCGCACAAATCCCAAATCGAACAGCTCCAATTTACCCCCATCTACCCAATGCAAGAATCCGTCTTTCCATTGCGTTTTATAGCCATCCGTTGTCGTGAGCTCAGGAACCTTGGTCTGACCAATATAAAGAGCGCAATCTTCTAGCAACTCGTAGATGGAGAAACTTCCGCTATTTGGAACCACAACACGATCACCTGTCTTCATCTCAGCAATGAACCTCCATAAGCTGTATCGGCTCCTCGGCCACTCACCCCATTCATCCCCGCAAACCTTTTCAAGGAAATCCCACCCCTGCTGTGTCAGCATCCCGTCAATGAAGCCAGGAACCTTTGCGAAGTCAGAGAATCCAATCGATAAGTAGTTGTGTTCCAATAATGGACGGGATATTTCTCCGTGATGCGAAATTCGATGAAGCCAAGTCGTCATAGTACTATTCCTCCAGCGGTTAGTTTATTGGCAATACCTGTATTTTACTTTAGGACATACTTCCACAACGAATGCCACGTATCACGCTCTATATTTAGATGGCAAGTGGCAAATTCCGTAAGTTGCCGTTGAATCCGAATTACAATTGCCTCCAGTCATGCACCGAGCCTTTGAGACAAGGGGCTGTATTCGGGCGATTATCTGATTTCACGAGGTCCGCACATTTAGAGCATTGCCAATTCTTGGCACCGACATTCCCTAAATCCCTCCAGTCATGTACCGAGCCTTTTGGACAAGGTGCTGTATTCGGGCGGTTGTTTTCTTGGATAAGAACTGCACACTTTGAACATTGCCAGTTTTTCATTCGTTTTCCTCAGTGACCCAAATTGTTTACTGATAAGTACGTTGGGGCGTGCCGTACTCAATCAGGTACATAACGAAAGTGTAGGACGATGCAGATAGCATGTCACTTCATTTATCTATTTTCAGTCCCGATGTCGCCCTTCAAGGCAGTCGGGACAAATACCATACAGTGCCGTCAGGTTGCGGCAGTTACAAAAGCTACAGTAGCAACGATAATTCTTTTGGGTTTCGTCTTCTTCGTCAGCAAGATCTACGTTGTCACCTTCGTCAGGGCTTGCGCTGTCTTTTTTCTCTTCGTCTTTGGATTTGTCCATAATTATAATTCCCTTCTGCAGCGTGCCCATTTACCACAGGGTGAGTTGTGCAAGTCATATGGCTGGGCCAGTTGTTCACTTTTTGTTTGTCATTGGCGTACAATCTCAATCTTCCGCTTAAACGATTTTGGAAGCCAGGATGCCGATTTCTGTAGGAACTCTAGAAGTTCCACTCTCGAAATAGTCTCAACATTTATTGCCTCAGTGCCCAGGTAACGCTCGTTGGATTGAAAGAGGAATGTTTTTTGAGCGAGTTGAGCATAATCATCTCTATTCAGACTGACTTCTCCTGTCTTTACTTGCGTTCCAGCCACTTGTCCGTTATGTGGATTCACACAGAGATACTCAAATGCCATGGTATCTCCTTTGCGGGAATTGGGGATTACGTACCAACCCTTACTCTGAAGATACAGGAACACCAAATCTTCTGTCTCTTCATCATTGAGCATCATGAATATGTCCGAATATGTAGCCTTGTTAATCTCGTAGAAATCTTTTCCACTCAAGACATTCCATAGGTATTTTGAGTATTCACACGCCTTATCGTCGGCGATTTCCTGAATTGTGCGTGCGGGTCGAAAACAGGCCACAACCTTTCCTGGCACCTCATCTATGTCCACTTGCTTTAGCTCGCAATGGAAGATATTTGCAATATCGATATCCAAACGTTGGGACTCCTCAGTTGTCCAGTATTCCCACCCTGATGTCACCTGGGCAAGATAGTATTGTCCAGAGGGGGCGCGAGTCCATGCTAGATCCCCAGGGCTCACCCACTTGTGTATGTATTGGCACGCTTGAAGATCGTCATACTCTTTCGATGCTTCCTCGTAAAACTCATCCCAGTTCTTTGTGTTTCGATTAGAAGAAGTTCGCCATCCGACACCGAGAATACCATTCTTTAGGCAGTGGTCGAAGGTGGTTTCCATGTCGGCCGCACCACCCTGAGGCCGTATATGTATTCTAAAGACATACATTTGATTTCTTAGCTCCTATGTTGATGTGATCAAATTCTGATTATTGTTGCGGCGAGCCCTTACGCCCACTGAAGAACTGCCAGAGCCGCACTGTGGCAAGCGTATCAAGCTGGCAATACGTGAGAAGCTGGTGTTCGATTTCGTTTTTTCGTTCGGCGCTGGTGTCGGGATGGATTGCCTCGCCGTATGCCTCCATGGCCATCCCACCATCTTGTACACCGTCAAGGTTGTCGTAGCTTAATTCTGGCACCACAGCGGGCAGCACCGCTTTGAGGCTCCAACTCCCATGTTGCCTGGGGTGATAGTAACGGCTACGTGCAATCGGACAGAGATCAACAAGTCTGGCGTTGATGTCCAGCAGCGGATTGGCTAACGCAGGAAAACGCTCAGCCAGCTGACTGATTCGAGTGCCCTCAAATCCCGCATTGTAGACGTACACAGGCCCGTGCTTGCCACAAGCGGCGATCATGGCTTTGGCTAGAGACTCAGATGGATCGTTACCAGAAAGATCCAGGAAGGCTCTGTGTTCAAGTCGTCCGTCTTCGGTAAGAGTGTGCAGACTGAATTGAAAAGCGATTATCTGGAATGGTCGCGTTCCTTTCCAAATAGGCACAACAAATTGGATGGTCTCGAAGTCGAGGAAACACGCAGGGAACCCGTAGGGGGCAAGGTCTGATGCAGCACCAGTGGCATCAAAGAAGACTGTGTTGGCAAGGGTGTGTTTTTTGACCAGGGCCTGTATTTCGCTGAGCATGTCGTCAGGCACATTACGCATGTCATCCACACCCTGTTCATCAAGCAGTTCCCGCTTGGTGTAGTGCAACTTCGGCAGCCATTCAATCGGATACTCCGCCTGCTTCGGTTGCGGAATCCCACGGTAGCAATAGTTGCAGAACCCGCACTCATAGGGTGAATCACACTGGTCACCGACAGCAATTTCGGGTGCGGTTGGCTTAGCCACGATACTTTGAGCATCACTTATCCACCCCTTGACCTCTTCAGTTCGAGCAAACGCCTCTGCCGTTAGGTCATTTTCAACCAATAATCCACGGTAATCTTTATTTCCTGGATAGATCCATGAGCTGTCGATGTGTGCCAATGCCACTGACTTTAATTTTACCCCAGCGGACAGTGCTACGAATGCCTGCACAGCAATGTCATCGTGATGATAATCCTTCACGCTGGCGGAAGATTTAACTTCAATCATCCGCCACACAGGCTGACCACCATCAAGTTCAGGCAGCATCACATCTGCAAAAGCCAATGCTCCGTTAGCCTGAAAGCCTGCTTCAAAGACAGGCCATTGAGAGTCGGCCATCAACTTTGTAGTCCGTGCAAATGCGCCAGCAAAGCCCTCAGTCTGTACATCAATCAGGGTGCCCTTCCCCTCTAGATCATAGATACGCCGCGCAATGTCACCAACCTGGTGTCCTGCCTGAAACCTCGCCTGCGTGTCGGCTGAATCCTCTTTCAACTCAGGTTGATGGACTTCCAGCCACAGTCGTTTTGGACACTGGCGGTAGGCTAGGAGTTTGGATTTAGAAAGCTGTCGCATGATGGTTTAGCTGTCCTAACAAGAATATTTTATCATTGTGCGCCGCACCTGACCTTAAATCAATGCTTGTGAAGTTCATTAATCGTCGTCGGGTTCGATTCAGCGGGGGCGTGTGTATCGAACACCGCGTATCGAAGTTGCCCGTAACCGGTGATGTGGCCATAGGCAAATACATTTGGTGCTTCTTGAGCAATTTTACCCGAGCAGTAATCGTGGCTATGACCAGCAAAGCACCAAACGCATTTTGCGGGATGTCGGCGAGCCAAGCGCAAGAC
>Ga0118677_10006502_pt1 | contig 19754 bp, 11 predicted proteins | sample AliMusrvi5mmetaG_FD_86154 | JGI IMG/M metagenome (GOLD analysis project Ga0118677, IMG submission 86154)
GTACGGATGAACGCGGATACTGATTGGGTTGGCGGTCAGACTTAGGTCCATGGCTGTTAAGCATGCTTGGGAAGGTGGAGCGCGGTGCTTGTTCCGAGTTGCGTGCGGATGATTTCGGATTGGCGCGGATCGTTTTCGGCGCGGGAAGGAATTCTTCCTACAAAGGCGTAAGGACGCTAAGACAACCAACGGCCATTTCGTAGGGTAGTTTTGCACGAGGCTCCGGTGATTAGAATGTTCTCGCCCCCCAAACGCAGAAACGCCCGGACCGTTGCTCGCTGGTGCGCATTGCTTCTTTTGGCGGGGCACTCGCGAACACACTCGCGCGTGCAGTACCATCGGGCCTGGGATGCTTGCATTCCGTGTTCCGCATGGTAACGGGTGGAACCCTCTCGCCAGGATCGCCCAGAGGCCGTTGGTCAGCTTCTCATCAGGAAGCCATAGTCATTCCTTTAGTGTCACGAAGACGCCCTCCTGGCTTTCCCGCTCGCCTACGCGCAGAACCACGCTGCCCTTCGATGCGCGCTCCGGCAGCCGAACGTTGACTTGAAGAGCGCCGCTTACAAGAAACCGCATGCCCAACTTGGAAACATCCGCGCCCGGCTTGACGACGAAGTCATACTCCATTTGTCCATCACTGCCGTAGTAAACCACATCGATCCCTTGATAGACGTCGCGATAGTGCAACTTCTCGAAGTGCGGAATGCCGGTGTGCCAATCCTTTTCTGTCTTCCCCACGAAGTAGTTCGAATAGCCGCCGGTGGGTTGCTCTCCGACGCCCGCAGGCTTAGCGGAAGCCCCCTCAAACCGCATCCGCACCTGCCGCATCTTTGCCCCAAACGCAATCTTCGCCGGAGCCATCGCGAACACGACTTCCGAGCCCGTCATGTACAGATAAGCTCCGCGCGTCCGCCCGACGAACTTCGTCCGCCCCTTCACCTGCCCCGCGTTCGGCTCAAACCACAACCCCGCGCTGGCAGTCGGACGCACCGGTTCCAGACGCGCTGCGAACGCTGTTGCCGCAAACCCAAGTGGGACGATAGCTGTCTTCATACCCAATGAAACTCCTCAAAGAAATGGTCTAAACTTAAAGCATGGTCACACGCGTCGAAGCAATTTACGAAGACGGTGCCCTCCACCCGGTGGAGCCGCTGGCTTTCGCCGAGCACGAACGCGTCACGATCACGATCGAACCGAACGGCGACCTTCACGACCTTATCGATCACGAGTTCATGGCGCAATGCCGGGCCGAAGTTGCGAAAATGGATTACATCCCTACCCTTGAAGAAACTCAGGAACTGCTCCGTAGCGTGCCAGGCTCCTTTGCGGACGAGATCGTCCGCGCCCGCGGCGATCGCTGAGCAGTGCGCTACTTCTTCGATTCCAGTTCCCTCGCAAAGCGATACCACCTGGAAGTGGGCAGCGATCGAGTAAATAGCATCTTCCGGGAATCCCAGCGGTTCATTTACGTCTCGAGGCTCGCGATGATTGAGATGATTTCGGTAGCAGGCATCAAACAGCGAACCGGCGCCCTTACGCGCGAAGCCGCGGCGCGCTTCCTGCGTCAAGTCACAGTCAGTCCCGGACTGGGCGAGTTTGAGGTTCAAGAGATGGTGGCTGAGGACTACATGATTGCATCGAGACTGCTCCTTGCGTATTCGGCGAAACATAGTCTCCGTACTCTGGATGCCCTTCATCTCGCCTCCGCCCTCCGGCACCGCGCCAGAAGCCCCTGGATTTCTTCGTCACTTCTGACCGCACGTTGGCCAAGGTCGCCTCGCTTGAGGGGTTCGCCGTTATCATTCCTGAGGAAGGCTGAGTCATTCTTTTAGCGCCACGAAGACGCCCTCCTGGCTTTCCCGCTCGCCTACTCGGAGCACCACTCCGCCCTTGGAGGCGCGGTCTGGCAGCCGGACGTTGATTTGCAGCGCGCCGCTTACCAACCCCGGCGCAATGCCCGCGTACAAGACTTCGCTATCGATGCCGTCGATGAAGACCTTGACCGGCAGGGCCGGTCGGTCGCCCGATAGTTCGCCGCCTCCGGTGGCGTAGAAGACGATCACCGATCCCTTTGTTGCCGGGTTGGCCGCGGAGTTCACCGAGCCATCCTGATTCAGCACCGCTCCTTGGCCCTGACCCGATGAGTTCGCCGTAAACACCGCTGGCCGCGCGGGCCAGACCGCGATCCGCACGGGCACGGAACGCCGGTCAAAATCCACCTCGACAATGACGTTGGATTCTTTTGCCCCGGCCAGTGCGTACGGCACCGTAACGCTGAGCTGCTTCGGCGTGATGTACAGCGGCGTGGCAAGAATGCCGTCGAAGTTCACCCGCATCCCCTGCTCGAAGTTCTCGCCGAAAATGGTGATGATCTCTCCCGGCGAAATCACATCCCCTGCAAAGCTCGCCGCGCTGACGATGCCCTTGGCTGCAATCGCCGGTGCTGGCCGTCCCACCGCCAGCGATACCGGTTTGGACAATACAGAATCCGGATTCTGGACGGTTATGGAGTGGTTCGTTTCGGCGGAAAAGTACGGCTTGGGCAGCGTGAACCGAAGAGTGGTTGAATCCACAAACCGCACCGGCGAAAGAACCCACGGGACAGTCGCAATCTGCACCGTCGTCTTGTTGGTGAACCCGCTTCCGCGCAGCGTGATTTCCGTGTCGTCGGTTCCGACCGGCACGAGCGCGGGCGAGACCGCCGATAGGATTGGCGCTTGTGCGAGGACGGTCAGTGTGACATCGACGCTGGTCGCGTCACCCGTCGAGGGGGTGAGTTTGATTGAGCCTTGATATACGCCTGGGGGCAACCCGGAGGGATCAGCGGAAACCGTCATGGTGCCGGAGACCCCGAGGCCAGCGGGAGTGACGCGCAACCAAGGGACCGAAGGGGCGGCGAACACCTGTCCAGTCAGCGAGCCGATTGCGATGGGAGCCGCCGCTGGTGGGGCGTCGCCCTGTACAAAGCGGAAGGTCAGCCGTCCTGGCGAAACCGTGAATGGTTGCAAGCCCGCTGGAAGCACGGAATTGTCAGTGATGCGGTAGAGGAACCCAACATTTCCTCCGCCACTCTGACTCTGATAGGCATTGTTCACCGGAAAATCGGTAGAAATGGCCTGACCGGCTGCATAGATGACCTTATGGGGCGCAACGATAAGTCCAGGTTGGAACTCGCCGTTCGACCCACCCATCAGCGTGGAGAACAACAGCGTGCTACCATCCGGGCTGATCTTCATTAGAAACGCATCCGTGCCCGAAACTCCGCCTCCACGAAAGGACTGAAAGGAGTCCTTCAGTGGAAAATCGCTGGAAGTCGCGCTCCCTCCGATGAAGATGCTGCCATCCGCATCGAGCGCCAGGCTTTGCGTCCAGGCACCGGGCAACAACGTAGAGTACAAACGCTGCTTGCCGGTAGGATCGAAAATAGTGAGGGTGCCATGAAATCCCTCCGCTTCCGCGAACAGTGGGTTCTTTAGCGGGTATCCACGGTCATCCCCATAACCGGCGACGTAGATTTTCCCGAGTTGGTCAAGGGCTAGAGCGGTTCCCGTAGTCGACGACGTGCCTCCGAAGTAAGTAGAGTATCGAACAGCCGAGCCATCGTCCGCGATCATGGTCAAGAAGATGCTGGAATAGCCAGTTCTGGGAGATGCGGTGGTTTGGATGGGGTCCTTTAATGGAAAATCATTGCTGGTGGTTAATCCAGTCAGAATGATCACCCCATCCTGCCGCCACTTGACGGCCCAGAACCCATCCAGGCCGGAGCCGCCAAAATATGTCGAGAAGACGATCTTTCCCTCCGGCGAAATGCGGGTTAGAAAAGCGTCGGAAGAGCTTGCTGGTCGAGCTTGAAGCGGCTTGAAGACGGGAAAATCATTGCTCAGAGTATACCCAGCAAAGTAGGCGTTTCCTGCATCGTCAATGGCTAGGCCATCCAAGGATTCTGTGTTGGACCCGCCGAGATAGCTCGAATAAATAAGCGTGCGGCCGTCAGCGGTCATGCGAGTAACAAATGCGTTGTCCCAGATTGCTTTGAATTCTGTTTGAAAGGCGTTTTTGGTTGGGAAGGCAGCCGACCGGGTCTTTCCGCCAATCACCAAGGTTCCATCCTTTGCAATGCCGAGCGCCCAGGCGGCATCCCAGCCGTTCCTGCCGAGAATCGAATAGAACAGAATCCTGCGTCCGTCCGCGCTCATTTTCAGGATAATCGGCGCCAGAGAAACAACAGAAGGCTGTTGAAACGGGTCCAGCACCGGCGATGCGGGTGATTGTGTATGACCAGCGAGCAGCAGATTCCCATCGGCTGTCATCTCCATCTTGTTGATGCTGTCGGCCCCCGGGCCTCCCAAGTACGTCGAGAAATCGAGGATCGGATCAATCGTCAACCCCGCCGCTGGATCAAACCCCGCCATCCGCACGCGCACCACGCCGTCCTCGGTCTCATACCAACTCGGCACATCCACGCCACCCTGCAAAACCTTCGGCCGTCGCTGGCGCATCTCCGCGCCTTGCGCGCGGATCACTAAGTCGCCGCGAGCATCGAGTAACATCTCATCCGCACCGAGAAACCGCATGCCCAACTTGGAAACATCTGCGCCCGGTTTGACGACAAAGTCATACTCCATCTGTCCATCGCTGCCGTAGTAAACGACATCAATCCCCCGATAGACATCGCGATAGTGCAACTTCTCGAAGTGCGGAATGCCGGTGTGCCAGTCCTTCTCTGTCTTCCCCACGAAGTAGTTCGAATAGCCGCCAGTTGGCTCCTCCCCGACACCCGCTGGCTTCGCGGACGCCCCCTCAAACCGCATCCGCACCTGCCGCATCTTCGCGCCAAACGCAATCTTCGCCGGAGCCATCGCGAACACAACTTCCGAGCCCGTCATGTACAGATACGCCCCGCGCGTCCGCCCGACGAACTCCGTCCGCCCCTTCACCTGCCCCGCGTTTGGCTCAAACCACAAACCCGCGCTGGCCGCCGGACGGACCGGTTCCAGACGCGCCGCGAGCGCTGTTGCCGCAAACCCAAGTAGCACGATAGCTGACTTCATTTCAATGGGCCTCCTGAAAAAGATCGGTTAAACTAGAACCATGACTATTCACGTTGAAGCCATCTACAAAGATGGCGTGTTCCATCCAGTGGAGCGCGTGGCGCTCTACGATGAAGAGCGCGTCACCCTCGTCATCGAACCGCTGGATGACGGTTACGACCACGAGTACCTTGCGCAGTGCCAGGCCGAGTCCGCCAAACGGGACAAACCAGCACCAACCGCCGAAGAGATACAAGAACGATTGAAGGATGTTCCTGGCTCGTTCAGCGACACGATCATCCAGGAACGCGGACACAGGTAGCCTGTGCTGTACTTCTTCGATACCAGCGCACTGGTAAAGCGGTTCCACAAGGAACTCGGATCGAAGGCAGTCGGTGAGGTTTTCACCGAGCGCGGCAACCGTATCTTCACATCCAGGTTGGGGTTGCTTGAACTCACCTCTGTAGCCGCCATAAAGTTTCGAACCGGGGCGATGAGCGCGGAAGAAGCGAACGGATTTCTTACTGCTGTCGGCGAAAGTGCCACATTGCAACAATTCATCGTCCGGCGAATCCTTGAAGAAGATTACGACCGGGCTCAAAAGCTCTTGACTCAATATGCGCAACAGCATAGCCTCCGTACCCTGGACTCCCTCCAACTCGCCTCCGCGATCAGGCTCGCGTCGAGTAGCCAAGTAGATTTCTTCGTCACTTCTGACCGCACGCTCGCCAAAGTCGCCGCCCTGGAAGGCTTCGCCGTCATCATCCCCGAAGAAGCCTGAGTCCCCTCAAAAAACCAGCCTCAATGCCAATTGCACCGACCTCGGACCGCCAATTTGATACAGAGGATTCAGCCCGCCGTTCACTCCACCCCGGCCCAGACTTCGTCCAAGCATGCGCGTGGAATAGCCGAATTGCGGACTGAACAACGACCCTGACGGATCGGCAAAGGCCGGACTGTTGAGCGCGTTGAACAACTCCGCACGCACCTGAAGCCGCAGCGCCTCCCACACTCGGAACTCGCGCCGCACCGTCATGTTCATCTGTGCCAGGCCGAACCCGCGCAACACGTTTCGCCCCAACTGCCCTTGCCTGCCGGGGAACTCCTGCGGGATCTCAAAGGCGTCATAATTAAACCGGCGGCCGCCTGCCACGTTGGCATCGGCAACAACAAGGGGGACGCCGGCAACCACATCTGGCCGGAGGTTATAAATGCCGAAGCCAAGATCGCGATAGAACGTCACATCCACTGGCGTTGCCGTGCGCGCGGTTAAAACACCATCGATTCCAAAGCCGCGGAAATCCCAACTCCAGGCTGCCGAGAGCGTATGGCGAATATCGAAGTCCGAAGGTCCGCGGTCCCGGCGCGGGTCGATCTGAAACGCGATCAGGTTCGAGGCCGAATCATTGGAATTTGTGTCCAGCGATTTGCCCCAGGTATAAGAGACCAGCCCCTGCACGCCGTGCGTCAACCGCTGCTGCACCTGCGCCTGCAGCGAATGGAAATCCGAAAATGCACGGTTGCGGAGTAGGTACGCGTAAGTGAGGTCGTCATTCGGATTCACCCAATACTCCTGCCGTAGTAACTTCCGCCCAGCCGCCCCTACATACCCGGTTGACGCCACGCGCGACCGCCCCAACGCCCGCTCCACCGTTACATTCCATTGGTAAGTAACCGGCAAACGGAGTGACGGTTCCGCGCCATAGAGCGAAGCGATCGGCGGCGTCAACGCGAACTCCGGCGGCTTCGCCAATTCCGGAGGTAAGGGAAACTGCGTGCCCTGCAGGAAGATACGCTGCCTGAAGTATGGAAAGCCCGCTGCTGACTGGCCGATAATACCCGCGCCCAGATCGTAGAACATGCCCCATCCGGCGCGTACCGTTGCCTCCTGCGCCTCGCGCGGTGAGATTTGCCAGACGAGGCCGGCCCGGGGGCCGAATCCGCGCCAGTCCGTTCGATACAGCAGCGTCCCCTCTGGCGCGGGATGGATATCGCGCTTGTCAGAAGGCACAATGTAGGTATACAGCGGCCGCGAGCCAGTTGGTGCGGGATTGATTTCCCAACGCACGCCGTAACTGACGGTTAACCTGGGCCGCACTTTCCACGTGTCCTGCGCGAAGAACGACCAGTTCCGCACCCGCACCGTAATGTCTTCCTGAGCCCCCAGCGCAGTCTGCGCGGTCTGCCCGAAGATCAGCCCCGCAGTCCCTACAAACGAGAAGAACTGGTCATAGGCCCGCGGATTATTGCGAGTCGCCAACTGCCTGACATCCACGCCAAACTTCCATTGGTGCGAACCGGCCACAAGCGAAAAGTGGTTCACCACGTTCCATTGCCGCTGCGAGTTGGCGACGTTCTTGCCCAAATACCAGCCGGTGTTGATCCCACCCGTCATCGTCAGGCCGCCAAAGGCGTTGGCCGCGTTCACAGTGGAGGGAAAGAACTCTTCAGGCGTCAGTGGCTTTGCCCCGCCAAAGTCATCCAGACGGCTGAAGCTTTCACCTGTCGTATAACTCTGGTTGAAGCGCAGTTCGTTCGTAAGTCGCGGACTGATCACCCACGTCGCACCCACCGTCAGCGTGTCCGTATTCGCCACCGTCGTGGTCGGGTTGTTCAACGACAGTAGCCGCGCCACCGTGTTCGATGGAGCATGGTTGTATCTGCCGAAGATGCTCACCTTCGTTCCCACTAAGTGATCCACGCGCAGGCTCGAAGCATCGAGCGTGGAACTATCCGTATAACTGGCGACGAACGGCGCAAGATCCAGACGCCCTGCCGGCCGGTTCGGCAACGGAAAGGCGTCGAGATATGGCCGGGTCGAGCGGCCGGCGCGCGCACGCGCATCGAGCGTCGGGACATCGGTCGATTGCACCTGAGGCTGCCGCAAACGGAGCCCCTCGTAGGAGGCGAAGAAGAACGTCCTGTCCTTGCGGATTGGCCCGCCCAACACTCCGCCGAAATCGTTCTGGCGTAGCGCGGGCTTTGGAAGCTTCTCGGCGTTGGCGAACCAGTCGTTCGCATCCAACACATCATTGCGGAAGAAATTGAACAGCGCGCCGTGCAGGCTGTTGGTCCCTGACCGCGTCAGCATCGTCACCTGCGCGCCGGGCATGCGGCCGTATTCCGCCGGATAACTCGATGTCTGGACGCGGAACTCTTCCAGTGCCTCCACCGAAACCAGCGTGTTCGTTCCACCCGTTGCGCCCAACCCGGGGAGCGACCCGGAGGACGATTGCACCAGCGTCAACCCCGCGCTAACGCCGATGTTCGCGCTCACGCCATCCAGCGTGAAGTAATTGGCGTTCGCCCGCTGCCCGTTCACGGAGAACTGACCCTGCTCGCCGAAGGTCGCCTTCGTCATGACCACGCCTGGCGTTAGGGCGATCAGCGATTGCAGGCTGCGGCCATTCATCGGGAGATTCTCCACAAACTGGCGATTGATCACTGTGCTCACGGTTGCGTCGGCGCGCGCCAGCACTGCATTTCCGTCCGATACGGTGACCGACTCGCCGAGCACGGAAATCGGCAGCACGAAATCCACCCGTGCCGATTGCGCCACGTCCAGCTTGATGTTCGTCCTTGTGACGGTTTGGAACCCCGGCCGGCGCGCGGTGACTTTGTAGACTCCTGGTTTCAGACCGGAGACCGCGTAAAGCCCGGCCGAATTCGTAAGCGCCGCGCGGCGCAGGCCCGTGTTCTGATTCACGATGGCGATTTGCACATCGGGCATGACGGCATCGGACCCGTCGCGGACCAACCCGGAAACCTGAGCCTGCTGCGCCCAGGCGGCCGGAAAAAAGCAAAGCCAAATCAGGACTCTCACCGTTCTAACTCCCGCAGGACTCGCAGCAGGCGCGAGACGATTTCTGCATCCGTGCGGGTACTGGGCGCGCCGCCAAACCCTGCGCTGACCAACTCGTCCATTTCGCGGGCGGCATCCGCCATCGACAGCTTCAATTCCCCTGGTGCTTCCGGCACCTGCAACGGAGCCAGCAATTTCTGTAACTGAACGGCAAGCCGTCGCAGCGCCTGCCGGTGATCGTCTTCGATCCGGCGCAGTGTCAGCGCGTCCCCATCGGCCAGCTTCGCGCCTGAAAAACGCGCCGATAACTGCCCCAGCCCATGTGCCCGCGCCATGATCGCATCGGCCTCGTCAATCACAACATTTGCAAAATCGTTCCCCGCACCGAATACCACCGGACGCGGTAATACTGCCGGGCCGTCCTCACCCTCTGCCGCTACAGCTTTCGGTTCGATCGTCTCGAACCTTGCACCTCTTACGGCTTCCTTGATAACCGCCGCCCGCGCCGGATCCAATGCAGTTGCACGAACCAGGATTCCATCTTGCCCGGCAATCACCTCCACGGCCTCACCCAGGTCCGCGCCGATCCCGTGCAGCGCCGCCAGCACCTGGATCTCAGTTGGCCCGGCGGATGCCTCAGGCAGTCGTCCCCTGGCATGTGGAACAATCGCTGCCGGCGGAGCCGATTTCTTCTGCACTTCCACTGGCGCGGGCTTCATTTCCACTACAGGCGCAGCTGGCCTCCAAAAAATCACTCCGGCCAATGCCGCCATCCCGATCAATCCAGCCGCGATCGCCATTCGCCAAACCGGCAACCGCCTCGGGGCGAGGGCTAGGTCCAAATCCTCGCACCGTCCCCGCAGATCCGGCCAACTCTGCGGCGGTGGTGGAATCTGGGGCAGGATCGACGCCTCGCGAAACCGCAGAAAGGCGTCGATTGCCGACTGCATTTCGTTCAGGTCTCGCCGGCACTGCCAACACGACTCAATATGGCTGCGGATCTCCCGCGCCGAGCGGCCAGCCAGTTCACCGTCCAGCAGGCGCATCAGGTCTGCTTCGTCCGGATGCTGCAAATTGGGGCTACTCATACAGTGCCTTTCGCAAACGCTTCACGGCCCGCCGCAGAAACTCACCGACCGTGGAGGAATCGATGCCAACAATCCCGGCAATCTCGCGATATCGAAAGCCTTCGGCGCGCAGATGCAGACATGTTCTCTGCTGCGGCGAGAGGTTCTCAACAGCCAACCGCAGTTGAGCCATACGCTCCCGTTCCAGTGCAAGGCTTTCCGGCGTCTCGCTATCGGGCACTTGAGATTCCCGGGAAAGCGGGGCCTCCGGGTGCGAACGCGCATTCACCGCAAGGTTATGGGCCACGGCGTAGACCCAGGCCCGTGGGTTTTCGATAGACTGCCCCTCCCGTAGCGCCACATAATACTTGAGGAAAGCCTCCTGAACCAACTCCTGCGCCTCGGCCGGCCGCATCCCCAGGTTCACCAGGTACGCGTAAAGTTCAGACCGCCTCTCGGCGAACAGACGTTCCACCTTTTCATGCAGTCCGCGCGTCATGCCGCGGCCCTGCACCCAGATTCCCAATGAAGCGGTTTTGTCAGGCATGCGTGGTCCCGGATGGTGAGTCTCCACCCGATAAGACAAGATCAGACCCATTTTAGCCACACCGGGGTAGTTATATTCCGGCGTAGACGCTTTAAAAGCAGAAACGCCCCGGACCATTGCTGGCCGGGGCGTATTGCTTCTTTTAATCGGGCGACGTCCTACTCTCCCACACACTCGCGCGTGCAGTACCATCGGGGCTGAGAGGCTTAACTTCCGTGTTCGGGATGGGAACGGGTGGGACCCTCTCGCTAGGATCACCCAGAAGTCTTTGGTCAGCTTCCCATTAGGAAGCCAATCCGAAATCTGTTTGGTAGTGCTACGTCTGGTGGACAGACAGCTATGTCCGCGCGCTACGCTTGGGACACAGTAGTCTGTCCCCAGACTACTCTTCTTTCATTGAATATTGACGGGCAAGCCACATGTTTTATATACCGCTGTTACGCGGTGTTGCGGAAGCGCTAACTTTTAATAACTTAGAACATACTTCGTATTCACAGTTAATTTTATGGTCAAGCCGAACGGGCTATTAGTAACGGTAAGCTCAACGTATTGCTACGCTTACACATCCGTCCTATCAACGTGGTAGTCTTCCACGGCCCTACAAAGCTCTTCAGCTTGGGAGATCTCATCTTGGGGAAGGTTTCGCGCTTATATGCATTCAGCGCTTATCCTAACCGAACTTCGCTACCCAGCGATGCCACTGGCGTGACAACTGGATCACAAGAGGTTCGTTCATCCCGGTCCTCTCGTACTAAGGACAAGCCCCCTCAAATCTCCTGCGCCCACCACAGATAGGGACCGAACTGTCTCGCGACGTTCTGAACCCAGTTCACGTACCGCTTTAATAGGCGAACAGCCTAACCCTTGGGAGCTTCTACACCCCCAGGATGCGATGAACCGACATCGAGGTGCCAAACCGCTGCGTCGATATGAACTCTTGACAGCGATCAGCCTGTTATCCCCGGCGTACCTTTTATCCGTTGAGCGATGGCCCTTCCATACAGAACCACCGGATCACTAAGTCCTGGTTTCCCACCTGCTTGACTTGTAGGTCTCGCAGTCAACCTGGTTTATGCCTTTACACTCATCGGCGGATTTCCAAACCGCCTGAACCAAGCTTCGAGCGCCTCCGTTACAATTTAGGAGGCGACCGCCCCAGTCAAACTACCCGTCTACCAATGTCCTCGTCCCGGATTACGGGAGGGAGTTAGAATCACAGAACCATCAGGGTGGTATCTCAACGTTGGCTCCACTGAACCCAAGAGTCCAGTCTCAAAGCCTCCCACCTATTCTGCGCAGATGGCCCCATAATTCATTGATAGAGTATAGTAAAGGTGCACGGGGTCTTTCCGTCTTGTGGCGGGCATCCGGCGTCTTCACCGGAACCACAAGTTCGCCGAGCAAATTGTCAAGACAGTCGTCAGATCGTTACGCCATTCGTGCAGGTCGGAACTTACCCGACAAGGAATTTCGCTACCTTAGGACCGTTATAGTTACGGCCGCCGTTCACCGGGGCTTCAATTCACAGCTTCGACTTGCGTCTAACCGCTCCTTTTAACCTTCCGGCACCGGGCAGGCGTCAGCCCCTATACGTCGTTTTCGACTTTGCAGAGACCTGTGTTTTTGTTAAACAGTCGCCTGACGCGTTTCACTGCGGCCCACATTGCTGTGGGCACTCCTTCTCCCGAAGTTACGGAGTTAATTTGCCTAGTTCCTGAACAATTCATCACTCGAGCGCCTGAGAATATTCATCTCGTCCACATGTGTCTGTTTGTGGTACGGGTACCTAACACTCCTTAGAGGATTTTCCTGGCAGACGACCCGGCGGATTTGCCTATCCGGATCTCCCTTCACTCTGGATTGAAACCATTGCGCACCAGAATTTACGGTCTGCGTCCCCCCTTCGGTCTTGATCGTGTTTCGGTAGTCACGGAATGTTAACCGTGTGTCCATCAGCTACGCCTTTCGGCCTCACCTTAGGCCCCGACTAACCCTGAGCGGATTAACCTTTCTCAGGAAACCTTAGACTTACGGCGGCCAGGGTTCTCACCTGGCTTCTCGCTACTTATGCTGGCAGAGTCTCTTCCCAAATCTCCAGTCCTCCTCTCGGTAGACCTTCACTGATGTGAGAATGCTCTCCTACCACCCAGATGCCTAAGCATCGGATCCACAACTTCGGTAACATGCTTGAGCCCCGTTGGATTATCGGCGCCGGACCGCTCGACCAGTGAGCTATTACGCTTTCTTTAAAGGATGGCTGCTTCTAAGCCAACCTCCTGGCTGTCTGAGCGTCCCGACTTCCTTTCCCACTTAGCATGTATTTAGGGACCTTAGTTGGTGGTCTGGGCTCTTCCCCTTTCGACTATGAAGCTTAGCCCCCACAGTCTGACTCCTGCGTTACTCGTTCGCGGCATTCGAAGTTTGGTTGAATTCGGTAACCTGGGAAGGCCCCTAGTTCATTCAGATCTCTACCACCGCGACGGACCACGCAAGGCTAGCCCTAAAGCTATTTCGGAGAGAACGAGCTATCACGGAATTTGATTAGCCTTTCACCCCTACCCTCAGCTCATCCAAGCTGTTTTCAACCAACACTGGTTCGGACCTCCATCCGCTGTTACACGGACTTCATCCTGGCCAAGGGTAGATCATCCCGCTTCGCGTCTAATCCCAGCGACTGAATCGCCCTATTCAGACTCGCTTTCGCTTCGGCTCGCTTTCGCTTAACCTTGCCACTGAGATTAACTAGCCAGCTCATTATTCAATAGGCACGAGGTCAGACATTCCGCTTGCGCGGCATAGTCCTCCCACTGCTTGTAAGCATGCGGTTTCAGGTACTATTTCACTCCCCTCACAGGGGTTCTTTTCACCTTTCCCTCACGGTACTAGTTCACTATCGGTCGCAAGTGAGTATTTAGGCTTACCGGATGGTCCCGGTAGATTCTCGCAGGGTTCCACGTGTCCCGCGATACTTAGGAGCCACTGAAAGGAAGATTGCATTTTCAAATACGGGGCTGTCACCCTCTTTGGCCGGCTTTCCCAAGCCGTTCTCTTAACACTCCCTTATCCCTCTTTTAATTAGGTTACAGTGCGGAATCTCTCCCGCCCCACAACCTAATTATTGTGGTCCTACAACCCCAAGCTCTCCTTTCGAATCGCCTGGTTTAGCCTGTTCCGGGTTCGCTCGCCACTACTGCCGGAATCACTGTTGTTTTCTTTTCCTTCAGGTACTGAGATGGTTCACTTCCCTGAGTTAGCTCCATGCAGCTATGTATTCACTACATGGTAGACCGTGTTCGCACGGCCTGGGTTCCCCCATTCGGAAATCCCCGGATCGCTGATTGCTTGCATCTCCCCGAGGCTTATCGCAGCTAGCTACGTCCTTCTTCGCCTACTTGCGCCAAGGCATCCACACGCATGCTCTTAGTAGCTTGACCATAAAATTGACTCTAAACACAGAGTACGTTCTAAATATTAGTCTTCTCATTTTTTGGAACAGAGGTCATTGCGACTTGTCCCGACGCTTCACGATACGTTTTCGTATCGTTTGCAACTTGTAGTTGCCCGTCAATATTCAATTGTCAAAGAACTGCTTGATTACTTCTCTTACGATCAGCAATCAATACATAACAAAGCCTGCTTTGCTATCTACTGATTTCTGATTTAGTGTGGATGGTGGGCCTGGATAGACTCGAACTATCGACCTCACCCTTATCAGGGGTGCGCTCTAGCCACCTGAGCTACAGGCCCGAACTTAATTACTGCCTGATAGTCTGGTGGAGCTGAACGGGATCGAACCGATGACCTCCTGAGTGCAAATCAGGCGCTCTCCCAGCTGAGCTACAGCCCCGCTTTTGTTCCATACATCCCCATCCGATCAACCGAGCTCACTCCATATACAGAGTGCAGCCCAGTTTCACAGAAGTATAATCGAGGCCAGTTGGAAGCGCCGCAACTCTACAAGAGAGTCACGATGCAAGAACAGAATCAGATATCGAGCGGAGAACGGAAGGTATGGATTGGAACGACTGCCACCTACTTTTTTGCTCTTTCGAACATTTCAGTGACTCCAACCACGTTCTCTCTTAGAAAGGAGGTGATCCAGCCGCAGGTTCTCCTACGGCTACCTTGTTACGACTTCACCCCAATCATGAATCACACCTTGGGCCGCTGCTTCCTTGCGGTTAGCGCGCAGACTTCTAGTACAATCCACTTTCGTGATGTGACGGGCGGTGTGTACAAGGCCCGGGAACGTATTCACGGCGTCATTCTGATACGCCATTACTAGCGATTCCAGCTTCATGCAGGCGAGTTGCAGCCTGCAATCCGAACTGAGGACGGTTTTTTCCGATTAGCTCCCCCTCGCGGGTTTGCAGCGGTTTGTACCGCCCATTGTAGCACGTGTGTAGCCCTGGACATAAAGGCCATGATGACTTGACGTCATCCCCACCTTCCTCCAACTTATCGCTGGCGGTCTCCTGATAGTTGCGCCTTGCGGCATGCCAAAACAGGACAAGGGTTGCGCTCGTTGCGGGACTTAACCCAACATCTCACGACACGAGCTGACGACAGCCATGCAGCACCTCGACTCCCGTCCCTTGCGGGAAAACTCTGTTTCCAAAGTCGTTCGTGAGCCGTTCGAGCCCAGGTAAGGTTCTTCGCGTTGCGTCGAATTGAACCACATGCTCCACCGCTTGTGCGGGCCCCCGTCAATTCCTTTGAGTTTCAGCCTTGCGACCGTACTCCCCAGGCGGCATACTTAACGCGTTAGCTCCGGCACGAACGAAATGAATCGCTCACACCAAGTATGCATCGTTTAGGGCGTGGACTACCAGGGTATCTAATCCTGTTTGCTACCCACGCTTTCGTGTCTCAGCGTCAGTAATGGTCCAGTAAGCTGTCTACACCACAGGTGTTCCTCCTGATATCTACGCATTTCACCGCTACACCAGGAATTCCGCTTACCTCTCCCACACTCAAGCCCACCAGTTTTCAACGCACCCTCCCGGTTAAGCCGGGAGATTTCACGTCGAACTTAGTGAACCGCCTACACACCCTTTACGCCCAGTAACTCCGAACAACGCTTGCTGCCTACGTATTACCGCGGCTGCTGGCACGTAGTTAGCCGCAGCTTCTTCCACAGGTACCGTCATTATCGTTCCTGTCGAAAGAGCTTTACACCCCGAAGGGCTTCATCGCTCACGCGGCGTCGCTGCATCAGGGTTGCCCCCATTGTGCAAGATTCCCCACTGCTGCCTCCCGTAGGAGTCTGGCCCGTGTTTCAGTGCCAGTGTGGCCGTGTGCCCTCTCAGGCCGGCTATCGATCGTTGCCTTGGTAGGCTCTTACCCTACCAACTAGCTAATCGACCGCGGACTCCTCTTTCTGCGCCTTTCGGCTTTCTTCTCTCGAACTTATGCGGTATTAGCTCAGGTTTCCCCAAGTTATCCCCCACAAAAAGGCAGATTATCCACGTGTTACTCACCCGTACGCCACTTTACTCAGGGATTGCTCCCCTTTCTCGTTCGACTTGCATGTGTTAAGCGCGCCGCCAGCGTTGATTCTGAGCCGGGATCAAACTCTCGTTTGATCTTTGGTTTGTTGACACCCCTTGCGGGGCATCGGGTCCTTCCGCTTATTTACTCAAAATATCTGACGAAATTAGTTACTTACATTGCTTCCAACTAGATTGTCAATGATCTACGCATCTCCTCAATCGATCCCCTTTCAGGAAAAGATCAATCAATGCCGGCCTCGAAAGCCGTCTCAACGCGTGTTGCCTTGTCTCCAGTTGTTTTTGGAGACGCAATCCCCGACGCTGAAAAAATTTGGGATCTAAAAGAACTTCAGATGAACACTAATGAGGTTTGCGAAGAACTTCGTTACTTCGTATTACCTACTGCTCTAATCTGTTTCGGTCAACTTTTCAAGTCTAACAGAGTTTTTTCCCTTTTGCAAGCGGGCTTGATGTTTTCATCGTAAGCCTTTTGTTTCGCTTGACTTGGCACTCTCAAGACGATCGCGCTGACAAAACTAGATTAGCAAGCCCTCGCATGGAACGCAAGCACTCAAACAACATTTTCTTCACAAAACTTCCTTCGGGAGGGTGAAGTTGTTGAAAACACTATAAAAGTTTTTTCTGCGCTCCATGCGAAAAACTAACAATTGGCAGCGAAATTGCTCAATCGTGCCTACCGGCGGCGGTCTTCGCGACCACGGAACGCCAGCGCCTGGTTCAAATCGCGGAGCGCTTCCTGTGTTGACCGCAGGGCTGCTGCCTTGTGGCCGCCGAAATCGTGCGGGGCTGCCTCTATATATGCGCGTGCATCCTTTAATGCCGCGATGGCGGTTGCGATACGCGGGTGCATCGCACGCTCGTTTTGCGCGGACAGGCTCATCACGCCTGCGCTCAAGAGTACTCCCAAGATCATTCCACTTGCGAATTTCATTTTCTTCTCCTTCAGCTACGATAGTCTTATGTCCAGTTGCTCCGCTCCTCGCGCGAAGACATCCGTCATTAAAACACAGATCCATAGTAAAACTCTCGCGGATCCCTTTGCATGGCTACGAGATAGGCAGAATCCAGAGGTGATTGCCTACCTCGAGGCAGAGAACCGCTACACAGCAGAGGTGATGCAATCAACCGAAGATTTGCAGACCGAACTCTATAAAGAGATGGTGGGGCGGATCAAACAGTCGGACACTTCGGTGGCGACGCGGAAGGGGGATTACTTTTACTATTCGCGGACGGAGAAGGGCAAACAATATGCGATCCGGTGCCGGCGGCACAAGCGCATGCGAGCGCCAGAGCAGATTCTGCTCGACGAGAACGCGCTGGCGGAGGGCGAAAATCATTTTCGGATCGGAAACTATCAAGTGAGCCCTGACCACAACCTCCTGGCGTATTCAGTGGATACGGCTGGAGACGAGATGTTCCTGATCTACGTAAAGGACCTACGCACGGGGGAGTTGCTGGCGGACCGGATTCCCAATACCTACTACACGCTGGAGTGGGCTAACGATAACCGTACCTTTTTCTATACTGTTCTCGACAGCGCCAAGCGGCCGTACAAATTGCTACGGCACAGGCTGGGGACTCCATGCGCGGAAGACGTGACGGTTCATCATGAGCGGGATCAGCGGTTCGAGGTGGAGATCGACCGCACTCGCGACTGCAGGTATCTGTTGCTGGATCTGGCGAGCCTGGCATCGAGCGAGGTCCGGTATCTGGATGCCGATCAGCCGGAGGGGAGGTTTCGGGCACTTTTGCCACGGAAACAGGACGTGGAATATACGGCCGATCATCACACTGGCAACTTTTATGTGGCGATTAACGATACGGGGCGGAACTATCGCCTGGTGCGGGTCCCTGTGGGTAGGGGCAGACAGGAGGAAGTGATTCCGCACAGGCCGGAGGTGATGATCGAATCAGTTGAGGCATTTCGGGGCCATCTGGTCTTGATTGAGCGGGAGAATGGGTTGAGCCACCTGGTGGTTAGGGATTTAAGGACCGGCGAGAGCCATCGGGCAATGATGCCGGAGCCGGTATATTCCATACCTCCGGCGTCGAACGAAGAATTCGACACCGTATCGTATCGTTTTGCGTACACATCCCTAGTGACGCCGCACTCCTATTTCGACTACAACATGCGAACGCGGCAGATGAAGCTGGTGAAGCAGACTGCGGTTCGTGGCGGGTATCGGGCGGGCGACTACAAGACAGAACGGTTGTTTGCGACGGCGAATGACGGAGTGCAGGTTCCGATTTCCATTGTTTACAAGAAGACACTGCGGCGGGACGGAAAGGCGCCGTTGCTGCTGTATGGCTACGGGGCATATGGGATTACGATTGATCCGTCGTTCCAGGCGGAACGGCTGAGCCTGCTCGACCGCGGCTTTGCGTTCGCGATTGCGCATGTTCGCGGCGGGGAGGATATGGGCAAGCCATGGCACGACAATGGACGGCTGCTGAAGAAGAAGAATACCTTCACGGATTTCATTGCGTGTGCGGAGCATTTGATTGCGCAGAAGTACACTTCAGCGGCGAAACTGATGATCGAGGGCGGGAGCGCGGGGGGCCTGCTGATGGGCGCAGTGGTGAATATGCGTCCGGAGTTGTTTGCGGCGGCGGTGGCGAAGGTGCCGTTTGTGGATGTCATCCATACGATGCTGGACGCTTCCCTGCCCCTGACGGTGGCCGAATACGAGGAGTGGGGGAATCCGGCGGAGAAGAAGTACTTCGACTATATACGGGCTTATGCGCCTTACGAGAATGTGGAGGCGAAACGGTATCCGCACATGCTGGTGACGGCGGGGTTGAATGATCCGCGGGTTCAGTATTGGGAGCCGGCGAAGTGGGTGGCGAAGCTGAGGGCATTAAAAACGGACCACCATGTCCTGTTATTGAAGACGAACATGGGGGCGGGCCACTTCGGAAAATCGGGCCGGTACGAGAAGTGGAACGACATCGCGCTGGAATACGCGTTCCTGTTGCAGGCGGCGGAGGCGTGGAAGCACGGGCATCTGCCGGCGCATAGCAAACGCCACGCGATCGCGAAGGAAGGCGGGGTCGATATCGATTCGTTGAGCTTGCTGCAGCGGATTCTGCTGATCAGCGACGGCACGCTGACGGACGCAGTGGAGGCCGCTTATCTTGAGCCGATCCAGTTGGTGAAGCTTGGCATACAATCGGCGCCGGCACGGTCCGCGGTGGAGTCTCTGGATCTCAAGGCCGGCGAGTGGATGATGCAGCGGGATATCTTGCTGCGCGGGGCCACTAGTGGGAATAACTACGTATATGCGCGCACGGTGATTGCGCTGGATAAGCTGGATCCGGATCTGCGGCGGGATTTGATTGAGTCCGATAACCCGATTGGGAGGCTGTGGGTTCAGTACAAGCTGGAGACGAGGAAAGAGATTCTGAAGATCTGGCGGTTGCCGGCGGGGCGGTTGGCGCGATATTTCGGGGGCGCGGCGCAGGCGGGGTTGCTGGCGCGGACTTATCGGGTGATTTCCGGGGGGCAGGTGGTGATGGTGATTACGGAGTACTTTCCGCTTGAGCCGTCGGCCTTCGCTGAAGCTACGGCAGACAAATAGAGGTAGATTTTGAGTTAGCGGTAGTATGGTTGGTTGCAGAGTCGGGGATGATTCAATCCCGGCTTTCGCTCTTTGACTCATGGCAGACGCATTGCGGGTGGTCAGAATCCGATAGCGCCGTCTCGCCACCGCGTGGCGCTAGAATGAAGCGACTCGTGTGTACTTCGTTAAGGATCGGTCCAACGCGTCTTATCGATCAGGTAGGATGAAGCTGTAT
>Ga0118677_10006503_pt1 | contig 19748 bp, 15 predicted proteins | sample AliMusrvi5mmetaG_FD_86154 | JGI IMG/M metagenome (GOLD analysis project Ga0118677, IMG submission 86154)
TCCCAGCATCCCTTTCTCCGCTCATGACCGAGTCAGAAATGATCAGTTGAACGGTGCATCCAAGCTCATGGCTATACTTGATGTGTCAAGCATCGTATTGAAATAGAATCCAATTACCGATGATGATAGATCTTGAAGCGAACCAGCCAGTTTTCTATTGGACGTATGAGGCCATAGCCGATTATGAGCGAGACGATGTTGTGTGGAAGGCGGACAGTTTTGGTCCCCCAGCCGTCACCCCGGAAGAAATCGCTTTTGATTATTTTAGCGATGACTGAGCCCCTGCGTTTAACCCGATGAAGATGAGGCTGGAAGCAGATGGATACTATCATTCACGGAATCGGCCAGAATGGAAGTCCGATGCTCACCACCATTATTTCGGTCTCAAATCGGAGAGCCAGACACACCTCCTCATCGTCGGACGCTGGTCTGAGCAGGACTTTGGACGAGGAGTATTTATCGCCGTTTTTCCTAAGACTCAGAACTCGAACCAGATTCACAGGCCTGTCATATGGATGCCCCATGCTCTCGATACAGCCGGAACTGGAGGATCTAGGTATTCCCGCGATCGGAAAGTGCGGCTGATACAGCCGCCTCATTACATTGCGCAGTTCGGCGGTATGAGTCAGGCTCTTGAATAGGTCGCCGATGCGGGCCCCATTGAGTGTGCAGTAGAACAAAGCGTTTTTCCAATGCAGGAAAGCCTTCTTCATTGCCCGCTCGCGACTATTGTTGCCCAATGGTGCGCCGGGCTAACGAAATGCAAGCCCAGTTCTGTTCCAAGGTGGTAAGTCTGCCCCAGACAATCTGTGCTAATCTGATGGCCATGGCAGTGCATTTGTCGCCCGAATGGGAAGCAAAGCTAAATGAAATGGCAGTCACGACTGGCCGCGAGGCAGCCGATCTCTTGCAGGACGCCATGGCCGGCTACTTTGAAGAGTTGACCCACCTCCGCCACGAATTGGACTCCCGCTACGACGATTTCAAGAACGGCAAGGTTCAGCCCGTCGACGGTGAGGAAGTCTTCGTCCGGCTCCATGCAAAGATCGACGCCCGAAGATCCGGCAAGTAATGTACGGCTACGTGCTGCTTCCGCAGGCAGTCGCGGATCTTGAGGAGATCGCCGAATTCCTCTCCGCCGCAAGCCCCGATTTTGCAGATCGGATACTGAATGAAATCCAAATGGCAATTCAGCGATTGATACCGTTTCCCTATCAGGGGCACCGGCGGCCGGACCTCACTTCGAGACCCTTGCGGTTCAAACCCGTGAATGGTTACCTTATTGCCTATGCTCCTGACGAATGCCCGCTGCTGGTCGTCGCCATCGTGCATGGTTCCCGCAGTCCACGAGTTCTGGCCGCGATATTGCGGGGCCGCCCCTCCATCCAGTAACCGCCCCAAAACAAAATCTCGAATTCCTGATACTCTTTTCCCACGTTCTACGCGTATATAGTCATGGAGGCCAATTTCATGACTATATACGCATTTCTGCTCGCACTGGTGGGAATCTCACTGCTCGCCAAGCGCGTCACTTCGAACGCGCGGGTTGCTTTCGTCTCTTCTTCACTTCGTCAAACACTTCAACGCCGGCGCGTTTGGACCAGGCATCATACATCGACACCATCGATTTAACCCGGTCCGGATTCTTGTCCGCGACGCTGTGTAGCTCAGTGCGGTCGGCATCGAGGTCGAACAGTTCCCAATCGCGCGTATTCTTGGCCACCAGTTTCCATTTGCCCTGGCGCATCGCACGATTCCCTTCGTGCTCCCAGAACAGTCCATTGGTATAACCTGCCCGCTGCTTGCCTTCCAGAACCGGAGTGAGGCTCTTGCCCTCAAACGGCTTAATCTTGTTTCCCTGGTAATTCGCCGGATACGTTGCCTTGCCGAGATCGACGCAGGTCGCCATCACGTCCATCAGGTGGGCCATCTGGTGCGTGATGGTTCCCTTCTTTGCGATGCCGTTCGGCCAATGGGCGATCAAAGGTGAAGCAATGCCGCCTTCATGCACCCAGTGTTTGAACAGACGGAATGGGGTGTTGCTGGCGTTCGCCCAGGGCAGGCCGTAACTCTGGAACGTTTCGTCTTCGCCGGGCATGAGCGCCGGATTGTTGCCGCGGACGACGGGTTTGCCGTGAATGCTGGTCTTCGGAATATAGACCTGCTGCTGGGCGGCTCCCAGTTCCTCGGCGCAGCCGCCGTTGTCGGCCAGGAACAGAATCAACGTGTCGTTGGTTTTGCCAGTCTTCGCAAGCGTGTCCAGAATACGGCCGACGTTCTGATCCATGCGATCAATCTGTGCGGCGTAAACCGCCATGCGGCGCGCATACCACTCCTTGTTTTCGGCGTCCTTCCAACTGGGGGCGCTGTCGTCGCGGGGCGTGATGGCCCACTTCTTATCGACGATTCCCAACTCGATCATCTTCTTGTGCCGCTCGGCGCGGAGTTCATCCCAGCCTTTGTTGTAGCGGTCCTTGTACTTATCGATGTCGCTCTGCATGGCGTGCAGCGGCCAATGCGGCGACGTGAACGCTACATAGAGGAAGAACGGATCGCTGCCTTTGCCGAACTCTTCGATATATTTGGAAGCGTTTTCGGCGATGGCGTCAGTGAGGTAGTAGTTCTCGCCCTCGGCCACGATCGGGGTGTTGTCGCGAGTGAGCGATGCCGGTTGGAAATAGCTGGCCGCGCCATTGATGATGCCGTAGTATTTCTCAAAACCGCGCTGTAGAGGCCAGTTGTGTTTGGCGTCCGGCTTGTATGGGGTGACGTGCCACTTGCCTGACATCGCGGTGCGGTAGCCGGCCGGGCGAAGTACCTCAGGAATGGTGACCACCTCTTTGCTGAGGTCGCCTTTGTAGCCGGGAACGTCGTAATCCTCCACCATGTGGCCCACGCCGGCCTGATGCGGATAGACGCCTGTCATGAGCGTGGCGCGCGTGGGGCAGCAACGGGCGTTGTTGTAGAACTGCGTGAAACGGATGCCGTTCTTCGCCAGCCTGTCGAGGTTGGGAGTCGCGATCTCGCTGCCGTAGCAGCCGAGGTCTGAGATTCCCATGTCATCTGCCATCATTACGATGATGTTTGGCCGTTTGGCGGGGGCGGCCTGCAACGTGGCGGCGCCGGCGGCCATGGTCTTGAGGAACGAGCGTCTGTCGAGCATAACTTCGTTTATATCAGAGTTCGCTGGCTATGCGGGTCAAATGTTGAATGGTCTGCACGATATCGTCATCGGTGGTGTTGGGATTGATCGTGCACAGCCGCAACGCGCCGTGGCCCTTCAGCACAGTGCTGGTCAACATCGCGAAGCCCTCCTGCAGCATGCGCTCCACCACCTGCTGATGATCGATCTCCCGCACATGGCGGAAGCTGACGATCGCCATCTGCGAGTGTGTGCAGATTTCCCACTGGCCAGACCTGCGCAACTCCGCTTCGGCCAGGTCGGCTAATTCAAAGCCGCGCTGGATGCCCTTGCGAAATTCGGCCACGCCGAACACGCGTAAAGAAAGCCACAACTTCAGCGCATTGAAGCCGCGCGTCAGCTGGATGCCGCGGTCGCAGAAGTTGATCTCCTCCGCATGACGATGCACGTCCTGCAGATACTCGGCATGAATCGTAAACGTCTGCTTCAGCCAGCGCGGGTCCTTCACCAGCACACAGCCGATCTCAAAGGGCTGGAACATCCACTTGTGCGGATCAATGGAAAGCGAATCGCACAGGTTCAGGCCCTGCAATGCCTGGCGGCCCCGCTCGCACAGGGTGGCGGCCCCGCCGTACGCGCCATCGGCGTGGAGCCACATGTTGTGTTTCGCGGCGATGGCAGCCATCTCCGGCAGCGGATCCACTGCGCCGGTGCTGGTGGTGCCGGCATTGGCGATGAGGCAGAACGGCCGCAGTCCCGCAGCGAGGTCCGCTTCAATCGCGTGGTTCAATTCCGTGAGCGAAATCCGGAAATCCCCATCGCTGGGGATGCTGCGCAACTGCTCAGGCGCAAAGCCCAGCACATGAAACGCACGAATCAGCGACGAATGCGTCTGATCGGAAAAATACGCCACCGCGCCGGCGATCCGGTTGTTCAACTTTGCATGGCGCGCAGTTGTCAGCGCCGTGAGGTTCGCGTTTGAACCGCCGCTCACGCACAGCCCTTCGGTCTCCTGAGGGAAACCGCACTGCGCGGCCAGCCAGTCAATCACGGTCATCTCCAGCGCAGCCGGCCCCGACCCGCTCATCCACGATCCATTGAAGATGTTCAAGCCCGATGCCAGCGTGTCAGCCATGGTGCTGACGAAGTTGGAGGGGCTGGGAACGAAGGCGAAGAACCGCGGATGCGTGTTGTTCAAGCGATTCGGAAACACGTCGCGCTCCAGCACGGCCATCGCCGCATCGAACGCCATGCCCTGTTCTTCGAAGGGAGTCTGCAAGGTGGAGTACAACTCCGCCGGCGTGCGCCGCTGGCCGGCTCGCTGCTCCGGTAACGTATCAAAATGCTCTACCAGGCGGTCGACTACCTTGTAGCCGATTTCGCGCATCTGTTCACGAGTCAGTTTCATTCTTCCAATGCCTTTGCGATGGCCCGCTCCATCGCGTCCTTCTCTAACGTAGTGCTGATGAACAGTTCCTGCCGCGCGCCAGCGCTCAGGGCGATGGCCTTCCAGCCATTCTGCACAGGTACTGTCAAACGCACTTTGATGGCGCCGCGGGCATCGCGGACCGGGCGGATGACGCCTGGAATCACGGAGCGGATTTCGGAGTTCGCTTTGATCAGCCGCTCCAGGAACTCGCGGACGCCATCAATGATGCTGTGTTCGATTTTGAGGCGGTCCTTGGAGGTTCGTAGTCGCATCTAATTCCATCCTTGCGCGCCGGTCAGCGGGACGAAGCGGCAATGGGTGGCGGTCCTATATTCTATTTTGCCATGCAGCCTGGAGGCGACCAGTAGATCCTGATCTTCATGAGAGCCGACGGGAATGACGAGGCGCCCGCCTTCCGCCAGTTGTTCGAGCAGCGCCGGAGGCACATGGGGCGCGCCCGCGGCGACACTGATGGCAGGGTAGGGGGCCTTGAGTGGATAACCCAGCGAACCATCGAGACAGAGGACTTCGACCTTGCGGGAGTAGCCGGTTGTGCTCAGGGCGGCTGTCGCGTGTTCTGCCAGTTCCGGCAGATGTTCGAGCGAGATGACCTCGCCGGCTAGCAGGCTCAGCACCGCGGCGGCATAGCCCGATCCGCAGCCTACTTCGAGTACTTGCTCATCGCCATTCAGGTGCAGGCACTGTGCCATCAGGGCCACCATGTAGGGCTGTGAAATCGTCTGGGCGAGGCCGATGGGGAGCGGGTCGTCGTCATAGGCGTGGGCCTCGTATTCAGGCGGCACGAAGAGTTCGCGCGGAACCTTGCCCATCGCGGCGAGTACGCGCGAGTCGCTGATGCCGCGTTTCCGCAGTTGTTGTTCCACCATGAGCGCGCGTTGTGCCGGCCAGTTCACTTGAAGCGCCGCTTGTACAAAAAATCGAGTCCGAAGATTCCGTTTTCATCGCGCACGGCAACCGCCGACCAGTGTGGATTGAGGTCCCATTCCACGCGCACGATCTGCGCCTGGGTCTTGTTGAGGTTGGTAACGAATGTGACGGTCACGTCCTTCGATACCTGCTGTTCTAATGTTAGTCTCGCTTGGGGTGTGCCTTCAAACCCGGTCAACTGCGGGTCAATCTTGACGCGGCTGACTCCGAACAGGCGCTGCAGGCGGCTGTTCACGGGAGCGGAGATGGCCTGTCCGAGGAGGCTGTTGGCGGTGGTGTCGAGCAGGCCTCCCTGGTTCTGTCCGGCGGGGGCGGTGGCGATAGCCTGATTGGAATCGGGCGATCTGCCAACCGTTAGCAGGGCGATGATTTCCTGTGATTGCAGCGGAGGATCGGAGCGGTAGGATATGTTCAACTTCGTCATGGGGCCGGAGAAGTTGATGGTGACCTCGACGCCCCTGACGCGGGTTTCCAGATCCATATCAATGATGGGCTCGGTGGAGTTGTAGAACGTCACCTGGCCGCGGTTGATGGTGTACTTATTGCCGAAGAAATTGATTTCGCCCTGGTTGACGCTGACGCGGCCCTGCACCATGGGGCGCGAAGGGCTGCCGCGCAGCCGCAGGTCGGCGTTGGCCTGCACGTCGCGCGTGAGCGAGGTTTGGAACTCCACGTTGGGCGCGGTCTGGACGCGGACGTCGAACTGCATATTGCGCAGGAAGTCGTTGGGTACGGTGCGCGCCGAGGAGTCGCGCGTCGATTGGGCGAGGATCGTCGCGATATCGGTACGCGGCGTGAAGCCGGAGCGGATGATCGAAATGCTGCCGCTGAGCAGGCTACGCGCCGAGGTGCCGGTGAGGCCGAGACTGAAATCGGCGACCGTGCTGACGCCTTCGGGATAGCGCAGGCGAACTCGGTTTGCCGTGGCCAACAGGCGATAGCGCAGGTCTTCGCCGGCCGATTCCACAAAGCCCGTGAGTGCGATCCTGCCGCCACCGCTCTCGCCGGTCAGCTGGTTGTCAATGGTCGCCCGTTTGTTGACAAAAAGCACAGTGCCGTTCACTTTATCGAGCCCGTTGGGAACGTCTTTGACAAACAGCGAAGCATTCTTCAATTCAAGTTTGCCGAACAGTTGCGGATCTCGAAGTTCGCCGCGCACGGAAGCATCCATGGTTGCGACGCCAGTGGCGAGAATGTCGGAATCGAAGTTCTTCACCACTTCGAGGTTCATGGCGCCCTTGAGTTTCAGGTCCCAGGGGCTGCGGTCGACGAAGGAGAAGGTTCCGTTCACTTCGATGTTGGTATCCTTCGCGGTCAACTGCGCGGAGCGGACGGTGATGGCGTTGCCGTCGACATCGAGCGTCAACGGTTTTGCGTTGCGCAGAACAAGATCCTGCGCAGCGGCATTGGCCGAGCGAATCCGCCGTTGTGGCCGTGCTTCCAGTGTTGAGATGGAGATCGCGCCTTTCCACTTCGAAGGATTGAGCGCGGGCCCGTTGAAGGATGCGGAGCCGGCGACGATGCCGGAAAGCGGCCAGCGCTCCTGATTGGCCTGCGCTGGTTGCAGGTCCTGGATGGTGGCGAACGAAATGGGCGTGAACTCCAACTGGCCGCGGCCCTGATAGTCGCCATCGAGGTTCCATTCGCCTTTCAGCTTGGCCTTGGAATCATTGAGCGTCGCATCGGCCTGTAGGCTGAGGGTGGAACCGCCGGTGGCCGCGACGAGATCGAGCGTGCCGAGCTTCTTGCCTTCAAGCGAAAAGTCTTTCACGGCGAGGCGGGCGTCGAGCGTCTTCATCTGGAAGTGGCGGGCTTGCAGGACGCCGCTGCCGATGGCGCGCAGTTCGCCAGCGCCATCGACGACGCGTTGCAGATCGCGCACGGCCTTCCAATGCGAGAGCGCGATGGATGTTCCGGTGACATCGAACTTCAATGTCCCGTCGCGATGATATGAGCCCTTGAAGACGAACTTCGAGGCCCCGACTTCGGCCTGGCCGGCAATCACGTTGGTGAGTCCGGCGCTGTAGTGCAGGTCCAACTGGACGCGGTCGAGTTGCTCTTTCTCAATGATGAATTTTTCGATGCTGACCCTGGCCTGTATGGCAGGGTCGTTGGGGGTGCCGATGATGCTGGCGGTGCCGGTGAGAATGCCTTCGGCTTCGAGGTCAGAGCCGACCTGCTCCAACAGGTGCGGCACATGCGCTCCTGACAGGGTCAGGACCGCCGACAGCGGTCCGGTCTCATCGAGTTTCCAGTCCTTCAATGGGAGCGTGGCATTGCCGCCGGCTCGCATGGCGCCTTCGGTGAGGGCAAAGCGGGGGGCTTTCAGCGTGGTGGAAGTGAGTTCCACATCGGCCGTGAGTTGATCGTACTTTCGTTCGTCGTAGATGAAATTGGTGATGGCGAGGTTGCCGGAGATGTGCGGCGATTTCAGGTCGCCGGTCACGCTGCCGTTGAACTTCGCGCTGCCGTCTTTCAACTCGACGGGGATGCCGTCGGGGAGTTCCGTGCCGGCGAGCGTGAGGGCCGGGATCAGGTCTTTCAGATCCTTGGAGGTGAGCGAGACCGCTACCGCATCACTCAAGATTCCGGCGAGGTTGAGCCGCGAAGAGGGCGTGGAGAAATAGGTGTCAGTAAGTTGGATGAGGTTGTTGCGCTGCGCGTAGTTGAGATTGATGTAGCCTTCGAGCGGAATGGCCCCAGTGGCCGGGACGATGGACAGCTGGGTGCTGACCTTGGCGTCAACCACGCTTGCCGCGGCGAATGTGCCGGTGGCATGAACGGGACCGCTTACCAGTCCGCTCCAGGCGAGTTTGTTCTTCTCCGGTTCCGGGTTCAACTCTTCGAGCGAGATGTCCGTTACCTTGCCGTCGACGGCGAAGCGTGAGTAGTTGTGCAGTTCCGCACTGCCTTTAAATTCGCCTTCGGGTGAATAGGCGGCGAGCTGGTTTACTTTGACAAGGTCCGGTGTCCAGGCAAGGTCGGATTCAATGGTGACGCTGCGGAACACGGCGCCGCCGGCGCGAAACGTCAATCCGGCTCCGGCGGTTTGGCCTTTGAAGCCGAAGGTGGAGCTGTTGAAGTTGAGCTTGCCGGTCACTTTCAGCGTGCCATCGGCGAAACGGCTGTGCAGGAGTTTTGAGACTTCCGCAAGAGAGACTTTGGCCGACGTATCGAACACGCCGACCGGTGTTGGGAACGGGGTGATGGTGCCCGCCAGCGTTGCAGTTGAAAAGCGCGTCGCGATGCGGGCGCCGGAGATGGTGATCTGCTTTTCTTCGATGGTGACGCCGGATGCGACATCCAGTTCGAACGGCTCCACGGTGCCTGCACCAACAGTCACCTGGTTCGATTCCACGGTGCCTTTATAGCGCCGGGCAGCGGCCTCGAAGACGAACTTCAGGTTCACGTTCCGGCCCCGTATCGTAAGCGGATATTTCTCCTGCGCGTAGTTGACGATGCCGTCATTCAACCGGAATTCGTTCACCGCGAGATCGAGCACATCCTCAATCGCATTGCGGCCCGGCTTGCGGGCTCCAGGGGGTACGGGGATGTTGGTGTTGCCATCCTTATCCACCAGGATGTTGATCGACGGGCTTTCCACCACCAATAGCTTCAGGTCGACCTTTCGCTCAAAGACGGAGATGATCTTCAGACCGGCGCGAATCTCTTTCGCCTGAAAGAATGGCGCCTGTCCTGCGGTCTCCTTGCCATGAAGCACGAGGCCATCGAGGACGGCGATGCCAGTTTTGTAATCGAAATCGAAGCCCTGCATTTCGACGCGGGCTCCGGTCGCTTTTTCGATCTCGGCGATGGCGCGGGTGTGGACCTGCTGACGCGCCCAATCGGAGCGGACGATGAGATACAGCGCTGCCCCAAGCACCAGCAATAATGCCACTCCGGTGATGACGAGGTTGCGCAGCGTCCTCACTGAAAGCTATCCTCCCGGATCTCCACGCGGGTGGTGACGCGGGCCTCTTTCAGCCAGCGGTCGAGCGATTGGTCGACCTTCTCGTCAATCAGGTCGCGCTCCAGCTTTTCGCGCGCGTCTTCAAAGGGCGGTGCGGTTCTTCCGGCGTATTTCCGTGTGTGATATTCGCGGACGTCGCTTTCGGAAACTTGCACAGCAGGGCGGAACCGGAAGTCGGTGAAGCGCAGGGCGCGCAGTTGCAGAGTGAAATGGCGGATGAGCTCTTCTTCGGTGATGCCGTATTTCTTCAACAGGCCGGTCCATTCGGCATCGGTATTGGTGCGTGCGGCCTTGGTCTCACTCAGCAGTTTTTCGGCTTCCCAGGATTCGGGTTGCGGGTAGCGGCTGAGCTGCGCTTCGCGGCGGATGAGTTCCTGCTCGATGATACGTTCGGCGGTTTTTCGCCGCGAGGCCGCGCTGAGATCTACCGGTTCATCATTCAGAAAAGCCGCGATGCGCGTCTGCCTGATCACTTCGCTCTGCGTGATCACCTGGTTGCCGACGGTACCCACGACGCGATCGATGATTTCGGCGTGCGAGACGCCGGTGAGCAGCAGCGACAGGAGCAGGGCGCGCGAAATCATTAGAAGGCCTGCCCGAGTGAGAAGTGAAATTCAAAACGGTTGATGCGCTGCGCGGTGCGCACGCCGAGTCCGTGCAGCAACTCATCCTGCGTGCCACTGAAGCCGTCAAAGCGCGGTGAGTTGGGAGCGAAGGCGAAGTCGACTCGAATGGGGCCGACCGGTGTGCGGTATCGAATGCCGAAACCGAAGGCCTGCACCATGTAGTCGAAGTCCGTCTTGTCCTTTTGCATATAGCGCAACGACATGTGGCCCAGGCTCGAATAGACGTTGCCGGCGTCATGGAAAAGTACGCCGCCGAGGTTATCGCCGATGAGGGGGAAGCGCAGTTCCACGCCGCTCACCAGCAGCGCTTTGCCGCCGATGGGGAAGCCGGTGGTGAGATCGCGCGGTCCGGCCTGGTTATCAGGGAAGCCGCGGTGCGAGTTGGCGCCGCCGGCGAAGAAGCGTTCGGGCAGTGGAACGTCAAGCGGTGTGGCTGAGGTGCGCAGGCTGGAAAGAATGCCGAAGGTCGCGGTGCGGGCGAGCACCATTTCCTTTCCGATCCGGTGATAAGTGGAGTTGCGGAAGAGCAGGCGTCCGAATTGCGATTGCGAGCCAAGGGCGCTGGAGGCGAAGCCGACGTCGATGGTGTTGTAGACGCCCTGGCGGGAATCGATGGGGTCATCGCGGCGGTCCTGGATGAAGGTCATGCCGATGATTCCCAGTTGGACAGGCTGCGAGAGCAGCGGGATCAGGTCAGGAGTGATCTTCAAACTGTTGGAATCGACGCTGACGCGGCGATACGTGAGCCGGTATTGCACGGTGATGGAGCGCGAGAACTTCTGGCCGAGCTGCGCCGTGCCCTCCCACCGTTTCGCGGCGAAGGTGCGGACGTCGCGCGAGTCGTCATAGACGCCGGTGAGTGTCAGGTTGAGCTTGTCGTTACCGGTGAACTGTGGCGCCAGATAGGTCGCGGTGACGCGGCGCTGAATGTCTGAGATGCGGGTCTTGATGCCGAGGGTGTGGCCGAGTCCGAGGAAGTTAGTTCTGCTGACGCCGAGCGAAACGCGCGGGCTGAAGCCGGTGGAGCCAACCGGTGCGTCGAAGTTGGTGGTGCCTGGGCTGCCGATGCGGGCGATCTGCGCGCCAAAGCCGGCGCTCCACGAATAGCGGCTGGCCTCTTCCAGATCGTACAGGATGTTCTTTTCGCGCTCTTCGCCATCGGGATTTTGAAAGGCCATGTCGACCTTGGCGAAGATGCCGAGATCGTACAGGCGGCGCTGGCTTTCGGTCATCTTGGCCTGCGAGATGGGGTCGCCGGGTTTGAGCTGAATGCGCTTCATCACCAGATTTTCATTCGTGCGGGAGAGGCCGGTGACGATCACTTCGCGTACGAAGCGCCGCGGTCCCTCCTTGATGGTGTAGACAAGATCCACGGTGTTGGGTTTCGGTCCTGGTTTCTCCGTGAACTCAAATGTCGATTCGGGGAAGCCGCTGTTGAAGTAGTAATTGAGAATCGTTTCGCGATCCGAGGAGATGTTCTGCTGGCTGAATGGCTGGCCCGCCATGGAGTTGAGAATGGACTGCACGAAGGGCAGATCGAGCGGATTGACGCCTTGAATGTCGAGGCTCGAAACCAGCACCTGCTCGCCTTCGTTGATCTCCACGGATACGGCGACGTCGCGTTCCTTGCCGCGATAGTCCTGCTCCACCTGGCGCGTCACTTCGACGTTGAGGAAGCCGTTGGACTGGTAGAGATACTTGATGGCATCAATGTCCCGCCGCAGCATGGATTCGCTGTAGCGGCCGTTGCGGTAGCGAAGCAGCGTGGCGGGCAGGATGCTGAAGCGGTCGCGGATGGTGCGCGAATCGAAGTACTTGTTGCCCTTCACATCGAGCTTCACGAGGCGGTAGCGCAGGCCGCGGTCGATGGTGTAGCTGATCAACTGTTCGTTCTTCGCGGCGTCTTCGATATCGAATTCCACGGCTGCGTCGAAGAAACCCGCCGACTGGAAATACTCCGTGATGTTGCGCTGGCCTTCCACCAGCAGATCGCGATCGACGGCGCGCTCCTGGAAGACGGGGACGAGTTGCTTCAGTTTTCCTTTAGAGATTTTGGCGCCCTCGGCACGGATGTGAACCTGCGGTCCGGAATCGATGTGGATGGTCGGTTTGGCGGTGTTTGTCTCCTCGTCGTAATCCATCTTTTCGAGGGAGACGCGCGCCATGAGGTGGTCTTTCTTTTGATACAGGGTACGGATCTTTTCCACGCCGGATTGTACGCGGTTCTCTGTGATGTAGTCATAGCCGAACAATCCATAGAGACGCTTCCAGCGTGTGGCGCTAATGATCTTTTCCACTGGCCGCCCGGGGTTGCCGGTGATGTTCGGCGAGGAGAAGCGGGCACGCGACCCCTGCACCACGCCTAGATTGATGTTCACCTGCTGCGTGGGCTTGTCGTACTTGTAACGGGGGGTGATGGTGGCCAGGAAGAAGCCGTTGTTGCGGAGTACGTTCTCCATGTTGCGCGAGGCGGAGAGCAGATCGTCTTCGGTGAATTCGGTGCCCAACAGAAGTTGCGAACTGCTGGCCAGTTGACCGGCGTTGGGCGGTTCCTGCACGGTGCCGACGACGACGCTGCCAACAAACCAGGAAGGTTCGGTCTTGAAGGTGAGGATCACTTCCTCGCCGCGGAGTTGGGCATCAACGGCGATGTCTGAGTAGCGGCCGGAAGTGAAGAGTTTGTCGATCGCATCGCTGACTTTGAGCAGATCGAAGGTGTCGCCGGGGAGGATTGGCTGAATGAAGCGCAGGTACGATTTCGTAAGCGGCTGCTCATCCGGTTCGTAGCGGATTTCGGCGATGCGCTTTCCCTGGTAGGTCTCGCCTTGAGCCCGCAACTTCGCGGGCCAGCAAGCAATCCATAAGACAAGCATCGTCAGTAGGATGCCGGATTGATTGGCCACTGTGTTTCATGATACCGCAAACACTGTTACCATTCGATTGAATGACTTCCCAGGAACGCGATCGTTACTCGCGTCAAATTGTGTTTTCTCCGCTCGGCGAAGAGGGCCAGCGGAAGCTGTTAAAAGCCCATGTAGCAGTGGCCGGCTGCGGTGCGCTCGGGACATTTCAAGCCGGCGCGCTGGCGCGCGCCGGGGTGGGGCGGCTCACGCTGATTGACCGCGACTATGTGGAGCTGAGCAATCTACAACGCCAATGGCTGTTCGAGGAACAGGATGCCCGCGAAGGCATGCCGAAGGCGGCGGCCGCGGCTCGCGCCCTCGGGCGGATTAACTCCAGCATTCAAGTAGAACCGCAGATCGCCGATCTTACTCCTGCGAACATCGAAGAGCTACTCGACGGAGTCGACCTGATCCTCGATGGCACGGACAATTTCGAAACCCGCTATCTCATCAATGATTTCGCCATCAGCGAAGGCGTGCCGTGGATTTACGGAGCGGCCGTCGGCAGCTATGGCATCACCATGCCCGTAATTCCAGAGCAGACCGCCTGCCTGAAATGCCTGTATCCGGCGCCGCCTTCGGGGGCGCAGCCGACGTGCGAGACCGCAGGCGTACTGAACACCATCACCAGCACGATTGCCGGGCTGCAGGTGGCCGAGGCGACGCGGATTCTGGTGGGACGGAATGTCACGCCGCGCATCACTACCGTGGACGTGTGGAGCGGGGCGATCCGGCAGATCGATCAGCCGCCGCGCGACCCGGAGTGCCCGGCGTGCGGCGAGCACGACTTCCGTCATCTGGATGACCGCCGCCGCATTCCGATCAGTTTGTGCGGCCGCAATGCCGTGCAGATTCACGAGCGCTCACGGCCGCTGGATCTGCGGGAACTGGCCGCGCGGCTGGCTCCGCTGGCGACGGTGCGGGCCAATGAATTTGCGCTGCGGTTCTTTCCCGATCCTTACGAGTTGACGATCTTTCCGGATGGGCGGGCGATCATCAAGGGGACCATTGACGTCGGCGTGGCGCGCAGCCTCTATGCGAAGTACGTCGGCAACTGAGCTATTTGTCGCCCTGCTTCACCCACTCGATATTGAAGTGCGCGTGCTTGATGCTCTGCTGTGCGCGTTCGGGGTAGTAACTGTAGCTTGCATGCAGTGACCCATCCATAGCCTGGATGATAGACGGATAGTGATACTGCCCGGCGCCCGCGGTGCGCTTATCGATTTCCAGGTGCCGAGTCCACTTCCACGATCTTCCTTCGTCGTCCGATAATGATACAGCCAGGGAATGGCGGCCTTTTTCGAGGTCGTTGTAGATCATTGCCCAGGTGCCATCGCGCAGTGATATGACTTCCATGCCCGAGCCTGGATTCGGGATGTCCGTATCCACGACAGGCGACCACGTGATGCCATCGTCCTTCGAAAAGCTCGAAGCCACGCGATTCGGGGGCGGCCCGTTGTCGCGCATGTAAGCGACGAGTGTGCCATCGCGTTTGCGAGCAACGCTGGGTTGGACGGCGCCGTCGCCTACCAGCGGTTCGCTGGTGGTCCAGCTCTTGCCGCGATCGTCGCTGATGGCCATCATCGAATAATCGACGCCATCGGAATAGAGCGGCACAATGATCCGCCCACTGGGCAGTTCCAGCGGATGTGCGCGCGTCATCCAGCCCATGCGGATGAAGTATTTATCTTTGCTCTGGTCGATGGCGCGCTTCCAGAAAGGGGATTCGCCGAGGTGCGGTTCGGCTGCCTGTTTCACCTTTGCTTCGTAGTTGCGCGGAATGAAATGCATCGTCTCATTGACTTCCCACTTCGGGCCGGCCTTGTAGTCAGATGATATGCGGTACTTCATCAGTGCGGTGTGCCATTCGTTGGCGATGATCACCGGCCATAACAGCCACAGCTTCTTTTGCGAGTCGACGAACATTGTCGGATTCGTGTCGGGAAAGCCCGGCGTGTCGGCTAGCGTGACTCGATTGGTCCACTGCTTTGCGCCATTTTTCAGGCGCGCTCCCTCGACCTTCACGTCGTCGGCCTTGCGCTCGCCGGAACCGTTGTACCAGCAGACATAGAGGTCCTTGTTCGGCAGTTCGACGATAGCCGAAGAGTGGTTGTGCAACTTCTCCAACGGGATGATCAGTTCGGATTCAAGAAACGGCTGCGCCGCGAACGAGGCGGTGAGCGCGAGAGCAAACAGGAGAGGTTTCATTATTTTCCCTTCTGAAACTTTACCAGACCATTGCGGAAGTCGATCGTTGTCACCATCGTCTCCAGCATCGGAAACCCGATCAAGCCCGATATCTCCGTTCGCACTGACTTGTTCAACTTCTGAAATTCGATCGCCATCATTTCCGCGCCCGGCATGCGGAGTCCACCGAAAAACAGTTCGACACCACGCGCGAGCAACGCCCGGTCCACGCGTCCCGAAACTCCCGTCAATTGAAGGTTTCCAGGGCCAGTGTATGCACCTGAAGCGCGGGCCATGGCGATCGAGATCATGTTGCCCGACGCGCCGGAGTCAATCAGAAACCAGCCGCGCTGCTTGCCCCGCACCAGCGTGTCCACAAGCATCAGGTGATGGAAACTGCGCACGCGTGTGAAGTCCTCCTCGCCGGATGGAACGCTTGCGTCGTAATCGTCATCGGACTCCGGCCGCAGTTGCAGTCGCAGGACGCGGCGCGGACCATCGAGCACTGCGAGGAAAGCCTGGAACAGATCCGAACCCACCAGTCCGTCATCAGCGCCCGCGGTCTTCTGACCGGAGATCGTTACCGGTACATCTTTGAATACAAGATCGCCGATGCGCAGCTCGTCGACGATGCCGATGCCCGCGTCCCTTGCGCCGGTATCGCCGAGTCCCCGCAGGCGCGACGGCGCCAGCGGCTTCACGCCGAACTTCGCCGCAAGCTTGCGATGAAGCGTGATGCCGCCTGCGCCCGTATCGAACAACAGCGTCACGGGTTTTCCGCCGTTGATGGAGATCGCGATGCCGAACCCGCGATGACCGCTGCGCGTGCTGCTTTCGATGAGCGACAACGGAATGCGTGTTGCGGAAGGCGGGTCTTTCAATGTAGCCGACGGCCGGTCGCCCATCGCCTTCAAGAACTCGATTCGATTTCGCGCGTCGAGCAAGCGCTCCGGATTTTCGTCGGTCGCCTTGAGAAGATACTTCTCCAGTGCGCCGATCTCTTCGCCGTGATCTCGCAGTGTCCCTGCGTATTCGCGAATGACATCGGCATCTTCGGAATCGAGTGCATACGCCCGGCGGAACAAAGCCTCCGCGCTCTTGTGCAACTTCAGCGATTCCCGTAATCGTCCCAGGCCAAGCAGCGAGCGGGCCGACTCCTGCGCATTTGCAAAACTGGACTGCGCCGCGTCGAACAAGCCCTTTCGAAACTGGATTTCCCCGCGCAGCGTTCCGGTGCGTTCGCCTAATAACTTTTCAGCTTCAGCGACATTGTCCTGCTTCAGCAGCTTTCGAATCTGGGTAGTGTCGTCCTGCGCCAAGAGCGGCAACGCAAGCAGCAAGGCGGTCAGCAAGGTGGGAGTCACGCAAGAATGTCTTTGATCACATTGCCCGCCACATCCGTGAGCCGGTAATCGCGTCCGCTGTAGCGATAGGTGAGGCGTAAGTGGTCGATGCCCAATTGATTCAGCACAGTCGCATGCAGGTCGTGCGGATGCACGCGCTTCTCTACGGCCTTGAAGCCGAAATCGTCGGTCGCGCCATAGGCCAGGCCGCCTTTGAAACCACCGCCGGCAACCAGTGAAGTGAAGCCCGGCACGTTGTGATCGCGGCCGTTCCCAACCTTTTCCAAGCCGCTGTTCTGGATCATTGGGGTGCGGCCGAATTCGCTGGCGATCATGACGATGGTGGAGTCGAACAGGCCGCGCGATTTCAGATCCCCGATCAACGCCGCGATCGGCGCATCGGCCGCTGCCGCAAGTTTCGCGTGCACCAGGATGTCATCATGGCTGTCCCATGGCTGGAAGTTGCCGAAGTACACCTGCACCATGCGGACGCCACGCTCCACCATGCGCAGGGCCATCAAACAACCGCGGCCGAAGCTGCCTTCGCCGTACCGCTCGCGCACATGCTCCGGCTCTTTGCGGATGTCGAGCACCTCGGGCGCTTCCATCTGCATGCGGAACGCAACCTCCATCGACTGGATGCTCGCCTCGAGTTGCGGCTGCTTGCCCAATTGCGCAAGATATGACTTGTTCAACTTATCGAGCAGGTTCAGCTGCCGCTCCTGCTCGGCCGTGCTCAGCGTGGTGTTGCGAATATTCTGGACCAGTTTTTCCGGCAGCGTTTCTTCGTTGTGCACCTGCACGCCCTGAACTGCCGAGGGAAGGAATGCCGAGTCCCACAACTGCGAACCGCCCACCGGCAAACCTGGTGACAGAACGACGAAGCCCGGCAGATTCTTGTTCTCACTGCCGAGTCCGTAGGTGAGCCACGAACCCATCGACGGACGCCCTGGCAGGCCGTGCCCGCAGTTCATCATCAACATGGAGGGCTCGTGATTGCCGCTATCGGTGTACATTGAGCGGATCACCGTGAAGTCGTCTATCTTCTCGCCCACCTTGGGAAAGATCTCGCTCACTTCCAGTCCGCTCTTGCCGCAGCGCTTGAAGGAGAACGGCGACTTCATCAGGTTGCCGGATGCGCGGTCGGTCTTGATCTTCGGCCCCGGCATCGGCTCGCCATGATGCTTAGTGAGTTCGGGCTTCGGATCGAAGGTATCCACCTGCGACATGCCGCCGTTCAGATAGAGAAAGATGACGTGCTTCGCCTTGGCCGGAAAGTGCGGCGCCGCACGAAGCATGCCCGCGAACCCGGCCATGCCGAACCCGCCACCCAGACTCTTTAAGACATCACGCCGGTTCATCATGACTCCTCATTACGGCACTGCACTGAACTCGCTCGACGCGAGCAGCATCTGCACATACTGATTCCACGCCTGCCCGCTGTTGCGCAGGAACTCTTCGCCGATCTTGACCTCCGCAGTTGTAGCATTGCGGGTAAACAACAATTGATACGCGGAATTGATTTTATCGCCTGTTGACGTTCCGTTCAATCGGGCGGCGATCGCCTTCGCCCTTGCCTCCACGAATTTGCTGTTCATGAAGAAGAGCCGCTGCAGCGGGCCTACGGTTACCACGCGCTGTTCGCTGGTGATGTTGGGATTCGGAAAATCGAACAGCGCCATAGTCGGATCCGGAGCGGTTCGGGCTACCGTCAGGTAGACGGTGCGTCGGACAATGCTGTCAGTCATCGGCGTCGCTGCGCCGCCCGGCTTAGCGTCCAGCTCTCCGGAGACGGTGAGCAGCGAATCGCGCAAAGCTTCGAAATCGAGACGCTGCCGTAGATTCATCCGCCACAGCAAGCGATTCCCGGGATCCTTAGCCGAGGCCTTCTCGTCCATCGCCACGCTGCGCTGATAGGCGTTTGACAGCATGATCTCGCGATGCATCGCTTTCATGGACCAACCGCTGTCAATGAACTTGCGAGCGAGAAAATCGAGCAGTTCCGGATGTGAAGGCGGGTCGCCCAACCGCCCGAAGTTACTCGCGGTTTTCACGATGCCCTGGCCGAAGTGCAGCTGCCACAGACGATTCGCCATCACACGCGCGGCGAGCGGATGGGCCACGATGGAGTTCGCGAGATCGAGTCTTCCGCTGCCATTCTTGAACAGAGGTTGCGCTTCGGAAGAGAGGCAGCTCAGGAATCGCCGCGGGGCCTCCTCGCCAGGATTTGAGGCATCGCCGCGGATCGCCACGCGGATGTTCGCGGGCTTCTTGCCTTCTCGCACCGCATGGATAAAGGGGTACTGCGGCGGCGCGGCCTTCTTGCTTGCCGCGTACTCCTGCTGCAACCGCTTCAACTCATCGCGCCACTCCTGGCCCAACCAGCGCTCGATGTTCCTTTCTCCGTAGAAATAGACGCCGCCCTTGAAATCGAGGAAGTCCTTCTTGTAAGGCTCGGAGGAGAGGTCGCGCCACAGGTAGTATTCATGAATCTCCAGCGATTCCAGATTCGTGTACTGCCGGATCGATTCCGTGCGCACGCCCTTCTCGCCGCCGAGCTTGACGTAGTTGCGGTCTTCCATGCGGCGGCGCTCATCGTGCACACGCACGACGACCTTTTCGAGCTCCGCAGCAACGCGTTCCACCTCTTTGAGGGATGCGTCCGGCTTCAAGTCGAAGTACGGCTTGAAGAAGTCGTGATCCTTGCGCGAGTCCTTCAAATACTCCACCCAGCGAGTAAGCGACTCTTTGTCGAGCGTGTCCTTCTGCTCCAGTCCGTGCGCGATCTTCCAGGCGGCCACAATGTAGCGTGCGGACTTGCGCGCCAGCGCTTCGCTCAATTCGGCGGAGCGCTTTTGTACGAAGGTGTTGAGCTCGTATTTCGCGTCGTCGATCTTCTTCTGATGGGCCTCATACTCTTCCACCACTTTGCTTTCCGCGAGCGGATGCTGATAGATCTCGCTGCTGCGGAAGACTCCCTGCAAGGAGTAGAAATCTTTGCTGGGGATGGGATCGAACTTATGATCATGGCACTGCGCACAGGCGACGGTCAGGCCGAGAAAGACTCGGGTGGTTGCATCCACGCGATCGTCGCCTTGCGGACCGAGTGCATGAAAGCCTAGTGCGGGGCGAAGCTTGTCATGATCTGCTCCGGGCAGCACATCTGCGGCGAGTTGGGCCTTTACGAACAGGTCATATGG
>Ga0118677_10006504_pt1 | contig 19745 bp, 9 predicted proteins | sample AliMusrvi5mmetaG_FD_86154 | JGI IMG/M metagenome (GOLD analysis project Ga0118677, IMG submission 86154)
TCCCACCACCACCGCCACGCAAACCGCAACCAGCACACCGAACATGCCATGACCGATCTTGATCCGCCGAATGCCGAATTCCTCGCCGAAAAAACACCCCGCCGCCAACACCACGAACACCACCATGCACAGGTAAAGTCCGGTCATCGGCCCGGACACCAACTCCAACCGCCAAAACAGGTACCTGGTCAACCCGAAAACCGTCAGCGTGACCGCCAAAACCTGATAGAGATAGAAAATCAGCCGGAACGGCTTGGCGAATTTATCGAAAAACAAGGCCAGGGATTCCTGTCCGCCCGCATGACGCCGCGCCACGATTTGCGTCAGCAGGCCGAACAGCATCAACCCGAGCGCGTTGGGAACGGCAAACCACAGCAACCCCCGCAATCCGAACATGAACGTCATCTGGACGCTGAAAAACAGGCCCAGCCCCCACATCCAGGCCAAGGCCACAGAATTCCCCCACAGCAGCGCGTTGATCCAGCGGAAGTTCATCGAACCACCAAAGAACCCCCGATCCATCCCGCAGGCAAGCTGGATTGTTGCCAAAATCGCCGCCAATCCGGACGAGAATCCCGCCAATCCAGCTTGCCTGATGCCATTCCGCCAGCTATTTCCTCCGCCGCCAACGAACGATTCCGCCACATCCAACGAGAATTACCATTGAAGAACCGTTCCGCGCCCTCTTAACTCCCTGCGTTCCCCGAACCGACAGCCACCCGAATTCCATGATCGAGCAAATCCAGAAATACAAGATTATCATCACGCTTTCCATCGTCGCCGTGGCGTTGGGTTTCGTCCTCGGGGGGTCCAGCCTGATCCGCAGGGCCAGCGGCGGCGGCACTCCCATCCTCAAAATCGCCGGTCGCACCTACGACAACATCGAGTACCAGCGCCTCGGAATCAACTCGTTCAGACTGGCCTCCAACCTCCTCCAAACCGGCGATTTCGGCATGTATCAGTTCGTGATCGGCATCACGCCCGGCGCCACCAACCGGGGTGACACGCCCGAGAAGTTCTTCATCGGTCGCATGATCGTGCGCCAGGCGAAGAAGGAGTTCGGCGTTTATCCGAGCGATGATGAAATCAACGACCACATTCTCGGCATGCGCGCCTTCGCCGACAAAGACGGCAAGTTCAGCAAAGAATCCTACGACCGCTTCGTCGCCGAGGAGATGGGCAGCCTCAGCCTGATCGATGCCGATCTGCGCGAATTGATTTCCGACATGCTCGCGGCCAAGAAAATCAGTGCCGTCATCGGTGCCGGCCTCGCCGTCAACCGCGATATCGTCCGCCAGAACATGAAATTGGAAAGCCAGCAGATCGACGGGAATCTCGGCCGTCTCTCGCTCGATCCCTTCGAGGCCAAAATCGAACCCACCGACGAACAAATCAAGGCCTACTGGGAAGAACGCCGGGACGCATTCATGACCGAGGAATTGCGCAAATTCACCTATTTCATCGCCGCCCCGGTGATGCCACCGGACGCCGCAACCGACAAACCCGAGCCACCCGAAACCCTCGCCGAAGCCGCCGCCAGCGACGAGGCGAAAAAGGCCGCTGCCAAACAAAAGGAAGAGCAAAAGAAAAAGCGCGAAGCCGAACTTGCCGAAACCCGCCGCCAGAAACAAACCGATCTCGACAGGTTGGTGGACGATTTCTACTTCGAACTCGAAAAGCAGGGCGAGAAAGGCGGCAGTTTCGAGGAACTCGTCAAGGCCAACCAATGGGAGATCAAGACCACCGAGCTATTCACACACTCCAAACCCCCTGCCGATCTCGACCTCAATCTCCGCTCGTCCAGCCGGGGTGGCAAGGTGGCGGACGAACTGTTCCGCGTCGAACTCACCTCCAATCCGTTCTCGAAGTTCTCGCAACCGACCGCCTGTGGTGAAAACCAGTGGATTGTCGCCCGTCTCGAAAGCGTGGAAAAAGCCCGCCCCAAAACCTTCGAGGAAGCCAAGACTGAAGCCCGCGCCCAGTACATCCACGACAAGGGCGTCGAAGCCATGAAAACCGTCGCCAACGAGGCGGTCACCAAGATCAAGGACGCCCTCACGGCCGGCACGTCTTTCGCCGATGCCGCCAAGAACGCCGGAATCAGCGAGGTCAAGGCGTTCACCAAAGTCAACTCGGCCTATCACGCGGATACCGCCACCGAACCCAAGAACCTGTTCGAGGCCGCCGGCAACATCGACCCCGGCACCCTCGCCGACCCCATCTTTGAAGCCGACCGCGCCTTCATCCTGCATGTCGCCAAACGCGAGATCGTCAAGGATCCCGCAGCGGATTCCCGCCTCGATGGCCAGATCTCCAGTTCCGCCAGCCAAAACGAAAACGCCGCCTTCACCGGTTGGATCATTTCCCGCACTGAAGCCGCCAAGGTCGAACGACTCAATCGGAGGTGATCCGTGGCGGCGGTTTCCAACCGCCAAGCCCGTTCTTTCATAGCCCTCTACCGCCGCTTGCCCACGGCTCAGCTTGGCCGTTCGAGCTGTGCCACTTCGGTAGGGGAGAGGCCGGTGATTTCGGCAATGTCGGCAAGGGGCAGACCCTTGGCAAGCATCGCCAGGGCCATGGCATGCCTGGTCTCTTGGATGCCGATCTCCTTCCCTTGCTGCAGGCCGTCCGCGAGCCCTTCAGCGAGCCCTTCAGCGAGGCCTTCCCGCCGGGCCCCGCCGACCAGCGAGACTTCCATGCGGATGCTGTCCCAGTAGCGGTCGTAGGCGAGCAGTTCGGTTTTGGTGAAGCCGGATTCCTGAACCTGCTCCACCGCTTCCCGGGTGAACGGGTTTTCTAACAACGCGTTCGGAACCGTCTCGGATTCACTTTCGATTTCGGTCAGAAAGCGCAGCCACAGGTCCGCCATCGGTTGGTCCAGGATTTTCTCGGGCCGGAATTTTGGCAGTTCCACAAACACGAACTCCAGCCCATGGAGGCGTTTGCCGGAGTCCTGCAAATGGACGATGGCATAATGGTGATAGAACTCGGCGGTATTTTTCTCGAAGCTCTGGTTGACCAGGTTGAGCGAAAACACGGGTTCCAGCGATTCGTAGTCCTCGGTCTTGTCGATCTGGCGGACGTAGGCCTTGGAGGCGTTGAAGAGCACGCGACTCTTGAAGCTATCGGTCCAGAGCATCTGCATTTCCACGATGAACTGCCGCCCGTTCTGGTCGCGGCAACGCACGTCCACGATGGAATGTTTGAGCACGGGAATCTCCGGCACCAATTCCGCAGGCAGATACTCCAGCGACTCGATGGGTGAACTCAGCGGCAACAGGGCATTGAGAAAGCTCTGGAGCAAATTGGCATGCCCGAAGACCTTCTTGAACACCAAATCGTGCTTGGGATCGAGGTAACGCACAGCCACAGCATCCACCGGATGCCGCGTTTTGGCAATGGCAAAGAGCGGATCTTTGGACTGCGGCGGGACATCGCCGCTTTGAGCGGTCGCCAAACACTGCCATGAGTGACAATCCACCCCGACGCGCCTGAAGCGCCGCGGCATCGCCGGTCTTCCACTTGGATATTGGGTGTTGGCTGTTGGATATTCGGCGAGTGATGGCTCACTTGAATATCCAATATCCAACAAGGAATCGCCAATGATCAAGGGAAGATGGACATCTCAATCGCTTCCTGACCATGGCCCGTCAGGAGCCGCGCGAATGTCCGCCTGAAGGCGGAACTACATGCCTCGCCACGCACGCCGGATTCCAAGGGTATGTAGTCCCTCCTTCAGGAGGACTCTTCATGCCAATGGCACGCCAGGAACCGCGCAAATGTCCGCCTGAAGGCGGGACTACAAACTTCCGTGGACGACGCGAAAAACACGGCACATCCGCGGATTTGCTCATCGACTCCGCCGGGAAAAGCTGGTATCCCTAGGCAATGGGTCCACGGCCTCAACCATCCCCGTGCTCAACGGGGGCTTCGAGGATCCAACGCCACACAACCCCAATAATGGAACCACCGCTGACTGGACCTCTGGTGGCTGGGCATATGTCGGTGCCCCGTGGACTGCATCTACTGGCAGTTACGGTCGCGTGTCACAAGGAGCCGTAGCTTCCCCGCAACTTGGCAACTGGATCATGAATCTCAATGATCCAGGGGCTTGGGTCAAACAGGATCTGGGTACCACCGTCAACGCGGGAGACACCCTTGCGGTGATGTTTTCCGCGATGGGGGGTGACCAATTTACTACCAAAGCAGGGATGATCGATGTTTCATTCCTGATCGGCTCCACGGAGTATAGCCAGACCTTTGACTTGACAAGCACCCACGCGGTGAACACCTGGGGAGCCCTTACGTTGACCAAGATAATCGGGGTCTCGGGCAATCTCAGCGTTATATTCAGAAACCATTATGTAGAGGGCGACCGCCTGCCATACAATTGGGGTCCGGGCAACATCAGCAGGGCATGGCTCGACAATGTCAGCGATGTCAGCGTGACGCACCCGTGATTCTCCAGTTTCAGTGTTTCAGAGTTTCCGTTTTTCAGCATTTACCATCATGAACACCCGCATCATTTCATGTCTGGCAGCCATGCTTGCCATTCTCACCCCTGCGTTGGCCGACACCGCCTCGACCCTGACCAACACCATCACACTCGACACCCGGGGCGCGGGAACCCTCACGGTCACCGGACGCGTGCTCAACAGCCAGACCAACGCCGCGCTCTCCGGTGCCACCGTGACCTTGGCCGGATTGAATACTACGAGCACATCCAACGGAACATTCGCCCTGGCCGGGGTGAGCCTGACATCCGGCACCACCCTAACAGCCAGCGCCAGCGGGTTTCTCACGCAGACGCAAACGGTGAGCGCGGCGAGCGGCGCGAAGGCGGTGAGCGTAGGCGATCTCGCGCTCGCGCCGAGCACGGGCAGCCCGGTGGTGGAGTGGGTGAAGCCGGACTTGGCGGGCCTATTCCTCTACGGCTGGAATACCAGCACCACGCTGCGGATGCGGGTGAACTGGAATGGCAACAGCCCGGGTCAGGTTCTTGTTTATGGCAACAACCAGCTTCGGGCGACCTTGACCGGGGCGGGTCCCGAATACTCGACTTCGATGCCCGTGGATACCTGGTTTGTGGCCGCAGGGCTTCCCGGAGTGAACGGCGTACGGGTGGTGGCACGCAGTGCCGGAACCACTCCCAAGGAAGGGGAAAAACGCATCGACATCGCGGTGTTGCCGGTACCGCAGGCATTCGCCGCCTTCTACGTTCCGGGCTATCAGAGCGTGGAGAATAACATCCTGAAACTCAAAGTGACATTTCCCGCCCCGGCCATCAAGAAGACCGTGACCCTGCCGGTGATCGGAACCTTCGGCGCGGAACTGCAAGGCGAGGGCGAGTTGTCATATAACATCCGCACCGGGGAATGGGAACTGACCATCGGCGGAACCGGGACGTCCGCCAAGGTGATCATCGGCGATTATACCGGAGAAGCGGGAATCTCGGCCACCGGCAAAGGCACCGCGACGCTCGCCAAAGGGCTGACATTCGATGAACTCACAATGACGCCGTCCCTCGGCCTATCAGGTGAGTTCCGCTTGGCGGCTTTCGGTTTGCCCGATTTGTTAGGTCCGGGATTGTCCTCCACACTGGCCCAATTCCCATTCCTTAGGCCGGTGCTCGACAACGTGGTGATCGTGGTCATGGTCAAACCGTCGCTCACCGGTGAGGCGGAATTCGCGTTTCTGCCGAAGTTCAAATTCAATGGTTTCGATCTAACTGGAAAGGCGGCGCTGGAGGCGTTTTACGAGCCCAAGATTCTGGGAGCCAAGTGCCGCTTCTATTTGGGTGGCGAGCCGAGCATTTCTTTGCAATATCCCGGCGACCTTTTCAAGGACGTGGGATTCAGGGCCTATTGCGGGATCAAGGGCAGGGCTTGGGGAATGGACTTCGCGGTTCCCGAATATGTATTCGTCGATTATTCCTTCGCTTCCGCGCCGGGCAGGCGCTTGGCGCAAGGCTGGCTCGACACGGGAACCGGCTATATAATCGAGGCGGCGGGCAACGCGTCCATGGAACCCCATCCGATGGAACGGCCATGGCGGGACGCCGGGGAGGAAAAGTTCGTAGCTGCGGATTCGCCGGATGTGTTGGATGTGTTCAACCGGATGGGGCAGGCGGTTTCTCCCGGCGCGGACTATGCTCCGGCAACTGGTCCGGGTCGGCGCATCGTGAGCGATCCGGGGCTGCCGGCACAGGCGTCCCTGCCGCTCCTTACAAATGTGTTTCCCGATGCGGAACCGTCCTTGGCTGGTCGCGGGGCCTCGCTGATGTTGCTCTATGCCCGTGATACCGGCGCGGTGAATCCCCTGCAATTCACCGAGATCGCCTGGACCCGCTACGACGGCACAAGCTGGACCACACCGGCGGCGCTCGCCCCGGCAGCCAACGGGCAGTTTTCGCCCAAAGTATCCTTCGACGGCAACGGCGACGCCATCGCTGTGTGGGAGCAGATCAATGACCCGGCTTTCAGTTCCGGCAGTCTGGAACAACTGGCGTCACACATGGAAATCGTATGGTCGCGGTGGAACTCCGCCACCAGCACTTGGACGACACCGGTTGCCATGACAGCCAACAGTTTTCTGGATCACGATCCACGCCTTGCCGGGCCATTGCCGGATGGCGATCTCGTTCTCACCTGGGTGCGCAACCAAGGGAACAAACTGGCAGGCGAAGGAACCTCGGGGGCCGCCACCAATGACGAGGTGATGGCCGCGCGCTGGGACACCACCACGCGGACATGGGGCACGCCCACATCCCTGGTGCCGAACCTTACGGGCGATACCTGCCACTCGCTGGCCGTCGGCGGCAGCAAGGCGGTATTCATGTGGGGACGGGATATGGATGGCAACCTCGCGGACGCCTCCGATACCGAGTTGTTTTACCGCGTGATGGACGCCACCGGCACCTGGGGCGTGGCCACCCGTCTCACGAACGATGCCTTGCCGGACCTCAACGCCCGCGTGGCGATCGACTCAAGCGGCAGTGTCTATACCGTTTGGAAACACGGGGGCGACCTGGTCATGCAGCGCGACCTGACCGGCACGCCAACCGTGGTCAGGGCGGATTCGGGAAGTCTCGGCGCCGCCGATTTTTCGCTGGCGCTGGGGCCGAACGGAAACCTGCTGGTCATCTGGCAGGACATGTCGGATTCTGGGTCCGACGCCCATTACCGGGTCTTCGATCCCGCTTCCAACACTTGGGGACTGGATACATTGCTCTCCAACGACCGCGATCTTGAGCGTTCGTTCGCGCCGGTGTGGGACGCCTCGGGCAATCTGGTGCTCGCCTATGCCAATGTCGCGATTGTGAACCAGTCGAAAACCGTAACCCTCACGGGCGGCGGCACGGTCACCGTGGATGGCGTGCCCCAGCCGGGACAGGTGGACCTCTTAATTGCCCGACGTGCCATCGTGAAGGATCTGTCATTTTCCTCCAACGGCCTAACCGCCACCGGGACCACCTATCTGCCCGGCGACGCGATCACCCTGAAACCCACGGTAAAGAACAGCGGCAATGTGGCAGTGCAGGACGTGGCGGTCGGTTTCTATAATGGCGATCCGGCGGCGGGCGGCACGCTGATCCAAACGGTCACCGTACCTGGCTGGCTCAAGGCGGCGGACGTGGCGGATGTCACGGCGAACTGGACGATTCCCGCGCCGGCGATTGCCCGCACGGTCTATGCCAAGGTGGATCCGGCGGGTGCGGTCACCGAATCCGACGAGACAAACAACACGCTTTCATTGCCGCTCAATGGCGTGAACCTGCAACTCGAATATGTTTCCGGGTCGGTGCTGCATGACGGCTCCGTGCATGTGGTGGCACGGGTAACAAACCTCTCGGCACCCGAATCGCCGGTGACCATGCTGCGGCTCAAACAGAAGGATAGCGCAACCACTCTGGCGGAAACCAGCGTCAGCCAACTGGCACCGGGCGACTCGGTGGAAATCCCGCTCGATCTGCCGGCCGGCAGCCAGCCCGAGGGCACGCGGTCCTACAGCATGACAGTCGATGAGGACGCGCTGACCGGCGATATCAACATCACTAACAACCAGGTGCTGTTCAGCCTGAACCTGTGGATCGACGATGACGGCGACGGCATCCCGCATTATTGGGAAATTGCCAACGGAATGAACGATAGCAACGCGGCGGACGCGCTGCTGGATTACGATTCCGATGGGTTCAACAACCTCCAGGAATATCTGGCGGGAACCAACCCGCGCGACGCGAGTTCGAAGTTGAAGATCGGCGAGGTCGCCAGGCAAAGCACGCCGGATGGCATGAGCACTCTGGTGTCATGGGCATCCGTGGAAGGCCGGAGCTACCGGGTGGAACGGTCCTACGATCTGACGAACTGGACGGCGATCCAGGACAACGTGGCCGCCACTCCGCCCCTCAATACCGTCACCGATAGCGGGGTGTCTCCATCCGGCAAGGCTTTCTACCGCTTGGTGGCAACGGGACAATGAACCTTCAACAAACCATGAACCCTTCAGGATTGATACAAATTGGAGTCTTCGTGTTGCTGGCACTGTTAGGTGATATTTGCCGCGCCAGCCCGCTCTCCGTGAGCGATGGCCGCGCCTCGCAGCGTGCGGGGACGCGGCTGGTGGACGTGTATTATGACATCAGCGGCGGGCTTCCGCCCTACTCGGTGACCTTGCAGGGGTCGCTGGATGGAGGTACCACATGGACGCTGCCGGTGACTACGGTGACCGGCAACGTGGGTACGGGGGTAACGGCGGGGATTAACCGGGTGATCACCTGGAATGCGGGGGTGGACTGGGCGGGGTTGGTGTCAGTCAACGCGAAGTTCCGGGTGACAGCCAGTGACACGCTGACAGTCAACGGGGCACCCATATTGGTGCTCAACGGGGGCTTCGAGGACCCAACGCCCCACAATCCAAATAATGGAACCAACGCCGATTGGACCGATGGTACCTGGGCGTTTGTCGGAGCCCCGTGGACTACCAACATGAACCAATACGGTCGGATTACATATAGCTTTTTTGCGGTTGACCTCCCTCCCCTTACCGGCGGTGTCAATTGGGTGGTTAACATGTGTAATCAACCGATCTATAACTGGCCAGGTTCTATAATCAGTCAGTCTCTAGGGTCGTACTCTTTCAACGTGGGATACACTCTTTCGGTGACGTTTCATGTTTTTAGAGAAAGCTATGATATCACGGGGGGGGAATTGAAGGCCTCATTCCTGGTCGGCTCCACAGAGTACAGCCAAACCTTTGACACGGCCACCCAGAACACCTGGCAGAGCTACACCTTGACCAAGACTATTCCGGCCGGGGTCACGGGCAATCTCAGCATTAGATTCCAAAACGTGAGCGGAAGGGCCGGTTGGCTCGACAACGTCAGCGATGTAACCGTGACGCCCGCACCAGTGCCCGGACCCTAACAATAGCAGTTAGCGGAGCGACGGAACGAATGGCCAAGCGAGGGAGAATCGCAGGCAATGAAGTGACGGGAGGGGGATTTGAAATGACGAATGACGAATGACGAAGAAGAAACCGGGGTTCAGGGGCGAAGCCCCAGACGAAAATAATTTCCCAAAACCGAGACATGCCATTTGAGTTTATACAAATATCCGCCAACGGGCAAAGGAGGGAGGACAGCCGTCCCGGCTGTCAGGGAAAACGGGCGTCCCGCCCGGTGGGGAACGTGACTGCGGTGAAGCAGCCCAAGCCGTTTTCTAGCGACAGGCGAGGACGCCTGTCTTCCCTCACAGCCGTGACGGCTGTGTTCCTTTGCGCCCGCTGCCTGGCTGTCGTGGTGGCCGATCCTGGTGGCATGGCGGCGGCACAGGCGCTGGCCGCGAATCCTTCCTATAACTCGGTCGGTTGGGTGGAGATCAACGAAGGGTCGTCGAATTATCGCGGCACTGGCGTACTGGTTGCGCAGGATTGGGTTCTCACGGCCGCGCACAACTGGGATGCGGGTGCGGTGACCGGTTTGGAATTCCACATCGCGGGCAACACGTACACCGCCATTCCGGGCGGGTGGCTTCAACATCCCGGATGGTCGGCGAGTCCGGCGGTTGATTATACCCAGGGCAGTGACATCGCTTTGATCCATCTATCAGCACTGGTGACCGGTATTGCCCCGGCCGCGCTGTATTCCGGCACAGGTGAACTCGGGGCGCTGATCACCTTGGTCGGTGCCGGTTCCGCTGGCACCGCCGCCACCGGTCCGCGCCCGAATCCGACGCCCTTGCTCTACGCCACCACCAACGTGATCGACCGGGTGATCCTCAGCGGCGCAGCGTCGGGCGGTTTGTTAGGCATGGACTTCGACGATGGCTCCGCATTGCACAACACGCTGGCGGGATCGGCGATTTACGACACCCTGGGACATCAGGTTGCTCTTTCAGGCAGTTTGTCGGTTTTGTCGTTGCCGAGTTCATCCTCCCTTTCGCTGCTCGAAGGCACCAGTGCGGCGGGCGACAGCGGCGGCCCGGCGTTCGCCGACTTTGGCAACGGCCCGGTGGTGGTGGGATTGGTGAGTTGGGGCGTAAATCCCAGCAATCTCTCCAATCCCTATGGCAGCGGCCAGGGCGATATTACCTACCTGACCCGTGTCTCGGCGTTCGATGATTGGATCCTCACCACGATTCCCGAACCCGGGGTGGTGGGTTACATACTCGTTGTCGTGCCATTCCTATGTTTCATGAGGCGGGCATCACGGACCGATGCTCCTTGTGATTTCACGGATGTGTCTTGAGGGATCGCATGTCACGGCGCGACGTAGAGCCGGAAAAACCGGCAGACACTCGGTGCGGCGGTGTCGGTGAATATCGCGCTGTTGTTAGTTACCGGCAGGGTCTGCAAGTCCCGCCAGTCCGTCAGATCCGTCGCCCCCTGGACCTTGGCCTGGATCGCGCCCGGCGCGCTCAGACTGAACCGCACCCGCCCGTCCGCCAGCCGTGTCAAGGTGCCGGAGTCTATCGCCGGCACGTCGATGCCGAAACTCGCGGCGCTCGCGGCGGACAACCCGGGAATGTCCGCGCTGCCGATCCTGATGGAATAATCGTCACCCGGTGCCAAATCCTGGCCGGGGATCCACTGCCAGGCCCCCGCGGCGCTTGTCGTGGCAAGCGTCTTGAGGAAAACCCCGCCCTTGTAGAGATCGATGGCCACGCTGCCGGCAATATTGTCATCCCACCGGATGAAGCGGCCCATTCCCCTCCCCCACGCCTCGAATCCGTTAGGCGCGGTGACCCGGATCAGCGGCGCGACACTCCGGAACGAGCCAACCGACCAGGCGCTCGCCCCACCATCGTTCTGAGTCCTGACGCGGTAATAATACGTCGTGTTCTGCTGGGCGTCGCTCCACACGTAACGGGCGTCTGTCAGATAACCCTCTTGCACCAGCGGCGCGGCGAAGTCCTGGCTGGTCGCGATATCGAGCTCATACCAGCGGGAAATGCCCTGCGGCGACCATGACAGCGCCACCGGCTGCGCCTGGTTGACCTGACAGGTCACACCCGTCTCCGCCAGCGGCGGCGCGATCACGTCGTGCGTCTGGACCCCGCGGTCGTTTTCCACTCGGTTCAACAGCGGCGCATGCGCCACGTCCGCCATTTCCGGATAACAGAAAATGAACTCGCCCATGTCGCCGCCCGCGGAACTCATGCTAACGGTGGCCCGCAACTTGTGGCTGACCGGATTGTAGCTCGTCGCCTGCGGGAAGAAGATCCCCTGACCCGTTGACGGCCGGTAATAGATCGTGAGCGCCGTCGGCTGGGTGAAACCAAAACTAACGGAATCAAAGTTCACCTGCGCGGTGAGCAAGCCATCGGGCAGGTTCGACTCGACCATCTTCACCCGCAGCGGCAGCACCCGCGGTGCCGTTTCAGGAAATGCGGGATTGAGCGGGGCATAGGGTTCGCGCGTCACGGTGAAATCGTTGTAGGGATCGGTGGAAGTTCCACCGCCGGCTTGCACGTCGAGAGAGACACCCGTGCCGGTGAAAACATAGGTGTTGCCCGCAAGCATCTCATGCGCGGCGAATTCAACCAACTGTTCGGACGGTGGCCAGGAAAAACGGAACGCACGGTAACTTTCAACCTGCGGATTGGTGAACGAGATATCAAACACCTTCTGACCGGCAGCGTTGACTTCGGTGCACGCGGGCGTGCTCTCGCCGCTGGCGATGCCCCAGCCGATGAGCGTGTTGCCGGTGGTCAGGCGCTGCGCGTTGCCGCCCGGCCCGGCCTGGATGACCGGCGTGGACGTATAGGTCCAGACCCGCGTGGCCACCTTGGTCGTTTGGTCCAATATGTATTCATGAGCCTTGGACGGTGTGCCGCCGGTCCCGTTGTCATATACCAGATAGTGACCGTTCGCCAGTAGGTTCATGCCATGCCCGCCAAAGTCGCCGGCCGCGCCGCCGCCGGCGAATGCGAACTGGTTGTCGGTTCCGCCCAGATGCCAGATGATACTGCCGGTTTGGCGGTTGATTTTATCCACCCAATCCGGTGTTCCGAAAATGATATTGCCGTCGGCATCTTCAAACAGGGAGGTAACGTGAAACGCATCGATCACCGCGCCGGTGCCCGTCACGTTGCCCGCGAATGGATAATAGTCCCAAGTGCGCCACTGGAAGATCACGTTGCGCTGGGTGTCCAATTCCTGAATCACCGCGCCGGACACCAACGCCGCGGGATGACCGCCGGCCACGATCTTGCTCATATCCACCTCGCTCAGGTAATAGCAAACCTGGAGCACGTTGCCGTTGGGCAGCATCTGGAAATCATGGCTGTCCGCAACATAGCCGTTGCCGCCGGTGATGGTTTCCACCGGATTCTGGTTTTCATCGAGAATCACGTGCCGCGCATCGCCGCCATCCGTCCAGCCATGAGGCTGCGTCACCGCGGCATAATGGAGTTGGCCGTTGGGCAGCACCTTGAAGTCGTCAATCTCACCGTCGTTCGCCTTGAGTTGCCAGGCAATGCTGCCGTCGTTGTTGACGACCAGCAGATAGTTGGCGATCTCCGGCGATTTCGCGGCCACCGCCAGCAAGACGCACCCGGGCGACACCGCGCCCGGATTGCCATAGTTGTTCACCACAATGCCGGGAAAATCCGCCGGCACGGCGTTGGCGATCGCGGCAACCCCCAGCGGCACCGTCACCGCCAGCCATATGATATCCCTCTTTTTCATCGTCATGGAATCACCTGTATTTTCAACTCCCCGGATTTCCCGCGTTTTCCCCCGCACCGATCACAAGACCCTCATGCGGAGCGTTCCCGCCGCTTGCGGATGAACAACGCGCCAGTCGCTCCCAACATCGCTAAAACCGCACCCGATGGCTCCGGAACCGTGGTGACCGAAAGCGACCAACTGCTCAGCGTCGCCACATCGCCGCCTGATAGATCGGCCACAAACAACGTCCAATCGCCGTCCGCATCGTGCCCGCCGAAACCGGAAAGATACATGCTGCGCGACGAGGCGTCGGTGACCAGGTCCGGGTCCGCGCCGCGCGCGTCGGGCTGATAGGTCCCGGTGGCGAACGCCTGGTAAATGTCGGAGATGGCGGTGTGGCTGTCAACCAACGCGGAATCCGACAAGCGGACCAACATGCCGCTGGAAGCCGCGCCAGCGGAATCGGTGGCCGTACGGCCGGAGCGGTTCAACAACACGCTCACGATGCCGTCGTGCTCGAGATAGGCATAGAGATCGCCGTTCCAGCCATTCTGGGTCGAAAGGACCACTTCAATGGAGGACACCGCCTGGCCAACGCCGGAAACGGATATGCTTGAGACCAGACCGCTCGGATTGTTGTCGGGGATGGCGGTGTTCACCGTCTTGTCAAAAACCACCGTGGTGGCCGCAGTGGCGCAACACGGAACGAAAAATATGGCGCCTAGCGCGCGTGGGAATTGGGGCGATTTCATCGGTAAAGGTGGTTGTGCAATGACATCAATCAAGGATCGGGAACTAACGGATCAGTCGGCTTGGGTTCGATAGAAACCGGATGGAACGGGTGGCGCGGAATCAGTGAATGTGATCTTGCCGTCCACTCCGGCAGTGGTGGTGCCAAGGTCGATCCAGTTCGCAAGGTCGGCGCTCCGCTGAATCACATAAGTGCGTCCCGGAATGCCACGGAAGACCATTTCGGCCTTGCCGTCCTGAATCGCAAAGCTTGTTAGATTCCGACCCGTCCCGGTGGTGGCCGGAGTCACGGTGACCATGATGGTTGCCCGCGTCTTGGCGCCGTGAACATCGGCGAGTCCCACATCGAAGGCATCATCTCCGGCAAAATCGCTTGGCGGGGTGTAGGTGATGTAGTCGGCCATGGCGACGGTGCCGCCATGAGGGCTGGGGCCGAAAACCCGGGTCAGGCTGACCGTATCGCCGTCCGGATCACTGGTTCGGGTCAGGATCTTTGCCGGATTGACCGACAGCGACTGTCCGCTGGTGGCGCTCACCGTGTAACCGGAAAACACCGGTGCCTGGTTGGTGGCCGGATCGCCCGAGGCGACAATGGCGAACGGAGCGTCACTCTCATCGTACACGGCCGCATTGGTGGAACTCCTGACCCTAACCGAATAATCGTTGCCGGAAGCCACGGTCAGGTCGCATTCCCATTCGTAGGCGTTGGCGTTGGCGGTCGTGACGATCGTCTTGAGGAACGTCCCTCCTTTGTAAAGATCGAGGGTCACGTTTTCGGAAACGTTGTCATTCCAGCGGATGAAGTACTTCACCCCCTGGACCCAACCTTCGCCGCCGTTGGGTGCCTTCACCAAGGTCATCGCCGGAACCGTGACAAATGAGGCGGTGGCCCAATCGCCCGTGCCGCCATCATTGGCAACCCTGACACGCCAGTAGTATTTCGTGCTGGCGGTTACGCTCGCAAGGGTATAAGTCATCACCTTCAGACCGCTCTGGTCCACAACCGGACTGGTGAATCCGGAATCCGTGGCCACCTGCAGTTGATAGGAACTGACAAAGCCCTTCGGCGTCCATTGCAACACCACCGGCTGCGCCTGGTTCACCGTGCCCAACATGCCCTGCCCGAACAATATCGGCGGCAGCGGAATCTCCGGCAGGTCCGGATAGGTGAATATGAACTCGCCCATCTGGGTGGCCGATACGCTCACCTTCTTGGTGGCCGGATCGTAGGTCGTGGGCAGCGCGGCGAACACGCTCGCCTCGGTGACACGTTGATAGACGGTTACCGTGGCGGGATCCTTGTACAACGGGGTGTCGAAACAGAAATCATTGGGCGGCAGGTCGAAGCTGATGTCGGCCGCCAGAGCGCTGATGTTGGTGCCAGCGAGCGTCACATGCTGCATCAGCACCTGCGGTGCCTTGCCGGGAAACTTCGGAACACGCACCGCGTCGTCGTGCCTTTGCACCACCAATTGGTTGGGTGTCGTGCCACTCAGGCTGTTCACCATCACCGCGACGCCGGAATTGGTAGGGGAGCAGGTCTGGCCCGTGGTGACGTCCTGATAGGCGTCCGAATGGATCAGATCCGGGCTGTTCCACACCTTCTTGATCAGGATCGACTGGGCCTTGAACAACGGGGCGGTCAATTCGAACATTACCTCCTTCTGCGCGTTGACTTCAGTTAGAATCGGTTTGGAGGCATCGCTGCCGGCGGCGGAGAACCAGCCGACGAGGGTATTGCCATTGCGAAAGCGTTGGACCGAGCCTTCGCTGGGAGTTTGAATATCGGGGCTGTGCCGGTATTCCCAGACCAGTGTGGCGGTCATGTTGACCTCGTCGAGATGATATTCGACCGCCCGCGAGTAACTCCGCGGCGTGGGCGTGTTGGTCCCGGTTATCTGGATCGTGCCGTTATCGAAGAACAGCAGGTTGCCGTTGATCAATCGGTGCATCTGGTGCTCGCCCATGAAGTAATAAGGGGCGTTTTCCGGGTGCTCACCGATGAAGGTGAAATCGCTGTGCTTGCCACCGAGGCGCCAGATGACCTGGCCCGTGGTCCGGCTGATCTTCACGATCTGGCACATCGTGCGCAGGGAGATCAGGAAATTGTTATCCAGCGGGTCCAGGGCGATCGTGTTGACGTGGTTCAGGTCCACCGCCGCGATATCGACGTCAGCGAGCGAATCGGTGATTGGAAGGTAGTCCAAGGCACGCCACTGGAAGACGACATTGCCGTTGGCGTCGATTTCCTGAATGACCGCGCTGGAAAGCACCGCATCCGGTCTGCCATATGGGAAATACTGGCTCATGTCCACCGAGCGGCTTTCGCCTGCCAGGACAAGAGCGTGCCCGTTGGGGAGGATATCGACATCGTGACCGTTGAAGGTGCCGCTCAAGGTATACTTCGACCCGTACGTCTCGTCCCGGAAAACCCACCCGGGGTTGCTTTTGTCGGCAATCAACCCGGCGGGTGTCACGGCCCGCCACAGGGGCGTTGTACTGCCACCGCCGGCCGAATAGATGTAGCCACCCGCGTTATCCAACACCACGTTGTAACAGATCGCGGAGTTTCCGGGCTTGCCCATGGTTCCGATGAAACTCCCCGGCGCCACCGGACCGTTGCTGGTGACCGACAGGGTCGGCGGTGCCGCGTGCGCGGTTGTGAAAGCGCCCAACGGCACCATTGCTGTTAGAAACGCCAATGCTGGTTTGTTCATATTCATATCAATCCATTTTTTATTTCCTTGCCCATCCATCATCCGGTCCGGTCATGGGCTGGGGGACCAATTGTCACCCATGATGCCCACATCCTTGAAATCCACGTTGCCGTCCGCGTTGAGGTCCGATGACAGCCCCGACTGGACTTTGCGCCAGTCGGTGGTCATCAGCTTGAGATCCAGCAGGTCCACTTTGCCATCCTTGTTGAGATCGCCCGGCGCCGGGTTGAAAAGCACCACATTGTCGATATTGACGGTTTTGGTCGAGCCCCCGAGATTGAACACAACCATGGCGCTGAAATCCGACGCCGCCGCCATCGTGAAGACCGTGCTGAAACGGTTGTGGGTCGGGGATATGGTCGGCGTGACGGTTCCACTGTAATTGAGGTTGGCAGAACCGTTCTGCATCACATTGGCTGTGATGCTGCGCGTCCCGGCCCCGCTATTGGTCCACGCGTCAAAAGCGAAGACATAGATATTCCCCAATATCAGCGGAAAGCCGGTTTGCTTCAATTGAATCTGCGAACCGGTCCCAGCGGTGGAGATCGTCGTCGTGCTGAAGCCGCCGGTGACCGCCCAACTCGCGACCGCCGGGCTGGTGACCGTGGATGTCCAGGAGCCGGTGCCTGCGGCGAAGTCGCCGTTGGTGAGCATGTTCTGGCCGGGTTTGATCATGCTGGCGACGATGCTTTCCTCGTTGGAAAACGCGCCCTCGACACCGTTCTTGTTCACGGCGGTGACGCGGAAGTAATAGGTTTGTCCTTTCGTCAGGTTGGTGAGCTGCTTCATGGTCACGGTGGAACTGGCCACCACGGTGGTCGGGTTCGGCGAGGTTCCGCCATAAATCCGGTAGGTGGCGATGTTGGTGTCGCCGAATTGGTTGAACAACAGCGTCACGTTGTCGGGATAAGACTCAAGGATCAGATAGGGACTGAGGGCGACGCCTTGCCACGGGCAGCGCCAGACGCGGTAGGCTTCATATTGGTTCACCCAGTTCATCTCGAAGACCTTGGTGCCGTCGGGTCGGACCTCGGTGAGTTTGGGGTAGTTGCCGAGCACCCAATTGATCAGGGTGTTGCCGTTGGGCAGGCGCTGACAATTGCCCATATACCACGAGAAAAGGTTCGGGGTGGTCGGGTATTGCCAGACCAGCGTGGCGGTCATAGCCACCGGATCCACCACGTATTCGACGGCGCGCGAGACCTGGGTGCTGTGCCCGTTGCCGTTGTCAAAGAGCGTGTAATGGTTATTGCCTAGCGGGCGGATGGCGTGCTGGTTACGCTGGCCGTTCAACGGATCATTGACATAGGTGAACTGATTGTGCGTGCCGCCCATCCGCCAGATGATCTCGCCGGTATCCGCGTTGATCTTGGTCACCTCGCTGGTGTTGCGGCTGGATAACAGGATGTTGCCGTCGCTATCCACCGCGATCGCGTTCATGTGGGTGAAATCGCCGGGATCCGTAGTGCCCACCACGGTGTTCTGGCCCGCGGGATCGAAGTAATCCCAGGCCCGCCATTGGAAGATCAACTCGCCCGCCGGGGTGAACTTCTGGATGCAATCCTCGGTGATGCCGACGCTCGTGCCGGCACCGGAAACGTAACGGCTCAGGTCCACCGTCTGGCCGTTCAGCCCGATCATGTAATACGCACCATCCGCCGTCATGTACAATTCGTGCTCGTCCACGCTGTATCCGTTGACGGTCCAGTATTCCGCGATCTTCTGATAGTGGGTATCCAAGCCATAGAAATACTGGCCTTTGTCGCGGGCCAGCATGGTGAGCACGCCGTTGGGTTGCACTTTCATGTCGCGCCGCTCGTCGGGCATGCGCTGGTACCAGATGGGCGACCCGGTATTGTCGAAAATCACGTTGTAGGGTTTGCCATTGCCGCCGCGGTTGTCGATGAAGATCGGATCCGTGCATGTGTTGCCATTGGCGGCGGTGGTGATGCTGATATGCGGGAAATCGCTGGGGACGGACACGCCGTTGGGCATGAGTCCGGTCACGCCCTGCGACGCCGCCTTGTAATGGCTGGTTGGCGTCGCTTTCAGCACACCCGGCTTGTCAGTGGTCGCTGGCGGACTCTGGTCGGTGACAACGAGTGGTGGGGAATTGCCGGACATGATTGACGAACCGCTGATCACCCAAGGTGTCAGGACCCAGCCGGGAATGACTTCCGACGGCGTGTCGGTCAATTGGCCGGGTTTCGCCCAACCGACGGCGAGGTTGTCGCCGCCATCATGTTCTTTTTGCAGCGCTTCAATATAATATTTTTGTCCGGCCACCAAATTGATTGCCGCTGATTTCTGAGTGCTTTGGCCCCATTGCCGCGAGCCGCTCCAGGATGGCTCATAGGCGATCTTGACTTTGTTGGCGGGGTCGGAGTTTGTGCTGAGCCACAGTTCGCTGTTGTCGTCGCTGCAAACCCAGAACACATAACTTCCGGTAACAGGTGCCGTGATATAACCTCGCACCCGGGTGCCGTAGTAATCCGCCCAATCCGTCGGTGCCTCGAAACTGGTGAGTTGGTCGCGCCCCGTCGGATTGTCTGGATAATTGGCGTTGGACGTCAGGTCACTGACGGCGGTGCCGGGGATGCCGGTCCAGTACTCGCGCAGGATGGTGGGCTCGATCAGCGTGAGTTCCGCCAATTGCACGCCGCTGGCCGCGCCGGCATTGGCGACCCTGGTGATTTCCAAACGATACCCGCGGTAGGCCGTCACATTGGTAAATGAAAACGTGTTTTTCTGCAAGCGGGTGGCGAACGTTTGATTGATCCTCGTGTCCAACAAGGTAAGCGAACCCGCCGCGTCCACGCCATAGAAGCGCCAATCCATGGGATCGCGCTCGGGAGCGTCGCTGGCCGAGGTGATGGCATATTGATTCACATAATGGGTGCCGTTTGGCGGATACACATATTGAATCCAACTTGAAACGGTGGTGCCGTTGGGAACCACCAGGTCCACCCATTTGGTGTTGATATCGCCGTCAAAAGCCTTGTCCTTGGTATAAGGCGAACTTTCGCCGCGGGCGGTGATCGCCGGCGGATCCGGCATGTGGCCGGAAATCACGAATTGGTATTGATAGGGCTGGACGCTGCCCGACGGCGC